>Ga0307378_10001172_pt1 | contig 43407 bp, 36 predicted proteins | sample UN1MG_FD_202238 | JGI IMG/M metagenome (GOLD analysis project Ga0307378, IMG submission 202238) | Soil microbial communities from Risofladan, Vaasa, Finland - UN-1 | ecosystem: Environmental > Terrestrial > Soil > Coastal area > Acid sulfate soil | place: Finland: Risofladan, Vaasa | collected... | reverse complement strand
GATAGGAAATTTCAGTTCAAATGGTTATGGGGGAATAGACACCTCTATACTTGGGCACAATACTCCAGGAGTTGTACAATTGATCGTAACTGCTCCTGCTACATCCAAATATGTTGAAATGGAGTTTATATACAATTGGACAAAGTATTATCCATTATTTAAATATGCAGCATATAATCTTTCTGCGTGGGTTAATATAACAAAAAATGATTGGGCGCCTGCTACAATCATACATACGGGTTCCGGAGCAAGAGTAGGATTGCGGTGGTTAAATTCTAGCAATGATGTTGTAAGAACAGATTGGTCAAAGGGAATATATGAAACCTTCGGAGGGTGGACTTTTCTAAATTCAACGGGCATTGCTGATAATTCTACTCAAAACGAGATAACTCAATTACATTTAGTATTAGCAGTAGAGGGGAATATGACCGGTACTGATATGGTGCTTTTTGATGACGTTAAAGTCGAATTTTGGTTCCCTCCTCCAATTCCAAGTCCAATCCCAAGTAGTATAGATTCAGATGGCTTTCCTGCTCAGGCTCTCCAAGTTTATTGGATATTAAAAAATCATGGTTATACCGATGATAACATATTTCTAATGTTATACCATACTAATGATGATACAATAGACATAAATGCAAATGATGGAATATCTAATGATTTATCTGGAGCTATTGTTGATGTGCAAAATAATGATGTAAATTCGAGTAGATTCAAACAAGAATTAAATGTCTCAATGCAGGATTCTTTTGCGTCTAGTATAAAACCGAAAGATCAATTAATAATCTACATGGTAGACCACGGTTCAAATAAAGTACTTGGCGATGGTAATGCAACATTTCATTTTGAGTCTGATAATTCTTACATTTCTGAATTCGAATTTGTTAATTTAATTAAATTGATTAATTGCAAGCGGATGCTTATTAATATAGATATTTGTTATAGCGGTAATTTTTTAAATTATAACTCAAGTATAGGGCTAAGTTGGTATGATATACCGAATTCTATATTAATTACATCAACAACAGATGTTTTTTCATGGTACTGGCGAGATAATTTAAATACTGATGGCTTTGCGGGGTCATGGTTTTTTCATCAATTCTGGGATCAACTAAATCAAAACCAGACAATAGGAGCTGCATTTAATTTCAGTATAAATTTTATACCTTCAGGACAAGGGAAGTCAATAAATGATATTCAAACACCTTTAATTCGAGATAATTTAGGGATTAAAGACACTTGGAGGTTTAACAACGGCCTTTAATTATAATTCTCCTTTTTTTTCAAATCTAGGTTATTAATGTAATAATATAAAGTATGGTTTGAAGATATTTAATGACAGATGCTGTATTGTTCACTTAAATTTAAATTAAGTAGAATTTATTCTAATTTAATATAAAAGCTATGAAAGATTACAATGAAAATTGTGTATAAGGAGTTTAAAAAAGCTGTTATTCCTAAATTATTTATTTTTATAACACTATTTTTAACAATACCAATTGCTCATTTTTACAATAATCTAGGTAATCTGACAGAAATTGAAAACAATCTGGATAATAATGAAGTGTTAATATTTACTCAAGCTCCTTATAATGATACAACTGTGCCAAGTTTTACCTTTATTCAACCATCTGATAATATTACAATTATAAATCGAAATTCTTATACATTCATCGTTAATATTAGTGATGATAATCTTCCTTCATATGGAAATGTTACTATTCAAATCTCAAATCACACAAATGTCTTATTTAATGCCTTAATGAACCATGAAGGAGGAAATCAATGGAGTTTTAATTGGAATAATATTAGTTTATATCCAAATTACAATATTTATAAAATTAAAGTTTGGGCTAAAGATTCTTCTCCAAATGAAAATTATAGTTGGTCTGTATATTTTTATTTGACTGTAAGTATATCTACTGGGCCGCCGATATTAAACGTGGTTCTTTATATAATAGCAGTATCTTTCATTTTTGCTGCTGTAATGGTATATATAAATAAAAAATGGAGATATAGAGCATCATGAGAAAAAAAGAAAAACTCAAGGAAGATTTTTAATATATAGATATTTTATTCTCGTGGATCTCATTTACACTAAACTCCAATAAATTGAAGTAATTATTATCAATTTCATTTTTATAAATTCTTCGTGTAGAAGTTTCCCTAATTCTTACAATTTTGTTTCCAAAAAAATAAATGTATATATTTTCATTAATTACAAAAAACAGAATAATCATTAACGGGAATTGTTTAATATTTTGCTTAATGTGGAAGAGAAATCTGCTTATCCATACATAACAACTTTTAAAAAAGAACCATTTAAATCATTTATAAGAGTAAAGAGAAAAGAGATTAGGAATTTTTATTATAGTGAGCATAATAAAATAGTCGAATTCTATCGATATTATAATCAAAACTTATTAAAAGACCCCAATTTAAATTTAGAGACCGTTTTTTGGTTTCTTTTACTTAGAAAATACCTTAAACAAGAAAAAAGATTTAATCGAGATGAAATTTTTGGTTATATAAAGAAATGTGAAATTCAACAATATGAACAGTTAGGATTTAAACTCTCTCCACATTCGGAAGACGTCCCAGATATCCACTCCACCTATTTAGCCTTGTCTTGTCTTAAGAATTTAGGATTATTAAAACAATATCTATTTTCTAAAGAACCTGACCAAATTAAAGGAGAAATCAAAAATTTTGTATTGTCACTTAAAAAGGGTAATAAATTCTTACATTGCCAAAATAAAGAGTGTAATATTGATAAGAACATCAGCTCAGCTCAAACATTATATTATGTTCTAGAGATCTTCTCTCTTCTTGGTATTGATGTTCGCGTTAATAGAGACCAATTTGGCTTATATCTCGGCGATAAAAAAAGAGGCCCTTCGTTAATTTTCAGATTTCTTTGCCTAAAATATTTGGATCTCGACTTAGAAGTAAAAGAAAAGGAGATTCAATTCCTTCAACAATTACAAAAAGAAAGTGGTTGTTTTAGTTTTAATCAAATGGATAATATTGAAACAACTTTTTGGCTTGTTTATACTCTTGAATTATATTCTTGGATTTTAGATTATAATCCAGCGGGAGTTTTTTCTTTTATAAATAAAAAATTAAATTTAATATTAGATAATCAAACTATTTTAAATTCTGATAAATTGGGTGAAGCTTCAAAGTTAATAATTCTTTTATCCTTGGTTTGGAAGAAATTTATTGATGAAATTGAGAGGTTACTTTTTAAGCAATTAGAAAAGGAAAAATTTATTGATATAAATCAACTTAAAACCACTTTTGGTTTAGAAGAATATATAGATGAACTTATTTCATATATTAATCTTAACTACAATTTTAATTTACACGTTCTAAACAATGAGATTGAGTTCAAGAATTATATTAATAATTTTAGTTATGGTAAAAAAGTATTTTTTCAAGAATTCTATGATAAACTATCAAATAATAGTATAGTTTCTCTTTCTGATCTTTTTAAAAGGTATAGAACTCTCCATAATGAACCATTGAAATTAAAGGAAGAAATCTTTCCCATAATTAAAGATATGGTTGAGAAGAGACTTTTTAATGGAAATATAAGAACAAAAAAAGTCTTTTTAGGCATCAAAACAAAATATTTCTTCTATTTGAATTATCTTTTTAAAAATATAATCGTATCTGATATGGATCTAAATGTAGAAAGATTATTTGAAGAAAAAGAGAAATTGGCGGATATAAAGAATGACATTTATAATATGACTTTGAAATTAGAGGGTGTTACTTCTCAGATACGAGAAGAAATAGAAAGTTATCTTCTAATTAATGAGATCGATTATGCTAAACAGAGATTAAAATTTGTTATAAGAGATGCCTTAATGGAAGCGGATTTTTTAAATGAAAATATTGAAAACTCATTCTATGAAGAACTTAATTATGTTAATGTACAAGCTAGTTTAGGCTCAGAAATATCCAATTGGAAAAAATTATACTCAGTTCTGCAAAAAAGGTTAACTGAACTAGATTCATATCTCAAAAGTAAAATTCAGGAAAAAGAAGAAGTAAGAAATTTAAATAACCTATTAGAAAATCTTAAAGAAAAAATAAGCATCATAGAAGAAGATTTAAATAAAAAAATAGACTCATTTAGAAAGATTTTTTGTGAAACTCTAGAAAAGGAGTATGAGAGTGAAAAAGTCAATCTTATAATGTATGATTTGGATAAAATATCTCAAAATGTAAGGAAATATGATAAAATTATTTATAATGTATCTCAACAGGTTACTACTAAAGAAAGAAAAATAGTTAAGAAACATAAGAAAGTAATAGATAATTGGATAAGAATTAAAGAAAAATTTGACGAAGATTTTAATTATTATACAGATGGCTTCCAATTCTTTAACATTAACCAACAAAAAATTGAAGAGATCAATAATAGAATAGAAACTGATATTAAAGAAATTGGAGAAAAAGCTAAAAGTAAAATTTTAGAAAATAAGTTTCAGGATGCTTTCAATATTACCAAAAAAGAATCAGATTTTCTAATGAATGAAAGGCTAAATGAAATTAAAGAACTTCAATCAACAATAAAACAAGAAATCAAAAGAAAACAAAAGCTTTCTTTACTTTATCGTCACCTTCAAGAAAAGGTAGAAAAGTTAGAAACTAATGTAATTGAATTAATTGCAAACCAAGTAAAAATTTTAAAGAATAAAATTATTGAAGAAAGAAATCGATCGAGAATAGAAGATTTTGATAATTTTGTCTCTCAAGAGAGTGTTAAATTTAAATCTCAACTAAATATTGTCAAAAGTAATATAGAAAATTCAACTAATCTAAAAATTGAAGCTATAATGAATGAATTTGACACTCTTGAATCTAATTTTAATAAGATAAATAAGACTTACCAAAAAAAACTAAATGAATGTGTTAAATATAGAGAGAATTTTAAAGAGGAGTCAGAATTAAGCATAATCCAATGGGAAAAATTCAATAACTATTTTATAAATGAAATATCACTCTTGAAAGATGATCTCATAAATAATGTCATTTCAAATAAAATAAGTGCAATAATCGTCGAGAAAAAAACGAATAACATTAAATTAGTGGATTTGAAGAAAGAAGTCAACTTATCATGTAAAGATCTTATAAATAAATTAAAAGCTATGATCGATATATCTAAAATTAATGCGGAACTTGACGATAAGGAAAAAACCATTTTGGTGTACACAAATTATTATTATTTAAATAAAGAACTCAAGAATTATATTGATAATAATTTATTAAAACTAAATAGGGAAAGAATTGGAAAAATTCTTGCCCTATATGATTCGAGTATTAGGAATAGAACTTTGAATATAAATATGTTAGAACTTCAAAATAGAATCAATGATTTAAAAATTTTTAAAGAAGTTCTACCAAAACAATTCTATGAAAAGGTTAAAGAACTTCAAATTAATCAAGAACGAGAAGAATTTCTTGAATCAAAAAAATATTTTGAATCTATTTTAGAAAATGAAAGAAGTGCTATAAATAATATTAAACACTGTTTAAATCAATTCAATAAAAAACATATCTTCATCGAACAACAATTTAACTCTCTCAATACTGAATTAAAGGGATATATTGCTAAAGTTTTTAAAAAAACCGAAGGGTATGAGAATTATATTAAAATTCAAGAAACATTCGTAAATAAAAAACTTATTTTTAAGGAGAATCTAAAACAATCTCAAGATAAAATTGAACACAAAATAAATGCCTTATTACACAAATCGGGCGATTTAGCTAAACTAGTACCGGAAATTAGAGAGTTATATGTGAAAGCTAAAAATAATTTCGTTAATGAGTATAACAACAAGATACAAAAAATTAGTGATCAGATAATAGCAATGAAGAATGAATCATACCGTGAACAATTATTAACTTTAATTAATAAAAATAAGATAAATTTAAGCCAATTACTTGGAAATTTAGAAAGAAAAGTAGAAGATAATATAGAAATTAAAGAATTTAAGAAGAGCAATATTTTGATCCAAAGGAGAGCTAAAACAATTGATTCGGAGATAAAAGAGATTAAAAAAAGTGTAGAAGCGAAATTCAAGGATTTTTCTAAAAAATCTAAAAATTTTAATCAAATATCGAAATTTATTCTGGAAGACTTTAATAGCTTTATAGATGAATATACTGAGATTTTAATCGAAAAAGTTAAAGCGTTAGAGCGTTTAATATTAAAATCCTACATTGATATGACTATAAAGGCTGTTGCAAACGAGTATTTGACAGTAGGGTTTTTGAATAATGAGCTAAAAATAAAAAAACAAAATATCCAAGACCATTTACTATTTTTAATTAGTGCTGGAAAATTAAATGGTAAATATAATCCAGTATTGTCTATTTATTATGAAAATCCAGAAGTTTTGGATGAAATTGATGAAACTGAATTAGAAGTAATCAAAAGCACAAATTATAAAGTCAATATGATGCTACGACATCTAAAAAATTTTGCGAGCCAATATGGGAGTATTATAGCTTTTTTTGCTTCAATCGTAACAATTTCATATTATCTATTCCTTTTCAGTGGAGGTAATCCCACAATATTTGCAATTCCAGCAATTGTTACCACGATTATTTTGGTTTTATACTTTTTTAGAAAAGAAAAAGAGGAGCAAATAAAATAATAATAAATTTTTTCTTGTTTTGGATTTATGAGATATGTGATTTATAAACATTTAATCATAATCCATAACAAATTGGACATTGTTATCTAATTTTTTAAGATATCCTAGAAAACATGCTTGATTGAAATGAATATTAAACTTTCGGTCAACAATATCTTCATCTCGAGCAAGTTTTTTAAATTTTTTATAATCTAATGTTCCATTCATGCCATACGTTTTAATTATTTTTATCAATGATTTTACATGTCTATTTAAATAAACCCTTTGCTCAGTAGGTTTCTTGGTTCTTCTCTTTTTCAATTTTGTTATTTTGTCTTGTAAGAATGGTTTATTAAATTCTATTAAATCTGAGTAAAATGTTATCCCGCAATCTTTAAGATCTCTATATTCTTCACTATTACAAAAATTATCGATTTGAGTAATAATTTCTTCTATAGAGCGATTTGCTAAATAGGTTTGTTCTAATTCTTTTCTTTCTCTAAAATTTTTTATAAGTTGTGAGTCAAGACATTGATTGTTTTGAATGGAGAAATCAATTTTTTTACGTTCTAAAGAGTCTATTAATGTTAATTTCTCAGAATCAGATAAAACGGAGTTCATTAAATGTTCTTTTCGTCTGGCAACAATATGAAATGGAACATCGACCGTTTCTTCAGTAATTAGTATATAGCATCTTCCTGAGGCATATCTCCCAGTTCTTCCTCGGCGTTGAATTAACCTGATTTCTGAGGGGACAGGTTCAAAAAATATAATAGCATCCACATTTGGGATGTCTAATCCTTCTTCAGCGACACTTGTAGCAATTAATATGTTTACATTTCCTTCTCTAAATTTTTGTAATATTTCTATTTGTAGACTCTGGGAAAATCCGAAATCTTCTTTTTTAGTCGCTTGACCAATGAACTTTTCAATTTTCAGTTCTTCATTAAATTCTCTTTGTAGTTTACTCTTAAGAAATTCTGCCATTTCCCGGTATTGTGTAAAGATTAGAATTTTTTTATTACTAAATTCTTCAATTTCTTCTTTAATAATGGAAGTAATCTTTTCTAATTTAGGATGAGATAGAAGAATTTGTTCTTCTTTTTCAATTACAGAATTGATGTGAATAAAATGCTCTGATTTCACAATTCTTTTAGCAGATAAGATATCTTTACTTGCTTTATATTTAATTTTATCTAAAAAAGACTTAAAGAGAGATATGTCTTGTGTTTCTAATAAATCTTTAGCGTGAAGAATGGATATGCAACTTGAACAATAAGAGTAGACAGAAGGGATATCAAGTTGTTTTTCTTTGACAATATCAATAATCTTTGGAGATTTATAATATAAACATTCTAAATATTCATCTTCAGATAAATCAAACTCATTTCCTTTTTCATAGTGCAAAGAAAATGTTAAATCGCGAGAGATTCCTAAAAAATCTAGTTTTGAATAAAATGGCTTATTTGGGGGAATTAAGTCATTCTTAATAAAAAATCTTAAATAATTTTCGAATAAATTGTACCAAACAGCACTTAATTCCCTCAACTTAATAGGTAAATCAACTAAATTGATAAATGTGTCGATGTCATAAATATAATCTTTTACATCTTTATCCAGATAATTTTTAAAAACAATATTTTCTATGTATAAATTGTTACATATCTGCTGAATGCGTTCATAATCCTTCCCTGGTGAGGCGGTTAATCCTAGAATTAATGGATCTGTACAATTGTTAATATATTCTTCTGAAATAAAATTATACGCATAATTACCTTTAGTTTTATGAGCTTCATCAAATATTATTGATGATACTTGACTTAATTCGTATCTACCCCTCATTAAGTCATTTTTGATTACTTGAGGTGTAGAAATTATAATTCTTGAACTTTTAAAGGATAAAATTCTTTTTTCCGGAGATATTTTTCCGGTAAATGAGGTAATTTCTTCTAACTTAATATCAAGGAACTTCTCACATGAAGCTCTATGTTGTGAAACTAACGGTCGTGTAGGAGCAAGAATAATAATTTTTGCTCTTGGATATTTTTTTAGACAATTAGATACTAATAAAATACCAATTATTGTTTTTCCTAATCCTGTTGGTAAAACAACTAAAGAATTTTTATTCTTACAGCTATTAACAATATTATTTTGATAATCTCTCCAAATAATTTGATTTTTTTTTAAGAATGGTCCATTCAAATATTGTTTAAGCTCTTTAACCATATTAAGAATAACTGCGGATTAATTACTTTTAAAAATAATATCACTGAAAGATTTTTATAATATTAAATTCATTTTTGATTAATAGAATCTATTTATTAATTTAGAAATAAGTATAAAAATACCATATCAATTAAGGATGAGACAATTTTAGTCTTTTTTAACTGGGAAAAATATTATCTTTTTTTTGGTATCTTGTCGTTTTATTAAGTTCTTTGCTTCTAGCATTTTTAAAGTCAATACTATCCAGCCACGAGCAACTTGATGGAGAAATCTACTATCCTTAGGATAAATAGCTTTAATTATATCTTTTGGAGAAATTCCATTGTCTGAATTAGAATAAATGATATCGAATACTTGATCTTCCCGTTCTTTTCTATGTGTTAAGATCTCTGCAATTCGTTCCATTGGATTTTCTATAGGACTTCCATGAGCTGCTAGTATTAATTTAAGATTAGGCAAGTTCTGAATCATTTCAACAGATTTTATATATACGGATACATCACAATTTGGAGGTCCAAGCCAAGTAGTTATAGTCCTTAAAATATTATCTCCAGAGAATAAAATACCTTTTTCCTTATTATAAAGAGATATATGGTCTATAGCATGTCCTGGTGAGGGAAAAATTTGCCATACCTCACCATTTATTATGATCTCTTTATTGTCATCAAGAATTTCTTCAGGATCATCTATATAAGAAACACCGTAAATACGTTGATAAAATAATCTCGAACCAACATTTCTTAATACATTTATTATTCTTCGAGTAATGTTTTTCCTTACTCTTAGATAATCTTTGTATGCATCTGTTTCAAAACTTTTAATAAAACTCTTTTTATCCTTTATAATTTCAGCACTTTTTTTTGTAAGAGACACTTTTATTCCTAAAGCCTCTCTTATTCGCTTTAATCCACTAAAATGATCGGGGTGGCAATGAGATACGATGATCCTTGTAAGCTTAAACTCCTTATTTTGTTCTTTATAGAATTCTTCAATTTTTTTTAATTCTGTGATTAAGTGATTTACAGCTTTTTTAGTTCCATATCCTGCATCAAAAATGATACCATCTGAACCAGCTAAGACATATATATTTTCTGGAGGTTTTATTGCTCCAGAAGTCCCTTTTTCCTTTATTAGAAAAATACCAGGATAAACTTCTTTCATTCAATTTTTATAAATTTTCAAAATATTTATTACTTGGTCTTATAAAGATAATAATTATGCCGTATGCAATTGTTCTTAGTTTTGATGAGGAAAGTTAGAATTGACAGTTTTGGATAATCATTCTAGATATTCAAATATATTAGTTTTTGCATACACTTAAACAATCTTAAAGAAAGATAAAAAATGGGTTTTAAGAAGATTAAAGATTTAATTATTACTTATCTCCTTCTAATTTATGTATATTTAAATTGAAAAGTTACTTCTTTTACTTTATAGGAATTAATATGTGAAATTTTACAAAATAAATTAGAGTTTGAAATGTATTGTACTAATTGTGGTTCAGAAATACCTGACGAAGCAATATTTTGTCCTTTTTGTGCAAAACCAATTGGTAGTTCCACTAGTCCTTATATTCAACCAACACAACCAACACAACCAACATATCAAGCAGCTCCTTATACACCTTCAAAACCAAAAAAAACTAAAGGGGGTGCAGCTATTGCTGTTCTTCTTGTTGTAGTAGTAGGAATTATATTAATTTATTTTGGACTACCGATGATGATGGGAACAACTCCCATTGGAATTTCATTTCTTGTTATAGGTGCTATTATAATTTGTTGCATAGGATCTACAGCATGTGGATCTGGAAAGCGCCGAGGAGGATCATGCGGTGGTGGTGGCGGAGGGTGTGATTGTAGTGGTTGCGATTGTGGAGATTGTGATTGTTCATAAATATATTTTTCCCTGTAATTAAGAAAAATCATTCTCTATTTTGCAATCAAACGATCATTAGATTATTCACGATTTAAATTGGACAGAAAGATGCATGACCAAAAAAAAGATATTCAAGAGGATAAGAAGATAATCATCAGTTGGTTAGCACATCATAATCCAAATCGTCCAGATTTTAATGATCATGTACTTTATTTATTTAACTATGCAATTTGTATAGGATGTTTTTCTTTTAGTTTGGGCGCTATAGTCGCGTTAATATTTTGTAATATATTTTATTTTTATATCATAAATTTTATTAGTTTGCCAACAATTGTAATAATTTTCTTACTTTGTTGGATCCCTTCAATTTTCCAGTACTCGATTCAAGGTATAAGAAACAAACCATTTAAAAATCGAAAAATTAAATTTCTGAGTCGTTTTCTTTATCCGGTTGGGAGTATCATACTAATATTTAAAACTCCATTCTGGGGGTTAGGTATTTCAATTGCGGCTGGTTATATGATAATAGTAATTAGAAAGAAATTTTATAAAAGTATGAAACTTAAGAGTTAAAAAAAAAAATAAAATAAAGATTTAATACACTATTCTTAATCCTTAGAAGTATTTAATTGCTAAAAGAATGTCGTCCCGAGTTACCTTCTTCCTCTTCGAATGCTTGGTTAAGGATAAAGCAGTTTTTGTGATTTTGGTAGCAGATGTACCCATCCAATCAACTAATTCATTCACTGCATCACGAGCAACGATAATTGCACCATTATGTTTCATTAATCTTCTAATAGGACTCCAACTTATATATTCGGACATTTTTTATTCCTCCACTATATAGTTATTTTTTTTAATTTTTATTGAAATTTGTTATTTTTTAAGAGTTTGTTATATAGATATACATCTTATATATATTTAAAGATTTTGATTCATGCTTAGTTTTATGGAGAATAAAATAGATAAAATTGAATGACAAAATTCGGAATTAAGAAGATGATCAATCTCGTGGAAGTTAGTAATTTTTTATGGAATTCTAATTTTTGTTGAAATTTGGGAATTTAAGACATATTAACCAGTCTTTGATTTCTTAAATAGTTAAAAAAGATGAAATTGAAAAGGATAGGGAAAATTCATTCAAATTTTGAAACGCTATATCAACTAATTTTTGAAGATTTGCTATATACCATTTTTTAAAAATTAAGAGGTATAGAGTCCTTAGAATTCGATTTTTCGATGACAATACTAGTATAAAAGAGGAAAATCAATTTGGGATATTCTAACCTAAACAAATTTAAATTAAAAAGTATATTACAATTGATTTTCTCCAATTTATAATTAATATATTATCAGTATCTTGGAAAATCCTTAGATTCTTGATAATACGATTCAATACCGATTTCTTTCATGGTTTTATTTATTTGGATCCATCTTCGCTTAAGATGGGAATCAAAATTAGTTTTTTCACACGGAAACTCATCACATTGGAAGCAGTAATCAATTCCTTTATTTTTATAACAATCCCTCACTCCACAGTCAGGATATAAGCAGGAACCTTTCCTACACCCCAGGCAGTTCTCTTCTGTTAGATAAGTAAGCAACACTTTAAAAGGAGGATAATTCTTAAATACAGGAAGAAATGATGAGAATCTTTCGGCGTATATATCGAATGATCCTAATAAATTCTGAAGGGTTATACTAGTTTTTCTTATTCCTCCTTCAGAGTTAGCAAAGCACTTAGAACAGTTAAGACCACATGGAGCAATTTTATTTAATATATCTTTATATTCCATTTTTTTTCACTCTTTTTCTGATTTTATGTCGTTCTTTCTTACTTAAAACAAGACTTCTTAATCCTTTTGCAGTATAATCCTTTAAATCATTGATTATCCGAATAACTGCTTGAGTGAGAGGTTGATAACTTTCTTCGTGGATTAGATCCAAAGTATCGGCAGTATCAAATAAATATGGAGGAGCTGTTAAAAATGATATGAAAGGAATTCCTTCTAGGTGATAAAAGCTTCCATCTGTAGGAGGGCTATCTCTTCCCGGAGGGAATCCATCTGGGGGTAATAAAATGGAGCGTTGTAAATTTTCATATATTATAGCATTTTCAACAATTTCCTCAAGAGGTAATATTCGACTTACAAACCACCAACGTATAGTAGGATCATCTAATGGAACGCACTTTCCGTTTTCACTTTTTACGTCGCGAGCGACATGTTCTAAATGAATCCCAACAACCACCTTCTTAAAAAATTCTTTATTTTTTTCTGAAAAAGTTAATGCCCCTTTTCCTCCCGCCATATGTGCACAATTCATTAGAAATAATAAATTGAATGGACGTTGTTCTTTAGGAATTTGAGACCAATATTTAGCTTGAGCCAGTACTAATGCCATTCCTGATGCATCCTCTACTGCGGAGTTCCAGGGTCCATCATGGTGAGTACCAATAATAACCCATTCGTCAGACATTCCTTCTAAGGAACCTGTAATGTTATGGGAACGAACTTCAGAGATAGTAGCTTTATATGACAACTTAGCTTTCACTGTGCCTTTTTTAATTAATTCTAATATTATTTTTCCATTATTTCGACTAACATAAACCCCAGGGATATCTCTTTCAACAGCATCATAAGGAACATAGTACTCATCTGTTTCCCAAGGGTAACCTGATAAAATCCCAATAAACCCAACTACCTTATCTTTTAATTGAGGCTCTAAGAATGCACGTATTTTATAATCAAAAGGAACTGTTTGCTCTAAATTATCAAACTCATTCTTAGGATCATAAAATCGATCTATCCCAGATAAAGATTTTAATGTCTTGACGGGAAACGTAAGTAAATTTAATTCTGAAACTCCAAATTTCCCTGAGATTGACATATTGTCTGAAATCAAGCATAATTCTGCTTCGAGATCTTTTACTGGTGAAGTATAAGGTATAGGGAAACAAGGTATATCATATATGTCTTGAGGACTATCAACCAGCCAAACTTTTAGTTTGGTTTCATTGGCTTCCCATTTTTTTACTTGTACAGGATCTAGAGTAACTTCTTGTAAACCCATTCTATCAAATTGTTTTTTCACCCACTTTTCTGCCCAATAATCAGCGGGGTAACCTGGGCGTCGTATACCTTGTTTGAATATCTCTGAAGTCCAACTCATCATTTCTGCTGTTGAAGGCACTAATTCCTTTTTCAGTGAACTCATAATTTTTACTTTTATTAAGAAGAAGTCAAATATACAAATTTAGAATAATATAAATTAAATAAATTTGAGTGTTTATTTTAATAATCTTACCAAACGATTTGTTCGGTATTACATTTACTACATTCAATTGAATTTCCTTGATTTGGAAAATATGGGAGAATATAACCACAATATTTACATTCTAAATCAAAAATTTGATCTTTTGATTTTATTATACCTTTCGATAAAATCGCTTCTTTAAACTCATTTGAGAGCAAAGTTAAAAAAGAGACTAAGAGGTAATGATTAAAAGAACTAGCTATTATTTCAACTTTATTCGAAATAATTTGCCCAATCGCGAGGATATCTTCTTTTATGATAGATTCAGTTCCAAAATACCATAAAATTTTTTTCTCTACATCCTTAGCGACTAATTGAAAATTATTAAGCAAAAAAATTTGTTCTAAAAGATTAAAAAATATTTCAGAATCAATTTGGTGATCAATCGCTACACCCAAACTTTTAATTGCTTTTTTAATTCCAGGAGTTTGAGAGAAATCTCTAATGAAACTAGAAGGGACCACCTTAGGTTCAATAGATATATTATCAATGGTTATTTCTGCAGGTCTACTATCAAGAACTCGTATAGTATCCTTATTATTAACATAAGTGACAATTGTTCTTATTTCTCCTTTCCTATCTAAAGCATTTGGCATAAAGTGTAAATGGATTTGTTTATTACTTTTCTCATTTAATTCATCGAGCTCTAGAGTTATTTGATTAGAATCTTTATTAGGATTCAAAGGAGGAATACTTACCGAAGGAGGGTAGCACCTTGAAAGTGTTAAGAAGTAAGGAATTTTTACTTTAATTTTTAATTCTGTTATGGGGGCTAAACTTTGGTTTTCAACAAGTATCGAGTATTGAAAATGACTTCCAAATGGTTGATAATTGTTAACAAGTTTGATTTTATCTTCTTGGTCAATCTTTTCAAATGAATATTTATCGATCGCTTTTCTTTCGTCATCCTCTTTAGTTTTGAAGTAAACTAAATCATGAGGTTCATAAAAGCTTTTATCATTCTCTTTTTTAGCCATTTTGTTTTACAGAAATTTCCATTTATGGATATCTTATTTGAATTTTCGAGATTTAGATAGTTAATAAAATTACATTCTGATTTATATTTATTTTTTTCTTATATTACTTAATTATACTCGAGTGTAACAATGTTTGAAGAATTAGATACATTATTTGAGAGCCCTACGATTAAACCATCATTTGAGATAGTCCACGTTATTTTAGCTTTATTCATATTTGAGGAGAATAAGGAAGGAATTGGCAGATATCGCCTACAGAAAGAATTGATAATTGGTTCTGGTACAGCAAGATCTCTTATTAAAAAATTGAATCAAGCAATAAGTTTCATCAGAGTCTTAACTGATGAAAATAAAAGAAAAGGTCATATTCTCACTAAAAGTGGTTTTGAGTTTTTGAAAAAACTAAAACGAAAAATCCTACTAATAGAGGAGGGGGAACCATCGATACTTAAAGACATAATTATCAAAACAGAAGGAAATTATATTTTTTTTTGTTTAGTAAGGGAGGCAACTGAGAAAATATCAAATGGTATCGAGCAAAGAGATGCCGCTATAAAGATTGGCGGTGTTGGAGCAACCTGTTTACTTTTTGACGGTAAAAATTTAATTTTCCCATCTCATAGTCGTAATTATAACGAAAAAGACCAAATAAAAGTTGAAGATAAAATTTCTGATTATATCCGCAATTTAATTAATAAAAAAAATTCTCGTTTAGAAGAAAACGATGTAGTCATAATAGGATTAGGTAAAAATCCAGAAAAAGCACGCTTAGCTGCATTAAATGCTGCTTTAACAATACTTTAATATTGGGGGTTAGATAGATATCATATGAAATTTGAGAAAGATATAATCCTATTTATTAATAAAAACCTTTTTGAGGAAATAAAACATTGTGTTAAAAAAGCTTCCCCTAATGAAGCTTGTGGATTAATTTTTGGAAAAATCCAAGAACAGCAAAAACTAAATAGTGAAGATGAATATGCTTATTACTATTGTGGGTATAAATTTGAGTGTATTGAATCTTCACGTAAAAGTCCGGTCGCATTTTTAATGGATGATTATGAAAAACTAATTGAAATTTCTAACAAATATTCTAAAGATTTTCAACTCTTAAGTATTTTTCATTCTCATCCCGGAAATGCTTATCCAAGTGGTGTAGACGTTCCATATATGAAAAATTATTATGAAAGCGGAATTACTAAGTTTAAACATTTAATATGGACGATTATTGATACTAAAAGTAAAGAACTAAATGGATTTATGTATATTTTAGATGAACTTAAACAAATTTTAATCAAATTTAGAGAAAATTGATATTATTAAAAATTACTTTGTTAGAGTTGTTTGAAACCATTTTTATCAATGGTACAAATTTGTATTTCATACCCTGAACCAACATCTCTTTCACGAGAACTTGAAATTGCTGTTTTTAATAGATCAACGCCTTTAGCTTTAGGTAAATTCGCCTTCCACTCAGATTCTAAAACACCAAGACTAAAAGGACTACCACTTCCAAAAGAGAGATATTCATTTTCTTCATAAAGTGTACCAAGTAAATCAATTCCAAAGAGTATCCCCGTTTTTTCTCTCAGTGAGTAACCACCTACAATCATCATGGCAAGGAAATAGCTTCTACCACTGAATAATATATTACGACAAATGCTAGCTACATATTTTGGTTCTGGCACTTTTCCCTCTTCAACTTCTTTTAGTCGAGATAAGGCACGCAACTGATTGACTACGTACTGACAGTCTGCGACCCCCCCTGCAATAGTAGCCGCAGTATAATTATTTATTTCAAATAACTTCTGGGCTTGTTTGGACGCTACAAAAGTACCGCCTGTCGCTTGTGAATCAGTACCAATAATTACACCATCTTTTACAATTATTCCAACTGTCGTTGTACCGGTTTGTAGTATTTTTTTAATTTGTTCTTGATCCAGTTCGTTTAGTTTATTGTTATTTTCCATCATTTTGCAGTGAAATATTGTCTGTATTAATATATTAGCTTAATAAATGTTATATAATAAATAAAAATTTGTTCTATATTTACTTTATCTTAATAGATCATAATTTAATGATATTAATCAAAAAATTTTAAAGATATTCTTTCTTATCTTACCTATTAAATTGGAATAAATTTGGTAATTATTTCATGGCAAGAAGTCACGCTCGAAGTAAACGAAAATACACCGGAAAAAAATATAAATATTTTAGAAAGAAAAGAAAAAGAGAACTTGAACGTCCGAGAATTGATACTACCGTCGGTGAAGAAAAAAAAAAGAAACAACGTGTTTTAGGTGGTAATTTTAAGGTTAAATTGTTTTCTACAAAGTTCATTAATGTAACAGATCTTAGCACTAATAAGACTTCAAAAGTAAAAATCTTACGATTTGAAAGCAATCTAGCTTCGAAGGATTTGAATCGAAGGCATATCTTAACTAAAGGAGCAATAGTTGAAACTGAACTAGGCAATGCAAAAATAACAAGTCGTCCAGGTCAATCCGGAACCATGAATGGTGTTCTCATTTAATTTTCTTTGCTATTTCTTATACAGATTTTAAAATAGAATATTTGGAATTCATTTTCTATACTTGGCAAACTTTCTAAAAGTATTCCTTTTTATTCTTATGAAAATGACTAAAATGGATATAAAACTCGTTATAAAATATTTATTTTTATTTCCGTATATTGGAAAAGGAATTTTCTCAATTTTTGGATTTGTTTTAGTGTATATCACTATACGAACGTTATTCTTTATATGATTAAATTATTTTTCTCAAAGATTTTAAAGATCATAAATGGAAAAGTTTAGATCTATAATATATAAGTCCGTCTAATAGTTGATCAGGAGGTAATTTTTTTAAATCTTGGATAGAAAGCCAATGTAGATTACTTTCAAACTCATGTTTATCAGCTGGAATAGTCTCCTCATCGGGATTAAAACTATAGCAAGTACTTATGGATGATGATGTAAGAAAAGTAACAGAAATTTTGTTCCATCCAACTAGAATTGCTTTAAGTAAGGCATCAGATTCAAGAGGTATATGAATTTCCTCATAAACTTCACGCATAAGAGCTTCTTTGGGTGTCTTTTTTAAATCGTCCAATTCTAACATACCACCAACATTTACTAGTGCTCCTGGATAATAGTTTTGAGATAATGAACGTTCTCCAACCAAAATAAATTCCTTGTTAGGAGAAAATATAAGACATTGAGTCCCTAACATTCCTATTCCTTTTTTCACGGGGATTTTATTTTTGACCATAAAAATTATTGTAGAGAACTTGACAAAACTAATATCTAAATATATATAATTATCTTCAAACTGAAAATTTTCTAAAAATAGTAATTTTCCATCATAATCACTAGGATAATCTTTCACATGCTTATCCCAATTCACTTTTATTTCAGATTCATGCTTATTTGATAACTGAAATTCTTTAAAAGACATATTTCTCCACATAATTTGATCTAATGGTAATTCTCCCTCCCAAATTGCTTTTAAATCTTTATAATCTTCCATACTTCTAATATTTTTAGCTAAAATTATTCTTGAATTTTAATATTTTTTACATTAGCTTTTTTTCCTTCAATGATTTCTGTGTTATTACTTCCACAATTTGAGCATTTGAAAAGTTGAAGTCCAGTCAATTGAGCTTCACGAGTTAAAGAAACTTCTGAGATCTTGTTACATTCACGACATTTAATTTTACCAGGGGTGATTGTTATAGTCAATTTTGCCCCCTCTGCTATTGATCCTTTGGTAGCCATTTCAAAGGAACGTTGAAGTAGCTCAGGAACTATAAGCGTTAATTCTCCGATTTCTAGTAATACATCTGTAATTTTTTTAGCATTATATTTGATTGCTGTAGCTTCCGCAACCTTAAAAATATTATAAGCAAAGGAAAATTCATGCATAATTGGAGACTATGTTTTTAAATGTGATTTTCTAATTTCTTTAGCAATTTCAATCAGTACTTTAGTTTTCTTTTTCCCTTGTACATCAATTAAAACCCTTCCGGGATCATCCCACCATGTTTTAGAATATCTATAATTTCTTTCAATTTCTGAGTTATAGCCTAATTTTTTAGCTGCATTTACGATCTCCTCTAAATTAACTTTTTCAACCGCAAATTTTCTGGACAGACGTCTACCATTACTCCGACTTCGCTTTGCGTCAAAATATTGTGGCCAAAATATTAAAAAAGGTTTTCTTGACCTCATGAATTTACCATTTAATAAAGTTTCAAATAGAAATAATAAGAATAAAAACTCTTTAAATAATTTAAAAATTATTGGTTTAAAATTTTAGAATTAATGCAAAAAAGATTTAATTACAAGTTTTCACTATTCATAATATAGCATAAAAGAAACTGTTTATAGTGGGAGAGTAGTCTAGATTGGTATGATACTTGGCTGGGGGCCAAGTGGTCGGGGAAAGACTAATCATATCGATAGTCTTCCGAAAGTTCAAATCCCTCCTCTCCCATTGCTGAAATTTGGGCACAATTAGATATATTAAATAAGTGAGATAGAATTTTAAAAAAAAAAAACAACCTTAAATTTAATTGAACGTAATTCAATATTAGGCGTTTAATATTACCAGTAAAGAAGAAGGAGAAAAAAGACCTTTTGGTTCAAATATAGATTGTATTCTATTAATAATATTAGCTTTTATTGTTATGTTCGACTTAGCTAGTTTCTTATATATTACTGTCCCATTTTTAGATATAGTAAAATGGTTCATTGTCATTATGATTCTAATTATTTTAATTATCCGAACTTCGAATAAAGAAATTTAATATCTTGCTTTATAATTAGAAAAAAGTCTTAAAGAGAATTATTATTAAAAAGCTCGAAATCACTCAATTTTTAAAGAAAAGAGAAAGCCCGGTATACGTGAATTTTGTGAAGATGACGAAAAGATTTTAGTAGTGTTACGAAAATTTAAATCTGCCCTTTCCCACATTAATTATTCTTATAAACTTCTTTTCAATAATTCCTAACTTTTATAAATTACTTTTTCGTTAGTATCTGAACATTTTTTATTAAGAATTATCGTGACTTACTCAAAAATTATAAAGTCTAAATAAAAATGGTGAGAAAAATTATACAATTAGAAGATATTCAAGATTATGAATGGGCAAATGATTGGAATATTATTGTTAAATTATTTGATACGGTTAACAGATTGAAAGAGTTGTTTAATAGTTTAGATGTCACATATCTTCGTGAAGTTGAGCAGAGAATTTTAAGCCTAAATCTTGAAAAGTATGTTTGTTCTCTACAAAATTATATAATTGAAAAATATTCTTAATTTCTTTTTATAACAAATAAAAAACCCTTATCTTGTATATTAATGGAACCTTATTTATTTTGTTAAACTTTATAAGTAGATGTAATCTATTTTTTAGATCAAAAATACATAAAAAAATAAAAGTGATTTAAAAGTGCCATGGAGTGAGTTACAAAAATCAGACACATTTATGTGCACTATAGCTATAATTGGGGGAATTGTAGCACTAATAGAAACATTAATACATATGATTGGGTTTCTGGAAGTGTGGAGTTTTGGTATATACACTGAGATTATTGCGGTGGTTCTTGCAATTATTACTATTTTATTAGGAATAAAACCAATACATTATACTCCAGCCATCCTAGTAGTTATTGGGATTTTAATATTAATATTTGGAAGTTGGATTGGTGGAATAATAGTACTTCTAGCGGCAGCTTTTGGGATTATTACTTAATTTTTAATTACTTTTTTCTTATTTTTTTATGAAATTCCGAATATTAGGAAGAACAGGTTTAAAAGTTAGTGAAATCGGCTTAGGAACTGAATATCTATTTAGGCAACCTAAGGAGATTGTTAGTTCAGTAATATATGAAGCCATTAAGAATGGAATTAATTATTTTGATATTGTTTTTAATGTATCTAAGTACATTGAGAATATTAGTTCAGCAATTGAAAATAATAGAGATGATATAATCCTTACTTGTCATTTAGGATCAATAGATCAAGACGGAAAAGTTGGTAGATCCCGCAATATTAAAGAATGTGAACAGACTATTATCAAGACCATTGGAAGATTTGGGAAAGGGTATATTGATATTGTTAATTTACAATTTGTTAAAGAAAAAGAATATGAATCAATAATTGCCCCAGAAGGATTATTGGACTTAGCAAAAAGGTTAAAGAAAGAAGGAAAAGCAAAATTTATAGGGTTAAGCACACATAGTATTTCAATAGGTCAAAAAGCAGTTAAAAGTGGCAATTTTGATATAATTATGAATCAAGTTAATATTGTAAATAATAGTATGCATGGAAGAGAAGATTTATTAAAAACCTGTAAAAAAGAAGGCGTAGGTCTTGTAGCTATTAAACCGTTTGCTGGAGGAAAATTACTACAAAGTAACCGAACTGTGTATATAGCAAAATATCAATCTGGAGGATTAAATTTAAAAAAAAAGATTCCTAAAGATATTACGCCTATAAAATGCTTAAATTATACCCTTTCTCAAACTGGCGTCTCAACTACTATACCCGGAGTAAAAAATATTCAAGAATTAAAAGAGAATCTTGCCTTTCTAAATGCTTCAGATGAAGACAAGGATTTTTCAAATTTAATTAAGGATTTTAAAAATATTTACTAATTATATTGGTAATGTGAAAAGTTTATCTTATTAAATCAATAATTTATTAGATTATTTAGATAAAGCAACAGCTAATATTAACGCGCCATAAATTTCAGAGTCGTTGCCAACTCTAGATGTGTCAATAATCGTAGGTTCTATACCCATATAAATAGCCCCATATGCTTTACCTCCGCCTAAATGAACCAATGTACGATAAATTAAGTTTCCAGAAATGCCATCAGGAGCTATAATTAAATTGGATTTTTTTTCAATTGCTTTTTCTATCAATATTTCATCGTGAGATACCATAATGTTTGGATATTTTTCTTTTACAAATTCTACAATTTTCTCTGCTTCCTGTATTGTTTGGTCAACCTTCGCATCTCTTCCAATATCACCTATTCTACCTCCGCTTAAAATACTTATTTTAGGATTGATATCAAGTTTATCTAATTCTTTTATAGCGGATTCCAGGAAGATGATTTTATTTTCTAAGTTATTACATTCATCAATACCGACTGGCCCGTAAAAGAATTGATAACCATTATAAGTTTCCAGTAATGCTAATCTATTAATATCTTCGCTCTTTAAATGAATTTTGATATTTTCGATGAATTTGCTTGAGCTTAAAGAACCTCTTATAATTGATTGAAGAGACTTGTTTTTTAAAAATTCAAAAATAGAATTTTCAGGATCCTCACTTTCAATAAATCTCACTCTTGAATTTTTAATTAAATCTGGATTTTGGTCAAGAAGCTTATTTAAATTTTTTTTTTTTCCAAAAAAAGAAACTTCTGAATTATACTCTTGTAAAAAATTTAGGCTTACTTGTAAGATTTTTTGGTTATGATATTCAGAAGCCCCTAATCCTATACCGATAATGCTACTTTTTTCTTTTGTTTTTGCTTCAAATTTTTGAAATATCATGTTTGGGTTAAAATATCATCTCTAAAATATATTATAAAAAAAGAAAGCTAAAATGATAGTAAGTGCATCATATACACCATGGGTTATAACAACAGCCAACAAATTTTCATTTCTCCAATAATAAATAAAACCTATTAAAAGGGAAATAGCAAAATAAGGAATAAAAGATAAGAGAAAGGAAATAAGTAGGATTAATGGACTATCTAATACTATCAAAATTATGCCTATTACATGAATCATAGCAAAAATAAATGCTGTAACTATAATCCCCCATTTATCTCCTAAGCTCCGCATTAACCCCTTTTGCATAAACCCTCTAAATAATATTTCCTCAGATGTTCCAATTATTAAAATCATCACAATAGATAAGAGAATTAAACTAAGAAAGTCTGCGGAATAAATGATAGATTCAACATCACCTGTACCACTACCAAGATCACTTACTATTTCGACTCCAAAGAGAGTCTCGAGAGCGATTTCAGTTAAAAAAGAAACTATTCCAACTATTAAAACCCCGATTACCGCAAAGCTCAATCCTATTAATATCTCTTTTAATACTCCTTTTTTTTCAATTCCTCTTGTAGTAAAGCCCAATAGTCCTAATCTATTTTCCAAAGTTGGATTTTGTAGATATTTAGCCACATATACAACTGGAACTATTATAAATATTAATTCAAAGAAGGAACTAATTATTAAAAAGTATGGATTTAAGAGGATCTCATATAATAATTCCAAATCAAAAGAAGCATAAATAATTATAACTAAAATCCCCGCAGTTAAAAAATTCATTAAAAGAAAGGCGCCTAAAGGTACTCCAATAGAAGCGGTTGTACCCCATAATTCATGATTTTTCGTATCAATTATTTCTTCATCCGAGATTTTCTTAGGTCCATAAGAAATTGGAGGTGTGTAAGGTTGGGGATATTTTGAAGGTTTAATATAAGGATTAATTACCTTTTCTTGTTGCAAAATTCTATGTTCCTTAAGATAGTCAAGATTAGTTCCACAACTCATACAAAATTTAAGTTTATGAATTTTTGGAATTTTTTTCCCACAAACGGGGCAAAATGACCAAATAGTATCATTTAATTCTATTCCATCTTTAGAAGTAATTGTTTCTTGTTCATTATTAAGATCTTGAACTTCTTTATCGTCCATGATTAAACTACAAAAAGATTTTAAATTACTAAAAGCTTTACTTTTCTAAGTAGAAATTCGTGAAAATAAATTTTATGGATTAAGTCTTTAAATTTGACTTCTTATATGCTTAAAAATCATATTGGTTTCAATATCATTATGGTACATATCTGGATTTATCAAATGAGAGTAATTGTATTTAACAGTTTCTTCGCTTTTGTCAACTAATAATTCTAGCTTTATTGATGGCATCCAAAATGTTTTATTGCTATGCTGGTATTCAGCCATAACCATATAAAGAAAGTTTCCTACTTTTTTCGGGATAATTTTAGTTTTTATTTTTGTCATTTCATTAGCTTTTAACCTTTTAATGCTTGTATATTCTAACTTGGATTCAAATGAATCAGACATAAAAAAGTAGATCTTTATATCCTTGATTTCAGTCAAGTTAGGGTTCTCGACTATAATAGTGATAATTTCAGGATGATTTAACTTTAGTTTTTTATTTTGTATTTTGATATCTATAAAAATAGGGTATGGTAAGATTTTTTCGGTTAAATCAAAACTTAAATCAATAAGTTTTTGAAAATTAGGTTTTAGATTTAATATAAATTGATTCTTTTGTTCTTCTAAAGAAAGAACTTGTTTACTCCTCGATTCTTCAAAACCTTGAAGCATACGATTAATATACTTTAAGATGTATTTGTCAAATTCTGAATGTTTAACAGATAAAAAAGAAATTAATTTCTTGTAATATTCTGATTCAAGAATTTGAGGTAAAGGTTTCTCGAAAATCTCCTTGATAAAATTTATTAAGAGTCCATCTAAATGGATTAAATCTTTATGTTCAATTTCAAATTTCTCTAAAATTTTCCCATTCAATTTATCCTCTTGTAAAAAATCACTTAAAGAATTTAACACTTCAAAAGCTTCAGAGTTATATGCATCAAAAGCTTTTGTTATCATAGCTTCTAATAAGTTATTTAATTTTGTAACATTTTTGTTCTTATAATTAATGAATTCTGCGCGGTAAGATTCTAAATATTTAATTAATTTACCAGAATGTAATTTTAGTAAGCTTCTTTGATATTTTTGATATCGTTCAGATACATTTTTTATCCAATTACCAACACTATTTAGTTTCTCAAGATTTTCTTCTTTGTTGAATATTATATTTTCTTCTAAAGTATCTGTAGATAACAGTGGACAATCGATTTTTACTTTTTCTAATACTACGCATGTATTACGCTCCAATTGATATATATTTTCTATTTGTGTATACAAATTGAGTTTCTGAAAATCATCTGCTTTGATTTTAATTAATTTCTCAAGTAAATCTTCTAACTTGTCATTATAATATTTAGGATTCCTATTTAGAATCCCTCTCAATATTGCAGCAAATTCAGAAAGAATTTTATAGATGTCTTTTTTTGCATAGATTTTACAACTATTATTTTCTAGGTTTATGATATTACAATAATCTACTATATTTTGATAATTTATCTCAGCAAATTGATAGTAAGTGGCACATTTTTCAAGATATAGTGAATTCTTTGCCAAATAACTATAATATAATCCTAATAATGATTTATTAATAATATATGAGAGATCTCTGAATTCCTCATACTTTTTTTTGATTTTATTATCTTTTATATGGGCTATTAAAAATTCCTCAACAATTATCTCAAAATTGCCTGCAGAACGAATTGAATTGAATAATCTTATAGGATTAATATCTATATTATCTAGTTTAGTAATAATTAAATGCCGATATTCATTAAAATCGGAATTAAGACTATAAAAATAAGAGTCAATTAAAGATTTTCTTCTCTCAAGTTCCGATTTTTTGACTCCTTTTTCAGTTTTGAATAATGTAAGGTTTAGAATTTCAGTCAAATAATATTTGAGAGAATATAATGACTCCATATATAACGTCCTTGCCCCACAATAAGGACACTGAGCTGCAGATCCTTTGATCACCGGAAGTCCTGAACCGCACTTTTTGCACGGTAAGAATGAGATCATTAAAATAAGTGTTCTCTCAAATTTTATATCATAAATATTCTTCAGAGTTACAAATTGATAATCAATTATTAAAATTTTATCCTTTAAGTCTATTAAATCAGAATATCTTGATGTGTTTTATGATGTGTAATATTAAATCAAATTATTTACGAATTGAATATATCCTTCTTTAATATTCATTAAAAAATAAATATTTAATGCGTAAAATAACAGAAAAGATGGTTGCTTTCAAGATTTATGGGATTTACAAATCCATAACGTTCGAATTGAATCGTTTGGTTCATCGGTATTTTTAAAAGATTTATTTCTCCATTCCCTTTTGATATAGTCCCATCAGGTTTTAAAATTGACACTCTTATATTTTCATCTTTTGGTACCCATTGGAGAATTGGAAAATCTCGATCCAATGCCTTACTTTGATAGGAAGCACTTATTTTTTTATTATTCAAATCCACAGATTCAATCTCGATATTCATTAAATCTTTTAATCGAACTATTTGATCTTTTTCCAAGTTTTTTCCATCAGAAAAAGCAATCAATAAATTCAATTGGTTATTTTTTGATATACACTTTATTTTCCTTTTTCCTTTTTTTGGTTCTGATGGATGTAGGAGAGGCTCCGCAATGTATATACTTTCAGGAATATTATCAACTGTAATTGAAACTGGATCTTCAACATAAAAGTATCGGTTGGAGATTTCATCTATAATGTCTTGATTTTTTGAATACAACCAATTTACAGAAAATGTTATTCCTGACTGAGACATACCAAGTTCTAGTAATGTTTCTCTTAACGCTTCCGGTTTTATTCCTCGTTTTTTGAGAGATTGTAAACTCCATGTTCTCGGATCTTCCCATCCATCATAAATTCCATCTTGAATATTATTTCTTGATTCGGTTTTGCTTAATTTCATATCAGCGAAATTAAGTCTTCCATAATATAATAACTCAGCTTTCTTCCAACCAAAATGGTCCCAAATAAATTCTTCGATAATACCTTCTTTAACTAGATCTATGCCTCGCAATATATGAGTTGCTCCAATAAGGTAATCATCAATAGCCCATGAATATTCTAGCATTGGCCACACTGTATATTTATTACCAACTCTAGGATGTTCTGCTTCAGAAATCCTCATAATAATTTGGTCTCTTAAAGCTGGATCTTTTTGATCCATTCCTGTTTTTAGTCTTACTACCGCTTGACCTTCTTGATATTCCTTATTGAGCATAACGTTCCATTGGTTTACATTCTTTTCAATCGTTTGATTCCTATGTGGACAATCTTTTTTATTTTTCTTATACTTTTCCCTAAATTCATCAGCGGAGCAAAAACAAACATAAGCAATATTATCCTTAATGAGTTTTTCACAGTATTCATAAAATATCTCTAATCGATCACTTTTGTAATAAATTTTGCTATACTTTACACCTAACCATTCTAATCCTTCCTTAATTAAATCATAAGCTTCTGGTAATACGTATTTAGCTTTAGGGCTTTCTCGTAAAGATTTTGGACTTCCTATTGTATCATCGTAAAACAGAATAAGATCACCGTTATATCTTTTGACATATTCATCATTTAGTATAATCATTCTTGCATTCCCAATATGTAACGCTCCACTCGGATATGGAGCCAAACGCATTATTATTTTTTTAAATTTAGAGAGGTTGGGTAATTCTGGTAATACTTTATCTTCTTCTATTTTTTCTTTTTTATCTAAAGCATGAGGATCTAACTGTAATAATTTTTCTTTTTGTTTCTCTATACTTACATTTGAGATTTCAGAAATGATACTATCCAATATAGGAATAATTGATTTCGCTTGGGAGCGCAAATCCGGTCTTGTAGCCATAAGTTTTCCCATTATAGCTTTTTTATCTGGCTTTCCATTAAATTTAACTGCGTTCTTCAAACCGCTTAACCATAGAATCTTTCTTATTTCTTCATCTTTCATTTAATTTCTTCATCTAATCAATTTTAATTAACTTTTCAATTCTTCTATTTTAGTTGTTAATTCATGAATACCATTTCTTAGTATATTCTTGGCTATAAATGAAGATTCTTCTGCTTCTTTTTGAGTCAAGATCCTTGACTTTAAAGAACATGCCTCTAAAAGTGTGTTATTATTATTTGAAGTTGAACCCTTAATTATAACATCAAGTATATGTAAAGCCAATTGAATTTTTCCTTGTCTATATAGTTTTTCTGCGTGAGAAAGATATTTTTTTTCATTATTAATTGCTAAAAACTCCTCTGCTATCTCATTAGATTTAGCGGGGAAGAGATCAGTTGGATTTCCCGTAGTATACCATCCATGAAAGAGCCTATAAACAGAATGTATTGCAAATCGATAGCATCCATATGACGGCGTTAAATATTTGTGATTTTTAAACTTTTCAGGGTAAATATCAAGCATTTCATGATAAATTTGTTCGAACCATTTTCCCTCATTTAATCTTTTTACAACCTCATCATAAACAAAATGCATTACTTCTGCTCTAATTGATAAAGCGTCTTTCACATTTTTTTTACCTTCAATAAGTGGTCCATGACCAGGTGCCAAGTACTCTGCATCTTTTTCTAGCATTTTTTCCATTGCTATCGCCCATTGTTTAGGGAAACGTTGTACCTTAAATGGGTTCCCTACATTAGGAAATGTGGGATTTGAGACTAATTCTCCAGAAAATAAAACCTCCTTTTCAGGAAAAAACATCCACAAACTATCATCTGTTTCTCCTTTATCATGATAAAGCTCAAAAAAACTGTTTCCTAATTGAAACTCATATTTGTCATTTCCATGAATTAATATTGTTGGATTGAGCGTATCTTGAGCTGAAACACTCTCCTTTGGTAAATTACCTAGTGAAGAAAATTGCTGACTATTAATCCAATTGTGATATCTGTCTAATTCTCTATATTTTTCAAATCTATCTAAAATATTTTCATGTGCAATAATTTGAGGCATCTCCCAGCTTTTATCTTTGATTTCCTTAACGATCGAAGCATACCCAAAGCAGTGATCAAAATGCCCATGCGAATAGATAATATATCTTATTTGTTTATCTGAAAACTTACGAATTTTATTGAATATACGACGATGAAATATCCTATTGGATAGATCAAAAACGATTAGCCCCTCATAAGTCTTTATCACACTGACATTGGCCCAAGCTCCAATAAGATAACAAGTATCATCTGCAAATGTCTTAGATGGAAAATTACCGAACCATTTGTTCATAGCGTCTTCAGTTGAGCTCATTTTTTTTTCCTTAGAAGTTATATTTTATGAATTGTAAAGATTTTGAATGATATCATTAGCTTCCATCATTATTCGATCAATTAGATCCTTAACTGTAGGTATATCGTGAATTAGTCCAATACCCTGACCTACAGAGATTATACCAGATGTTAAATCACCTTCTTCATACATAAGCTTTGATTTTGCCCCTGCAGCCACATTAAATATCTCCATTTGGTCACTTTTTGAGTTCTCTAACTCAAGAACTAGTTTAGCAGCTTCATTATTCCAAACTCGATGAGTTGCATTAAGTGACCGCATAATAAGAGTTGTATCATAGATATTAGTATTTATTAGGGCTTTCTTTAAGTTATCATGAATTGGACATTCTTGGGTAGTTAAAAGACGAGTACCTATTAATGCTGCCTGAGCTCCTAATGCTAAAACAGCAGCTACGCCTCTTCCATCTGATATCCCCCCTCCGGCAACAACAGGTATCTCTAAAGCGTCAATAGTAGCAGGTGTTAATACGATAGTACCAATATCATATCGTCCAGTAGCACCACCATTTTCCCAACCGACAACTTCTACAATATCAGCTCCCAATAAAGCTGCTTTTTTGGCATATCTCACACCTGCACATTTATGGATCCAAATAATATCATTCTTTTTGAATAAAGGAATGTATTTATCTGGAGCTTCATGTCCTGATGTTTCAATAATTTTAACACCTTCTTCGATCATAGCTTTAACTAAATCGATTTGTTTTACCGGTTTGAGCATAGGAAATAAATTTACATTTACTGCATATGGTTTATCTGTTAAAGCTTGTAATTCATGGAGAGCCTCACGTAAGGGTTCAGGCTTTCGGTACATTACTGAAGCAAGAATTCCAAGTGCTCCAGTATTTGAACATGCAGCAGCAAAAGAGGGATAACTTATATTCATCATATTTCCACAAAAAATAGGGTATTTTATACCTAACATTTCTGTGACTTTTGTTTTCAACATAGATCAATAATCTCTTTTTATTATGTTATAAGTATTTAATTTAATTTGATTAATAGAATCTATTATATTAAAAAATAAAAAATTTCATTTTCAAGGTCAATATTATTTTAACTTAAATAATTTCAATATATCTTTAATACCAACCTCTGTTAGATCCTGTTTAATTAAATCTGCATCAAGAAGTTCTTCCTTATTATGCGTTGTTGTAAGGGCAATCGGTATCATTCCTGCTCTCTTAGCTGCTTCAATACCGACTGGTGCATCCTCAATAACTATACAATTTATTGGATCGATATTTAAAGTCTTAGCAATAATTAAAAAAACGTCTGGTTCCGGTTTTCCTTTCTCAACTTCAGCCGCAGTAATAATAACATCAAAAAACTCTTCCATTTTTAAGCTTGTCAATAATAAGTCTACGTTTTCAGAAGGACCACTCGAACCTACAGCTAATTTAAACCCTTTAGATTTTAGATCAGCTAGAATTTTCATAACTCCGGGTAAAGGCTCTAATTTATCCTTAACCATTTCTCGATAATTTTTTTCTTTAAAATTAGCCCAATCTTCTATAAGAATATCATCTGGATTTGGACCTACTAATTTTCGAATAATTGTAGGCGATTGTTGACCAAATGTCTCTTCAAAAAGCTCTCTTGTAAACTCTACTCCAATCTCTCGTCCTAAATTTACCCAACTCTTAAAATGAATTGGACCTGTATCAGCAAGGACACCATCCATATCAAAAATGATGCAATAATGTGAATAAATTGTTTTATATTTCATTCTAAATCAACAATATCTATCAATGTTTAAAATACAATCTTGTGTAAGATTTAAGATTTTAAAATTCGAATTAGAAATTAGTTTAAATATTAAGAAGACATAATTAAGAATTAAACCAGAGGGTATTATAATTATAAAAGTTGGACAATTATGAAAAAGAAATTGAGAACAATGTCTTTATTGGGAATTTTTGTATTTCTATCTTTAACCATTTTCATATCAGACATTTTTAATGGATTCAATTATAATACTAAAAATCGGTTAGAAAATTCAGGATTTTGGGATCTTACCAGTACTCCAATTTATATAAATGATTTAAATCCAAATTTTAATTGGAGTAAAACTGCTGCGGATAATGACTGGTGTAATGGATCTGGAACATGGAATGATCCATATATACTTGAAAACATAACTATTGATGGATTGGGTTCAAGTAGCTGTATCAAAATAGAAAATTCAGAAGTATTTTTTATAATTAGAAATTGTAGATTATATAACTCTAGTTCTGTGTTTTTTACAGGAGGAATTGAACTATACTCTGTCAAAAATGGTTTAATAATAAATAATAATTGCTCAAATAATAATAGAAACGGTATATATCTAGCTTATTCTGAGAACAATACTATTTCAAATAACTATCTTAGTTATGATGCCGCTGCTGGAATTAAACTAAGACCGAACTGTTATAATAATACTATTACTGGAAACACAATGTATAACAATTTTAGAGGCATATCTTTTCTTGACAGCAATAATAACACAATTTCTAACAATAATGTGATTGAAAGTAATGATTGGGCTGTACACATATCAGATAGTGATGAAAACAGATTTATAAATAATAATATAACTGAAAATGCAGCTGGTTTTGAAGTATCACAGTCAGGTCAAGGAAGCCGTAATAATATAATTCATAAAAATAATATTTCAAATAATGGTGGATATGGGATGTTAATAAGTTATTACTCTGACAATAATACTATTACGGATAATTTCATAAATGATAACGGGAATAATGGATTAAACCTAAATTCCAATAATAATACAATCTCAAAAAATGAAATCAAAAATAATGGTGGGGATGGTATTGATCTTATTAATACAATAAACAATACAATAATCGCAAATATGATTAATAATAACGATGATTATGGAATCAAATTTAGTTCAAGTAATTATACGTCAGTTTATGGTAATATTTTAAATGATAATGGCATAAATAGTTATTTTGAAGATAATTGTCATAATAATTCATTCCTTTGGAATGTTTATGATTATACAATTTCTCCATTTATCATTGATGATGGTGGTGGAGGAAATTTTAATTGGACTCAAGCATCAAATAAATTAGCGTGGTGTACTGGTTCTGGAAATTATTCTAATCCATATATATTGCAAAATTTAATGATAGATGGCCAAAATTCAACCCGTTGTATAGAAATTAGAAATTCTATTGTATATTTTAGAATTGAAAATTGTAATCTTTTTAATTGTTCTTCAGGACAAGCGGGGATAAAATTAACAAATGTTCTTAATGGACAATTATTAAATAATAATTGCTCAAATAACATTGGTCATGGAATATATTTATCCAATAGTCATAATAATACTATTTTAGGAAATATAGCAAATTATAATGATGAATTTGGGATATTTCTAGAAGTAAGTGATAATAACACCCTTTCAGGAAATGGTTTAAACGAAAATTTTTATGGTATTTATTTAGGATTAAGCGAAAATAACACCATTTCAGAAAATTCTGCTAATTATAATGATTGGCAAGGGATATATCTGTCTTCTTCAAGCATTAACAATACAATTTTAAATAATAACTTAACTTACAATAACGACAATGGAATACTTGTAGATTCCAGTAATTATAATAAACTATTTGGAAATATTGCAGATAATAATGGTTGGAATGGGATACTTCTATGGGATAGTTATAGTAATACAATTAGAGGAAATATGATAAGTTATAACGCTTTTGCTGGAGTTTATTTATATAGAAGTAACAATACAGACATTAGAGAAAATAACTTCATCGGAAACTTATATAATATTTATGAAATAGGATGTGAAAATAATAATTTTGTTTTAAATTATTATGATGGAATACTTACTCCATTTGTTATAGACAACAATGGAGGAGGCGATCTTACATGGCTAGAAGCTGCTGATCTGTTTATTTGGTGTACAGGTTCAGGTAGCTACTCTGATCCATATATAATACAAAATTTAATTATCGATGGTCAAAATTCAAATAGTTGTATAGAAATTAGAGATTCTAATGTGTATTTTATCATCCAAAATTGTTTACTTTATAATTCTGGTACTGGTTTATATAACGCAGGAATCGAACTAGCAAATGTGATAAATGGGCAATTGATAACGAATAACTGTTCATATAATAATGGCCATGGAATTGGTTTATATCAGAGTCAAAATATCACAATTAATGGAAATATTGTAACCCATAATGAGGAGTCTGGGATCTTCTTAGGAGTAAGCAATAATAACAATCTTTCGGGGAACACATTAAATGAAAATTCTAATGGAGTGTATTTAGGATTAAGCAATAATAATATATTGTCTGAAAACTCTGCTTTTAACAATTATCAAAGAGGGATTTATTTATCATCTTTAAGCAATTTCAATATTATTTTAAACAATAATCTCTCATATTCAGAGGAGGGAATATTTGTATCTGACAGCCATAATAATACTGTTTCAAGAAATAAAGCTGACCATAATGATTATGGAATATGGGTATGGTATAGCAACAATAATTCAATCATAGGAAATGCTTTAAGTAATAACAATCTATTTGGATTGTATTTATATAGAAGCAATAATACCGATATTATATGCAATACATTCATAGGGAACTTTTACAAAAACATTGATGAATTTGAAAGTGTAAATAACTATTTTAGATTGAATTATTTCGACGGAATATTTGCTCCATTTATTATTGATAACGATGGAGGAGGCGATTTTACATGGGGAGAATTAAAAGATCTATTTTTTTGGTGTAAGGGTTCAGGTATATGGAGTGATCCATATATTATAAATAACATAATTATTGATGGTCAAAATTCAAGTGGCTGTATAGAGATTAGGGATTCTACGGTATTTTTTAAGATAGAAGGTTGTACACTTTATAATTCCAGTTCAGGGGTGTATAATGCAGGAATTAAATTAAGTGATGTTATAAATGGTCAACTAATAGACAACGATTGTTCAAATAATAACGGTGTGGGAATAGGTTTATACCAGAGTCAAAATATCACAATTAAAGGAAATATTGTAACCAATAATGAGGAGTTTGGAATATTTTTAGAAGGGAGCCATAACAACATTCTTTCGGGAAACACCTTAAATGAGAATTCTGATGGGATGTATTTAGGTTTAAGTAACAATAATACTATTTCACAAAACTCAGCTTTTAATAATGACCTAAGAGGGATCTATTTATCATCTTCAAGTAATAACAATACTATAATGAACAACAATGTTACCTATAATGGTGACAATGGAATAGACATATATGATGGTCAAGATATTAAAGTTGTAGGAAATATCGCAGATAATAATGGTTGGAATGGAATATTTGTATGGAACTGCAATGATGCTACAGTTGCGAGAAATAAAGCTAATTATAACACTTTTGCGGGATTATATTTATGGAGCAGCAATAACACTGAGGTTATAGGTAATGTATTCATTGGAAATTTGTATAGTATCTATGAAAGTGGGGGTGAAAATAATTTTATTATTTGGAATTTTGAAAATGGCTACACTGATCCTATTATTATTGATGATAGTGGAACTGGAGATTTTACGTGGATTGAATCTATTAATCAATTAGCGTGGATTTATGGTTCTGGTACTTTAAGTGATCCCTACATAATTGAATTAATTACAATTGATGGTCTGAATTTAACTAGTTGCCTTACAATTAGAAATTCTATTGTATATTTCAAGATTCAGAATTGTACTTTTTATAATTCTGGCGACGATCTTTATGATGGGGGAATTAAATTAGTCTCTGCTTCAAATGGAGAACTCATCTATAATAATTGTTCATTTAATAACGCAAATGGAATTATTTTAGATTCTTGTCAAAACATTCTGATAACAGAGAATTCAATTAATCACAATGAGAGGTCCGGGATTGTATTGATTGATAGTAGTAATATCGATATCATTAATAATAAAGAGACTATAAATTTTAACGAGCTCTACGGTATTCATTTATCTAATAGTCATTACAATAATATAACGAGTAATACAATAAACAACAATCTAATCGGAATATTTCTTGATCAATCTAATTATAACTCCATTGATTGGAATACTCTATTAGATAATGATCAAGCAATTGTAGATAATGGTGTTGGAAACATTATTGGTTCTAATAATAATTTACCAAGTGAAGCTAATGAATTTCCTTTTGACATTTTAATTATTGTTCTGATAATTGGTTTAGTAGTTGTCGGAGTTACGGGTGCAGCGATAATTATAAAAAAGAGAATATCGATTCCAGCAAAGAAGGAAAAAGAAATAAGTGAGAAAAAAAAGGAAAAAATTAGAGCTAAGCTTGAAGGAAAACTGGATTTCGTTGATTATCTTATTAGAGAAAGGAACATTAAATTAGCTTATAAAAATTTAGGAAAAATTCAGGATACCGCAGATACGTATGATTTCTTCGATATTTTTAACAAAGCGAATGAAAAAGTGAAACGTTGCAAGGAAATTGAAGCAGGAATTTCTAAACCAGTGATAAAGGAAGAAGTTGCTCCGCCCGTTAAAGAAAGAGAAGTAAAGAAAGTTATTGCACCTCCTCCTATAATAAAAAAAGAAGAAGAAAAGAAGTATAATTTATTTATTAGTTATTCTACTGTTGACAGAGATTATTTTCAGATAGAAAAGATTGTAAAAGAGCTAAAAAAGTATCCTAACATCAACCTAGTCTCATATTGGGAACGAGATAGCAAAGCAAACATTGTAGAGTTCATGGATGAAACGCTAGAGTTAAGTAGTACATTTATACTCTTTTGTAGTGAACATTCTGTAAAATCTAAAGCTGTCAAAGATGAATGGCAAGCAGCTTTCCAAATGAGAAAAGAAGGTTTAATAAAACTGATTCCCGTATATGAAGAGCAAAAGCACATTCCAAAGATATTATGGCACCTACTCAATGTCAAGTATGAAAAAGACAATTTTAAGGGCTTTATTGAAAATCTCTATACGGAAATTATGAGAGAATAAGAGCAGTTCTCTCCCTTATTTTTTCCATTTTTTAATAATTAAGAATTATGTTTTAATCTTATTTTTGAAATATCAAATTATTAATTCAATTGAATCAAGTTAAGGAATTTATTTACCAATTTATTGTTTAATATCTATCTTTTCTGAAATAATGTATTGATCAAGTAAATCTCGCGCTTTATCCCGCTTTTCTTGATGATTTTTTAAGAACGTAGCGATTTTATCTATTAGAATAGATTTGCACTCACCGCATAATCTTTCTCCATTTAAACATTTATTTCGAGTTTCTGACAATTCCTTATTATCTAATGTAAACATCATAAAGAAATATTTATATACCGAACAAACATCTGGATCTCCCCCTAATTCTTTCTGCTCTTTAGCAGAACCACGACCGCCTGTAAATGCATTTCCTACCTTCTTTTTAACAGCTTCTTCTGAATCAGTGGAAAAAATAGCATCAATACCCGTAGTAGTAGACATTTTACTTTGTTGTTTTAATCCTGGGAGAAAAATACACTGAATTGATGCGGGTTTATAATATCCTAACTTTGGAAGAATATCTCGAGCGATGCGAAAATGGGGATCCTGGTCTACAGCATGGGGAATTAGACATGGAACGTTTTTTCCTTCAATTATGCTTTTTAAGATTGCTGGCACAGCTTGCATACTTGTAAAAAAGATCTGCCCAATATTTGAACTTTCATTTAAGCCAAAAGTAGCTCGTATCATGGAAAATGTGATTTTTTTTGCGATTTTTGCTGCATATTTATAGAGTGTATTTGCCATGTCAATATTGGAAAAAATAAAGGTTTTTTTTGGATCAAATCCAATTGCGATGACGTCTAAAGCATTTTCATAAGCTAATTGATTAGTCTCCTCCAAAGAAAGATTTTCTTTAAAGTAAAACTTTTCATCATCCGTCATTTGAAACCATAATTCTACATTGAAGGTGTCTTGAAGCCATTTAGTAAATATCCATGGCATAATATGACCTAAGTGAATATTTCCTGAAGGACCTCTGCCTGTATAGAGAAAAAAATCGTTTCCTTTTTGATACTCTCCTAAAATCCAATTTAAATCTCTGTGAGCAAAAAAAACTCTCCTTTGAAGATATGGATGAAAGGATCCCGAAATTTTTTCCATAATTTTCAATAGATTTTGATCTATTAGCTTGATCCCGAATTGCTCTACTAATTTTGAATAATCAACATCTCCGCTTACTTCCCAGGGGGTTACAATAAAATCATTCATTAATCTAATTTGTTTTTTCTATAGATATTATTTAATTTATTGGTGATCGTTCTATTTTCGTAAGATTTAATATCTTTTTTACTAATTATACTTTTTTAATTATCTCTCATCTAAACTTAATATTGATAAAATCTGTCCAAACATAATTTTAACTACTAAGAACAATTAGATAATTATTATAGAGAGGTAGTATTTTTTAAGAATTACAGCCAAAAAATCATGTAGGCCTGGTAGTCCAGCTTGGATAGGGCGCTGGCTTGCGGAGCCAGATATCGAGGGTTCAAATCCCCCCTAGGCCACTAACCTTCAAATTCTTTGTTTATTAATGAATATTATCTATTCTATAAAATCTAAAATTTCGGAAATATTACTGATCTTTCTTAGGTTTGATAGATTAATTTCCTTTTCAAAGGGAAATTTATATTTTCTTTCAAATAAAATTGATTGTAAATTCGCTCTTTGGGCGCCAATGATGTCAGCATATTCATCTCCACACATAATAACCGAATTAGGTTGATTTTCTAATCCCATTTTCTTGAGTGTATAATAGAAGATATTTGGATCGGGTTTTCTCTTTCCAAATTTAGCAGACGTTACTACAACGTTAAAAAATTTAAATAACCCATGTTTTTTTAACACATTTTTAATGGTTTTATGATTAGGATGATTAGAGATTAAAGCTAGTTTCACATTTTTCATAACTAATTTCTCTAATGTCTCTTTAGTGTTTTCAAAAGGTTCCCATTCATCCTCTTCACAAGAATGATAAAGTTCAGCTAATTCATTATATGCAGATTCTGTTAAGTTATCTAAATTATTGATTATTTCCTCTTCCTTGAGCGATTCTAAAACATTTTGGAAAATCAACGAAGTTGGAAATTCCATTTTTGTTTTAATGCTTTTCCTAAAGAACTGTTCTCTTTTTTTACTAAATTTCTTCACAAATGCTTCATTTGTTAAGCTTTCATTCCAAATTTGCTTCTCTTTTAATATTTCAATTGATTTTAGTAAACCTTTCTTAAAACATTCATAATACCTCTCAACAGAAGGATTATCAAAATAAAATAATGTAAAACCGAAATCAAAAATTACTCCTTTAATCATCATCGTGTTAATAATAATAAAAATTGATTCTCAATTTTAATTTAACCAAATTAAAATGCAAGTGTGATATCTTTCGTTTCTGTTAAATACTTAATAAAAAACAAATTATTATCATAGGTATTTAATACTAGTGAGAAGTAAAATGTCAATAGATAAATGGCTTTCTGAAAAAGATATAAAAAAAGAGAGAATGAAAAGAGAGGCCACGTTTAAGCGCCTCACAAAAGAAGAAGTTCAAGAGTTAAAAAAAAAGAAAGTTCGAGACATAGTTAAAAAAGATGATAAAATTTCCAATGAAATTTTAGAAGAAGATAGGTTTTTAACCAAGGTGTTTGAATTTAAGGATTGGTTAAACCAGAGAACTTATCTTAAAGGAGATATAGATAAATTAGAAATATGGATACGAAATTTATATTCAACAGTCAATTTTGAACTAGAAAAAACAGATAAATTAATAGACAATAATGACAAAATGAAAATTATCAAGAAATACAAAGAGATTCCCCCTAAACTTTTGGATGAGAAAACAAGAGTCGCGATAAATAAGAAGATTTATGGTACAAAAAGAACCAATTCAGATAACTACTATTTAAGAAAGTTAAAAAGTCTTATTCAAGAAAAGCTAAAAGAAGGAGAATATTACGAGATTTTAGATAAAATAATCAAAATTTTTTAACATTATGAGCAAATTTCAAAATACTTTTTATTTTATCGATTTTTATATTTTTTATATTAAGAAATAGAATCCTCTAAGATTATCAAATGATACTAATTTGCCCCATTGCAGGGTCAGGACGAAGACTGCAACCTTTTACATATTCTAAGCCAAAAGCGTTTTTGAAAATAGCAGGAAAAAGATTAATTGATCATATTCTTATAAAATTGAAAAACTCGTTTCCTAAAGGAACTAAAATTTGTTTCATAGTTGGTTATAAGAAACGACAAATAACCGAATATCTTAAAATAGAACATTCAGATTATTTTAATCTCCAGTTTATCGAGCAAGAACCGTTAGGATATGAGGCAGATACACCATTCTTCAGTGGTCTTGGAGATGCTATTTTATTGGCTAAAAATCTTGCCAAAAATGATGATTGTTTCATATTTTTGAGCGATCGGCTTCCTATTGAAGATTACTCACAAATCTTATTGAATTTTCATCAAGATATTTGCGATGGTGTGGTAAATGTTAAACAAGTAGAAAATCCACAATTTTACGGAGTAATTGAATTAGATGAAAATGGGACAGTTAAAACTATTGTTGAAAAACCAAAACATCCTAAATCGAATTATGCGGTATCAGGAGCATATCTTTTTGGAATGAGTATGACAACCCGATTATTTGAATTATTAGAGGAACAAAGTAAAATTCCTCTAGAAAATGGACAAGAGCATCATATAGCACCAATTATTCAAAAATTAATCGAAGAAGGTTTTAAATTAAAAATAAATGAAATGAAAGGAGATATATTAGATTTTGGTCGACCTGAAACTTTAATCGCGGGAAATCGCCTATTATTAGCACAAATCAAAGTCCAAGATCCCACATACGAGAAGTTATTTCAATCAGGTGATATAGTTGATTCAAAAATCGTTCCACCCGTTTTTATTGGGAAAAATGCCAAAATTACGGATTCAGTTATCGGTCCAAATGTCTCTATTGGCGATGAAGTAGTTTTAGAGAAATGTATTCTATCTGATTCGGTAATAGGTGATGGAGCTAATTTAAAAAAGATAATATCTTCAGACAGTATTGTAGGAGATTATTCAATATTAGAAGATTTAATCAAGAAAAGTATTACAATAGGAGATTCTTCCTATATAACTACTTCAAATATGAAGTCGTTTTAATTCTTTCAAAAAAAAAGATTAAATAAATTTAATTAAATTATTTAAAGTTTGGTCTTTTATCTTGCCAAGGCGCAATTTCTTCAAAAGCTTGAGATACTTGCAACACGAGCAGGTCATTAAATCTATTCCCAACAATTTGCATCCCTGTCGGTAACCCTCCACTGGACCAACCACAAGGAATAGATGCCGCAGGATGACCTGTTAAATTAAAAGGGAAGGAAAATGGCATCCATGCTGTGGGTGATACATTTTTTCCATTGATTTTTGGTGGAAACATAATTCCTAATTCAAAAGGAGGAATAGCTATTGTTGGAGTTATTAAAATATCAAAATTTTTAAAGAATTTATAGAAAGTCTCATAAATCTTAGTGCGTTGGCTCATAGCTTTCATTATATCAAATGCAGAATACCCAGACCCTGCGTTCACCATTTTTATTAATTCGGGATCAATTTTCTCTCTCCATTCATTTAATTTTGATTTTAAATCAAATGCATAATCGGCAGTATATAAAGTGTAGAATGGTACCTCTGGTTTTCTCATTTTAAAGTTCGCCTTTTCAACAGTCCAACCCAATTCTTCAAATTTTTCAGCTGAGTTAATAACATTTTTCTCAACGTCAGGGTCAATCACTTTCGCATATCCTAAATCTAAGGAATATCCAATTTTTAATTTATCTGGTTTTTCTGAAACGGAATCAGAATAATTAATTTTTTCCTCAGGTAGGCTGTACCTATCTCCATCGTGAGGTCCTTTTATTGCATCTAACATTAAAGCGGCATCTCTTACATATCTTACTATAGGTCCTACATGAACATAAGATTCCGCATGAAGTTCTATTCTAGGATAGACTGGAACTCTCCCGAAACTTGTCTTATGTCCGAAAACACCACAACAACTAGCGGGGATCCTTACTGAACCACCACCATCGTTCCCTAGAGCCAATGGTCCTAAGCCTGAAGCCACAGCAGCAGCTCCGCCTCCAGTTGAACCCCCCGGTATTCTATCTATATTCCAAGGATTCCGAGATTTGCCAAAAACAAAATTATGTGTAACACCAGCAAAACCAAATTCGGGTGTATTTGTTTTTCCAAGAAGTACAATTCCTGCTTTTTTTAAGCGTTTTACAACGACATCATCATTTTCAGGAACATTGTGTTCGTAGATCATACTTCCAAAAGTAGTTCTAATACCTTTCGTTAAAAATAAATCTTTTATAGAGGTTGGAATTCCATGTAATAATCCCAGTTTTTCACCATTTTTAACAGCCTGATCTGCTATTTTTGCCATTTCTCTCGCGGTTTCGAATGTAGGAGTACAGTAAGCATTAATTATGGGATTAATTTTTTCAATCCTTTCAATTATCGTTTCGGTAATTTCTTGTGAAGTTAATTCTTGTCTTATTATAGCATCTTTCATGTCACAAGCTGACATAAAACAAATATCTTCTTTATTCATTTTCATCAATTATTTTATCAATTATAATAGAATAAATAGTGATGTTAACTAATATAAAAATTATTCTTTAATATATTAAATAGAACTCAAAATCATTAAAGAGTATTTAATTAAAAAAGAAGGCAAATGCTTATTTTAGTTATTTTAAAATTTGAAATCAGACTGCCATTTTTTATATCCCATTTGCCATAATTTCAATCGAGGTTTATTCACCTTATTATCCACTTCAACTCCCAGTTTAGGATTATTCATCACTTCATGATACCGAGAATAATATTCTTCAGCATTCGGATTCCCTTTAATTAATTCCAAAATAGCTTTTTCAGTAAAATACAATATTAAATCTGGTTTAATATTTGGATTATCTCTTGTCATTTCTAATTTTTTCTCTTGATCTTTATACAAAAAATAGTGCAATTTGTAGTTTTCTTCATTAGTAGAATTTGATGCAATAAAATATTCCCAACATGCGTGTATATTAAGATGTCTCATTAAATCTAGATTAATTGGAAAATAAGCTTTTAATATCTTGAATAATTCTTCAGCATCCATCGTTTATTGGAACTACTTTATTTTATCTAAATTTATTGGAGTCCCATCATAAATGTATTTTCCATAAACTAATTCCTGAGGATAATATTTACATCCTGCGGGATAGGCAGAATCTTTAATTCCCCCTAAAGACACAGTAATATCAACAAGCATAGGTCTCGCATTTATGTAAATATTCGCGGCTTCCAATTCATTCTTAAAAATCTCGATATTTTTCAAATTAGAGGTGTAAACCACTGCCCTCATACCGTAGTTACTCGCATTTGCTAACCTTATTGCATCTCTGATGTCATTAGCTTTAGTAATAGAACGGACTGGTCCAAATGCTTCTTCCTTCCATAGAAATGGGGCCCTAGATAAATCTTCACACAATTCTGGTTTAATTTCAACAAGAGTTGGTGTGTAAAACAACCCGTAATCCTCCCCTGTATCGATTTTTTCACCTCCCGTAAAGATTTTAGCATCAAATTTTTTTGCATCCTCTACCATTACCTCCATCATCATCAAGATTCTCCTACTCCCTAAAGGACCAATATCTACATTTGGATCGGTTGGATCTCCATATTTTAAATTTTGAATTTCTTTTATAAGACATTCTAAATATTCATCATAAATGTCTTTATGAACAATAATTCTTTTCATTGAAAAGCATTGTTGTCCAGAATTAGTGTAACTAGCTATCACATTCCATTTTGCTACATTTTCTAAATTTACATCGTCCATTACTATACCCGCATCGTTACCGGCACATTCGAAAAAAAAGTTTTTAAATGGTTGAGTATACATGGGAACTCCCATCGACCTATCGACGGTTTTTTTCAAAAATCTACCATAACGTACTAAGATATCCTTTGCTGTATGAGATGCAGTAATTGTCATCAAAGTTTTAATTAAGGGTGATTTAATGAATTCATCTACTGCCCATTCTCCAGGAGCGATAACTAAATCTAAAGCTTCAAGAGCAGGTAAATCCATTTCCCCCATCAAAGAATATGCTTCTAGCATAGTTAATGGACACGCTGTAGAGGGTTTTACTAGAGCTCCGTTTCCTACTAGATAATTTGCACCTAATTGATAGAGAGGAAGACTTAAAGGAGTGTTACGAGGAGAA
>Ga0307378_10001171_pt1 | contig 43430 bp, 70 predicted proteins | sample UN1MG_FD_202238 | JGI IMG/M metagenome (GOLD analysis project Ga0307378, IMG submission 202238) | Soil microbial communities from Risofladan, Vaasa, Finland - UN-1 | ecosystem: Environmental > Terrestrial > Soil > Coastal area > Acid sulfate soil | place: Finland: Risofladan, Vaasa | collected... | reverse complement strand
AACTCTTCTATATTCTCCATTCTTTTGAGCAAGTCTTCGGTCATCGCAGGTGTCTTTCCGTTCTCGGTATAATATCAGCCTTATAATTTATCGCAGCAATCTCCGCCGTGTCACTTGCTCCTATGGCGATAGAAACTTCAAAGAACCGCCCCGAACCCTGTGGCTCTGCCAGACCAACTAAATTAGAGTCCGTATGCTCGAAGGTATTACTGGTAGTGGCTCCCGTTTCGGAAGTGACTGCGTTTTGATAGATAACTACGTCTATACTCATCTTAAATGTCTTTCCGGTCTGGGTACAACGTCGGCGGAGAAGTTAATAAATTTAATCTTGGAACTTACATTCGCCGGAATTTCAATATCAATCTCAAAGAACCTACCTGAACCTATCGGGTCTATATGGCTTATTTCGGTGCTATACCCACTTGCATAAGGCCCGCTTATCGTTGCGCCTAACTCTTTGGCCACTACGTTCTGGTGGATTGTAATGTCCAGTTCGCTGTCATAATCATCAGGAGCAAAAGGACAAATATAAAAGAAGGGCAAGTCCTTACTTGTTATCCTACTGTCTATATTCCCGAATAATCTCACGCCGCCTCTCCCTGCGTCTGCGTTGTGCCATCATCGCTAATGACCTGCGTTGTAGCTACGGTAGTTTCGTCTTCTTTGTAGCATATCAAGGCCGAATTTGTCATAGTGGCTTTGCCAAACAGCCTCCTGAATACCTGTATAAACATTTCCCTAAAATTTGAGGCCAGACCGGAAGGTTCGGTAGTAGAAATATTGTCAAGCCCGTCCGAAGCCAGAAGTACGTTTGGATTGTATTGACCCCACCCCACAGGCACAGTGCCTTCCTTGACTATCACAACGTCACCGGAAACTATATTAGCATCGGTAGCGTGGTAATACCCGTCGATAGACGCATCCTGAGGCAAACTCGTACCTGCGGCAGTCCTCTCCGTGCCGTCGGGAGCGTACGCCCCATAGGTCAGGGTCTTATCAATCAAATATCCAAATTGGATTTCGTCAGCCATTTAGTTTCGCGCCTAATTCATTTGCTCTTTTTTGCAGGCGGGCAAATACGGCCTGCATTTTGCCCATCTCTAAAGAAAGTTTGCCAAGCTCGGCATAGTCTTTCTCTCTTTGTGGGTCTGTTTCAGTATCCTTTGCTTTGTTTTCGCTTGCTTTCATTCTTTTCTCCTTATCCTATAATTAAACATTGTGAATGTGGAAAGCCTGTTGGGGCTGTATATTCAATCTCCATCTCGATGCCCTGAGTAGAAATCTGGACGCCGTCAGCACTTTTGGTAAGGACTATCGCCCATCTTACCGCAAGATTATTCACAAAAGCGGCCTTATCAGCAGCAGCGGCAAACTTGGCCTGTATAGCAGCCAAATATGTATCATTGTATTCGGTTTCACTTTTCTGTAGGTCTGTCCCCAATTCCTCCCAAGCAGTTGTATGGTTATTGTAAACCTGTAGTGAGAAGGTGTCGTCGGCTATGGGACTGCCGGAGTTCCAGTAGATAACCTTGAAGTGGTTTACGGCCGTTGGGGTGTTAGTGGTGTCCTCAAGATTGGCATCGCCCGAATAATCACCTGCGGCTGCCTGGTCAAAATAGGCCGTAGCAACATCGTATTGGGCTCTTATATTGGCAGCGTCAGTCCACGTCGCATTAACTGAACTTACGCTACCGGCATTTAGTGTTTCCTGTGCCATTATTTTAAGTACCTGCAAATATCATCTTTACCATCCGGCCAGGGCATATTTACACAGCACTGACCACACCCGCAACAAGAGCCTTTCCGCATACCATCCTTAAAATAGTAGGTGCATTTATCAAAGTCCTTTATCTGGTATTCGGTAGTGGGAAACCGCCTGCAAATATCCGGCCTCTTATCATAAATTTCACAAATTTTGTCGTCCACTATGCGTTGTCCTTAATTACTTTGAGAGAAAGAGTACATCGTTCTATGGTAGTTATAGAATCTACATTGAAGGCCAGAATATCTCCCGCCGCTATTGCAACAGTCCAGCCTGTTAAGGTCGCGTCTTGGTCTTTAACACCGCTTGCCGCTATTTCCGGTTCGTTCGCTCCGGTTATCGTATCGGCATCAACGGGGTGGGTGGAAACGTCATAATCGGCATAACTACATTTCCATATATCTATTTTAATCGCGCCACTCTGGTCGGCCAGTAAGGTGACTTGTTTTATTGTGCAGGCAAAAGGAACTTCAATATAGCCCTTAATTCCGGTAGTTATTGCAGACCCGCCACCGTCAATAACAAAGTTTATTGAGGCAGTAGCCAACTGTGCTACTGTATTAGTATAAGTGCCGTCGCCTATGTTGCCGGTGGTGACAAACCCCGTTGCAGTTAAGCCCGCATTTGCCCTAATGCCGGTAGCCGCCTGCAGGTCTAAATAGTTCTCATCGTCAGAGCCTACTCTTTGCGTGGCTGCGCCGAAGTCTATCCATTTGTCGAGGGCAAAAGACATTGCATTAGTCGGTGTTATAATTGAATCACTTGGATTGATTGCTATTCCAGCAGAACTAAAAGTCATTTTTGGGTAGGAAGTGCCAGCGCCATCACTAATCCCTATATGTAATTTTTTGGTGTTAGCCGCCCTAAAAGCTATATCGCCAATGGCAGTACCTAAAAACCATTGACCCGGAGCAGCTGTATAGCCTAACCACACCACATCTGTTCCGCCAATATACGAAGGCCCTGCTGTAGAAAATAGCAATCTTGTCCCGTCGCCCCAACCCCTGAATTGTGCCCCTCTAATATCAGCGTCACCAGATATATTTAAGGATGTACCGGTTATCGCCCCTGCGCCCAGCGTGCCGTTCACCGTCAAAGCATTGGCCGCCAAGCCTAATAAATCAGTATCGCCCGAAACGCCGATAGTCGGGCAGATTAGGGATGTTAAAGTACCCGCCCCTGCGCCGAGCGTGCCGGAGGTAGAGAAATTAGATGCGGTATTCGTCCAATCGATATGTTTATTGGCTGCGTAATCGGCGAAACTGTCGTGGCTTAGCGCATAGATATTGGATGGCGAAGAGATTGTCAGGTCAGTGAAGGCCGGACTGTCCGTCTCGGCGAGACCAAGTGATTCTCTGGATGGTATGGGGTAAATTATCATTAAGATATGCTGTCGTATAGAATTTCTATTTTGAGGTTGTCTTTTACGTATTCACTCTGCCCCATCCAGAACTTCAAGGTCTGCGCGCCCGACCTTGTAGAAAGAATGGGAGTCTTGGCGCTGGTCATATAACACTCACTAACGTCACCTAAATTATAGGTACACCCGCCGGTAACGCTCAGGGCGTAAGGCCCGACAAACCTCTCCTTATCGGCTTGGTAAGCAAGTTGAACTTTTGCGCTGTCCGAACCCGTATAGCACCATAAATATTCATTAAGCAAATCCACCCAAACCCCGAAGCTATTAGAGATTGAATAGGCGTAGGTACTCTTGTCGGAATCGCCTATATCTATAATTCCATCACTCAATCTGCGGATGGATTCGGTTACAACCCACACGCCCTTTTGGTCGGCCCCAAACAAACCATAAGGAGATTTCGCCAATACCCACTGATTCACCGCGCCTATACCACCTGAAACGTGAACGTATTTATAACCTTCACTCGCCGACGGAACGATATATCCTGTTTGTGTCTCGCAAAACACCCACAGTTTACCGTTATATTCTATGGCCGCTTTAACTGTTTTACCCGCCAACTCAGGCGGCATTATAAGGGCCTCTGCGTAAACTCCCGTATCGAGTAATGGTTTTTTAGTCACCGTACTGGTAACGGCAGTGCCCTTCTTGAGCTTCTGCATGAAGGTATCATCTGCCGTCTGGCCCCATGTGCCGACACTGTAATCATGTCTGACGGTTAAGGAGTATTCCTGTGGCACTTCTTCCGGTCGGCCTGAACTCGACCAGCGAATCTTGCCTGCGTAAAAATAGAACATCTTATTGTCGAATACAGCAAGAATATCGGGGTCGGTTACGGGCTTACTTCCTCTTCCAGTGTATAGGTTTTCAGGTGTGGCTATTTCCGAATCATGTGCGTAATCGTCAAAATTCGAGCCGGTATCCACCTCTCCTACAAAGTAAAATTCGGTCGGCATATTCGCCTGTGGGGTCTGGAACGTGTCGCCTTTTTTGATTTTGACAACCTTGGACCTGTACCACCTTATTTTATTTCCTGAAGATGTTATTCCGCTCAATCTGGGTACGTCTGGTATCCTCTGGTCAGGATGGTTGGTAGTACCGGAAAGATAAGCGTAAATTCTGCCTACCCAATGTTCACCCACGTAAGACGGAAGTGATTCCACATCTCTATCGGGATTGTAAATAGTTGCCATATAGTAATATATTCCCGACTCCTGCCTTGCCCCGGTGGCAGAAATGGCTATTGTCGGATAAGAGGTAGGGGCGGTTATTCCAACGTCAGTTTCGTCGCCAGTTCCAGACCACGCGTTTGCCGCCTCTCCGTCTATCGGAAAGTACACATATCCATTAGGCCCTTCAACAACACACGTATCGCCAATATTTTTTACTATTTTATGACTACCCAAAATTGATACGGAAGCAAAATGAAGACCTGCCGTACCAGGATGCGTGACTGTTGATGGCACACCTACTATTCGCGACCCCAAAGAGGGCCCTTTATTCCAGACCCCGTTTTTGTCTATGCGGGAATTGTCAGAAACCCACGCTGCGCCTTCGGGGTAAGTGCCGGAAGACGGGCTGATTGCATTTATCAGACCCTTAGTTATATCTACGCTACGAAATACTTTCATGAGCTTTCCGTTTGAGTGGGAAGTGAATTAACTCTCAAATCTTCTTTCGACCTGCCCTTGTACTGGTCGGAATTTCCGTCAACGTCGGTAAACCCCACCCCCATTTGATAGGCTTCCTGCCTCTTCTTGTTATTGGGTCTGTTCTGGATTTCTGTATAGTTACCAGCCATTATTCAGGCTCCAAAATTCGATATTTATAACTTATCGCCGCAAGCGGATACGCCCCCAAAGTTAATTTCAACATGAACATCCTGCCGCTCTTTGTCCCTTTTACTTTCCCTATCGAAGTAGTATAGGTTATGGCCGTATCGGAAGTAGCACCCGTTTCAGATGCTATCGCGTTTTGGTATAATTGTGCCGTTGCGCCCCCTGCAATAGAGTGGCATATCTCAACTTCAACTTCGTCTTTAATCGCTTTCGGTACGGACTGGCCGAACCAGAACTCCATATTCTGAGCAACGTCTTCTTTTGTCGTCATACTCGGAGCAACAGCGCCGGTCAGGTACGCGTCAGAGCCGACCGTGCAGCCGCCGGTTTTGGAGTAAGAATAAGGCCCGCAGAAAATCCTCCTGTCAGCCTGATATGCAAGAATTTTCCCACTCACACCCCACCAGTATTCGTTTAATTTCGGGACCCACACCCCGAAGCTGTTATCAAAATTGATATTTGAAAAAGTAGTATCAGCCCCTGCGTGCAGGTCGATTGCCTTATCGGTCAGTCTTTTAGGCGTGTTCCTCCCGTCGAACAGCCATACACCTTGTTTATCCGCCCCGAACAATCCGTAAGGAGATAAAGCCAGAACCTTGTCGCTTGTTACCCCTACCCCGCTCCATTTGAGAAAAAACTTGTAACCCTCCAGCCTATTAGTAGGCTCGATAAAGCCCATCCTGTCTTTAGTCCAGACCCATAATTTCCCATCCATAGGAAAAGCAGCCAAAACTTTATGGCCGTCGAGTTCGGTTATTTCATATTTAGCTTCAGCGTAAACGCCTATGCTCAATTTAGGCTTGCAGGCAACCGCCGTACTGTCTATTGTAACTGAGTAATCAACAGCGACATCCTGTGGTTGACCGGCGGCAGACCAGTAAAGTATATTGTCATAAAAATACATCATTCGATTATGGAACGATGCAATACAATCTGGCGCTGCGCCTATGGCCGTTACGGGGTCAGTACCACGCCCTTCGTATTCGACGTTGCCGATTTCCCTGTCGCTCATCCGGTCGTTATAAGAATTACCCGTTGTTAGTTCGGTAACGAAGTAAAATACATTGGCAGCATTCCATACACTGTCCTCTGCCGACGTTCTTTTAGAGCGGTACAGTCTTACTCTTTTGTCATCTGTGGCAGTAGGCGTACCAACCGCATTGTAGTCATAAGAATCCCTGTCAATGTCGTTAGTCGCCGCCGCTACGATAGACGGCAGACTCTCCCTTTTATAGATATTATCGTAATAGGTACACATGTAATAATAAGTGCCTATCTCCTGCCTGCCGGTCCCGTCTGTTCCCACAGGCGTCGGTGCAGAAGGCGGGGTGTATGCCGTCACCGTTCCGGCGGCGTTTTTTAATGTATCCCCGTCAGTCGAGTATAATTTCTTGTTCGGGCCTACATCGCAGATTGTGTCAAGTCCCATACTGACCACGCGGGAAGTGCCGTCAACTGCCAGATATTTCAGGTAATTACCGGAGCCGTGTGGAGAGCCTAATTCGGAGGGCGGAGAAGTTATACCGACAAGCGCAGACTGCGCGGCCCATACACCATGCTCGTCAATTCTGCCCCGATAACTCCTATACGCCATACCCTCCCTGTACTCGGCGCTGGCGGGGTTGAGCATATTATTCAGACCGTAGAAAGTATCTATTCTCTGGTTTATCACGAGAATACCTTATTTATATTGTCAAGTGTCCACTTACCGGGCGCTATAGCTTCGATTGACTTGGCCTGAATCGGCATGTAGCTTGTTCGGGAATCGGCAAACGCCCTTTCCACCATCATCATAAAGTCCTGCGATTCCAGAATAGTCCCCTGTGTATCCCTCTTGCCGGAAGCTATTCTCATTTCTAATGCTTCTTCCAGGAGCCACGCCCTGTAATTGGGCCAGTCGGTAGTATCAGTAGATAGAGCTAATTCAACTGGCTGTACCCAGTAAGGAAAGTAGAGATAGTCCCCGTTTTGTGAACTCGTTGGATTCGGATAGACCAACATCTCCTGCCTGACCAGTCCTGAACTTAGATACTTTCTTAGTGCGTACTGAAGAGGTTGGCCAGTACCCGCGTGATAGGTCGTCTCGAACAGCCATTCTTCTATTGTTATCTCGTTGAGAGGAACGCTTCTGGCAGCGCTGATAACGGGACCTACTTTGCCCAGCCCTTCAATTTCCGTGTCATCGGAATCGGTGCAGACGTAATCATTGTCAGATGTGGCCAGAGTTATCCTCCCGTTCCTTCTGTGATATTCCGGCCATGGAGCGAGAGTGGTTAGTTTGTATATTGTCTGGTTGATAAACCTTGTAAGAGCACTTGCCCCATCAGTAGACTTGTCATGCCAGCCGTGATAATAGCAAATACTCATTAGGTCGGCCAGGGTATACCCCGAACCCGTAGCTGTCGGGCTGGTGACTTCCGAAGTGCCGTTCCAGTTGATTTCCTGCTCTTTTATTCTCCGGTCGGTAGTTGCCGGCGCTGCACCGGCCCTCTCGTAATATAGTACTCGGTAAATACCTTCTGTCGTACAGGCGGCCGGAAAAGTAGCTGTGTAGTAGCCACCCCCCCTGTCAGTTAAGGCAATATCGCACTGGGCCATCCTTGTGGCGTTCCACGTACCGGCGGCTTCAAGGGCCTCATCGCCCGTGTCCCAAACGTAGTTAGTAGAAACTTTCCACAAAATAGCATAGATGGTTTTGCTTGGCTGGTGAGCCACAAATAATTCATTCGCCATTTATAACTCCTATCCGGCATCGAGCCAGAGGTCTGCAATGTACCCAATCGTGGTTGACCAATCTTCCTGAATATCGTTAGTGTCGGCGAGTATGGCCGCTATTTCTGTGTCAATATAGCCCGCTATTGTTGCTTGGTTCGTTGCCGTTGCTATATCAGTTAATATGACCGTCAAAATAGCAACATCGCTTGTATTGGCCGTGGCTGCGTCGGTAACGTATAGAATAACTTGCTTGCCTACTCCTCCGTCAAAAGCGGCATCAGGAAAATCAACGCGGTAAACACCAAAATTGCAATCATGTGCCTCCCAGTCGTCGTGTGCGGCAACGGCAGAACCCAAAGCATTTGCATCTCTTTTGGTACACCACGCCGTTCCATCTTCGAGATAATACATATCAAAGTTGGTTACAGTAAGGCCATCACACGGGTCGTCAGCCGCGTCTTCCATCAAGATATACAGATTTACGTCAGTTGCGCCGTTAGAAAGGAATATACTCTCGGTGTAAGCTTTGCCACTGGCAGTGCCGGAAAGCAAACCTAAGGTCAGTATTAAAAAGACTATTAACTTTTTCATTTCTGCTCCTTCAGTAACGTATCCAGGATTTTTTTAACATTATCATTCAGCGATTCAAGCTGGTTTTCAACACCATCTTTGTACTCAGAAAAAGCCTCTTGCTTAACTGCATTGCCGATTTGCTCCCTGTTTATTTTGACCTGATTATGAAGTGAACCCCACGCTATAAGGCCTGGAACTGCAAGGCCAACGAGGAAACTCGCCACAAGTTTGGTATATCCATTTAATTTTGACATATTGTTCCTTAATTCCCTCCCATAGGCGCGCCCGAAGACGCGCCCACAGAGAAAGGAGAGAAAACTATTCACTAAACCTTTGTTGCATACAGAGTACGTAGTCAACGTAGAGATACGTTCCGCCTGTCGCGGCTACGATAGCCTCTATCGTTGGGGTCATCATAATCGCCTGCGGCACATAATGTGCCGTAGTCGCAGCAACCAGACAGCCCTTGTACTCGAACTCACCGTTATCGTTGATGTCAACCGAGAAATGCAACTTCTTGCCGTCCCAGAAGAAAGCAAGGCGAATCCAGTCGTCGGCAGCTTCGGTAATAGCTGTGCCAACTGTTTTCTGGCTGTCAGCATCTTCCGAAACAAAGCTCATTGTGCCTATGACAGATTCAAAACCTACTCTGTTAGTGACCCCACCGGTGATAATTTCGGCATCCGTCTGGGCAAGACCAATGAACCAGTCTATATCAAGGATGCTTGCAGCGTTGACGCGGACCTCGAAGTACAGCGGATAACCACCGTCCAAATGGAACTGTTCACCGTTCACCTGCATGTTGATGCCCTCATCGGCGGTGTTATCAACTCCGAGTTTAAGAATACCACCAGCTTCATCTTCTGCCGCATCTGTCCCGTCGAGACAGGTCGGAAGCGTTGCTTGGGTGGTAATAAGGGTGTAATTCCATTTGGCTGCGTCAGCACTGGAACTCCAGGATGCTCCCAAAAAGTCGTCGAAGAACACAACTACGTCCCTCGGCGACCTTGCGTTTTGGAATCCTTCAAAATCTACAGGGATTCCACAATTAGGTAAAAACTTAGCCATGATTGGCCTCCTTTAGACTATGTGTCGCAGGCCAGAATAACGCCAACGGCGTGAGGAGATTCGCAGCGCAGGCCCATATTGGACTTGTAAATGCCGACCCCACCAACGACCTCGGGGTCGTTTTGCTTCCATTGGCCTTCAACCAGGCCTTCTGACTTTGTGTTACAGGTTTCAAGTACAAACGCCTTTGAATCCAGAACGAGAACTCGTTCCTCTGAGCCGGCGTCGTCTGGTACATTCTCATCAAAAACTACATCAAGGGTGCCTACTTTGATATGTGAGAAGTTGGCCAATTCCGGCGTGGCAGAACCCAAAGGAATGTTATATGTGGTCTGGCTTGTTGCCAGTAGTGCCATTAACGCACTCCACGGGTCAGTATTCATCAGTGCCAGGTCTGGTTTGAGAATCTTGCCGGTTCCGGATTTGTCCGCCGTCCGCTGCATTGCGTGTACCATCCACGCAAGGTCCTTAATACAGTCGGTAGACCACAAGGGACTTGCGCTTTTGGTTGGAATCTCGCCGGTGTTTACGACCAGCGGATACCAATACTCATTGTCCCAACCCATTGACGAATAAGCAGCGTTGTAAGCTGAAACTCCGGCGGTGGTAAGGGCAATTCCGGCGTAAGCCTTCAATGCCGCCACGGTCGATGCGGTTGTGGTTGCGTAGGCATCGCCTACTATTGCCATGAGGCCGACCGGCTCAAGCGGGTCGTCAGCGCCATTGCTATACAAAGAAGCAGCAATAGCCCTATACAAGGCACTTTGCGCAACGAGCGCGTTTTCCTTCTGGATGTCGTAAATCTTCATTTCACCCGCAGCGCGGTTGGTCTTAATAGACTTCTCCGAAACGCCGTATTTCTCATCGATAAAACAATACGGCAACGTCGGATTGGCCATTGGGTCGCGTTCCTCAAAGGTACGAGAACCTAATTGACCGGTTACCCACGAAGAGGTTTCTTTTAGTTTACGTACATACCAGTCGAAATGTGTTCCGTATCCACCCCACTTGATACGGTCTCCTTTTAACATCTTCGCTAACAGGGCGTTGACCTCGACCAGTCCGGCGACAATGGCCTTGACTGATTTCCTGTGGCGCGTAGCCATACCCTGAGCGGTTTGTGCATCGGTTAATCCCATGATTTAATTCCTTAAAAACGCCCTCAGTCTTCTTCACCGAAGGCTTGGTCCATCGTAGTTATGACAGGTTCGGACACTTTTTGTCCACTTACTGACCGCTTTAGACCGCCACCGGCGGAAGCGATTTCTTTCTTAACCTGTGCTTTCTTGCCGTCTGCGTTCGCAGATTGATGGACTTTGGCTGCGGCATATCCTTTTGCTTGTTCAAAAGGAAGTCCCTTGGCCATAAGCGCGCATGTGTCACTAAAGAGCGATGCTTCCTCTTTAGCCAATACCGCCAGCTTATAGACCTCTTCATACGGCACGTTTTCACTGAGATATTCATTGGTCATTAAAGTCCTCATGACATCCAAGTGCGGCTCGTAATCAGGGTGTCTTGCCGTAAAAGCCTGCCATTCCTGCTCGGTAGCCAAACTGCCGACTTTCTCATCAACGGTCTTGCCGAATTCCTCCCGAAGTTCCTTTATAAGGTCTGCCTTCAGGGATTCTTTAAGACCTGGCTTGATAAACTTGTCGATGGCGGCGTGAGGATTCTGATTAAACAAATTCGCAAATGCCTGCAATTCAAAGTCGTCCATCTCAGAAACAATCTCTTTGGCGGGAGTTTCTTTGCCGGTCACTTGCTCTCTTAGTTTTTTGAGTTCCTCGGCCCGCCTGCGCAGTTCACCTAACTCATTGGCCTGACGACCATACTGGCGGCGTGTGAACGAAAAGTGGTTCTTAACGTACTCAGCGTCCTTACCTACCAGTTCAGGGAAGCCGTAACTCCCCCAGTCAAATGCGGTTTGCTCGGTCTGTGCCGAACCGTCTTTTTCGAGTTGTTCGGTTTCTACCTGTTCGGTGTCCGACTCGAATGCTTCGTCCATTTTTACAGAGGTTTCCTCTGCGCCTACATTTTCAGACGTGTCTGTAGAACTAACGATTCCTTCTTTGGCCATAATAAGCCCCCATTTATGAAGTGAGCCGATACAGGATAGAGAACGTCTCTATTGCCCCCGTATTAGTCGGCGTTTATTGTCGAGAGTCGCTTAGCAAGCCGCTTTTCCATAGTTTGCGGCCTGTCGGCCAACTCCTTCAAATCGACTTCTTTAAGACCTTGGTTCTTTACTCTCCTCCAGAAATCCTGCCTGCCCTCTATCTTTGGTCCGCCAAATCTGCCATCGTATTTGCCAGTGTAACCAAAGTTCGTATCAGTGATAAGATTGGGTCGTGATATTATCTTGCGGGTCTTACCGCCACACTTACAGGTCACGGGTTTGTTGGCCTTGGCGAAACTACGAATCTCCATCGTAATCTTGCCACATTTACATCTGTATTCGTAGAGAGGCATTTATCTTAAAGTAACCCTCGAAGTTGGTCGGTATTTTACGTAACTATTGAATTTGTATAATAGCCATTCCATCGGCCTCGTCCGTCTCTTATCGGTTCCGGCAACCCACATTCTCTTCAGTTCCCTGAACGCCTTCTCCCTCTCGTTCCAATCGTACCCGTAAGGCGATTTACTTCTAAAATAATGCGAACATACAACATCGGTTCTAATTAAAACATTCCCTCCAGTGAGCCATGTCTTTAGCGACCACTCCGGCCCGACTGCTCCGTGCTTGCCGAGCCATTCATCGTGACCGCCGAGTTCTTCATATCTCTTCTTTCTGACCATCCACGCCCCACCGGGCTGGGCCATTGTCGGTTCTTCTATCTTTCTTAACTGGGGCGGTATCCACGGTCTGACGGAAGCACATTTTAACTCAGGGTCTAAATACCAGAATGCCGTATCCCTTCCGGTAGGACTCCACGTTTCTATATCTAAATGGTCGAACACGGGACAAATTAAGTCCTTCTCTCCGCAGGACGATTTCATTCTCGCATCCCATCCGTCGCTCATTGCCACGTGTGCATCGAGCCTGTAAAGATATTTTCCCTTAGCGTATTTAACTGCCTTATTGCATATAGCCCTCTGGCCCTCACATTCGGCAGTACACAGAGTAAAGTCGCCGTATTTACCTTCCCAGCCGTCGCAGATAACGATAATCTCAATCGGGCCGACCGCCGTTTCTCTAAGGTTGTCAATAGTCTTTTGGATATAAGGCTCTTCACAGTCCCTTGCCGGCATTATCACAGAAACCATGTCCTTGTCGGCCTTCTGCTGTTCAGTAAGCGGTGGAGTATTTTCTTCTCGCCATTTTAATATGTCCACCCTTTTCCACTTATTTATCTGCTCTGCATCTCCTTGGCAGGACAAACAGAACATAGGCGGGACTTTCCTGTCAATTTTCTCACAATGACCAAGTTTTGTTAGTGGGCATTCCATACTTTGACCAACCTCGCTTCGGTTAAAAACCTTTCTTCTGTATACGGCCTTCTCGCCATGTACGTATCGTGCGGCTCGCAAAACTCGATATTATACCCTTCAATAGCGTCAACAACCTCGTTACAGCCCCAGCCAATCTCTTTGAAGTTCGACATGTAATCGTCGAAAAAGACGATAGTGGTTTCGTGCATTAACTTCTTGCAGTTGTCCCAGTCAATTCGTGTATTCTCTGTTGTGTGGCTGCCGTCTATGAAAATAAGGTCGGGTTGAATATTCATTGTTGCAAACAAGGGTACGGTATCAACCGAAAACCCCTTAAAAAGCTGGACTTGTACGCCTGCGCCTTTCATATTCTCCTGCACCCTTACCATTGTTGGCGGCCGAGGCGCTACTTCCTTTTCCAGAATTTCAAGGGTAGCGTCCTCGAACAAATCAAAGCCGTAATAATGAACCTCGCCAAGGGTCTCAAGCGCAGCCAATATCATCTGCTTGCCGTGAAACCCGTTAAAGACCCCGATTTCCATTATGACTTTACAGTCATTCTCTTTTATGGTATCGAGAAGATTTACGTAACGGGCCATTATTGGCTTGTCATCCGCCGGTATGCACCACAAAGATTTCGTCATTAAGCGCCTTCTTTCCGCCAGTCCCAACCACCTTTTAGGTGTTTGGTCACGGCATCTTCCAAAAAACCTTCGTAAATACACATCTTCAATTCGCTTTTCAAATGAAGAACTTTAACTGATTTGGATTCGTAAGCCCTCTTAATCATATCGGCGGCCTTGTCAACCCCAAAATAATCGGTGTTCGGGCAGAAGTTGTACTCCCAGCCAACATCAACAGCTTCGCCACATTCGTACAAGAAGTTAATGAAGTCTTGGTCAACAAACCAATCCCAACTGTTTTTGTGGTCTTCTGCGTATACATCAAAGTAGTCAAAAGATTCCCTGCTTTTCTTGTTCACGTTGATAAAGAACACGCCGGAATTGACCGGAAACTTATAAGAGTGGAGTCTTAGCGTAACGCCTATATCAAAATTGCAAGTTCCGTGATTGTCGTGTGCGAGATTCTGTTGATAATCTAATTTACTAAACGCCAAGAACGGGTCGGCAAGATAGTATGTATCTACGTCGGAAACGATTATCCTGTCGCCGTCTTTACACTTAGACAGGGCGCTCCTGACCGCCTGCATCTTGACGTAACACCTTTTGCCCTTCATGGACTCAATATTTACCCATACCACTTGGTAGTCGTTAGACCACTTCTTTTGAAGTCCAAGGGGTACATTGTCGGTATAAACTTGTAAATGAGCGCCTGAAACCTTCCTGAAAGTCCTCAGAAACGTCTCGAAAACATCATCGCTAACGCGATGGTACATCGCTGTGCAAATGTCCATTTTCTCTCCTTGCTTCAAATAAAACACAACCAAAATTGGGACGAGCGCACATGGGCGGGCCACCGCCATAGTTGCTACTAAAATACAAGTCCTCTACTTTTTCGTTTGAGCATTCGTCCAATTCGTCCTGCTCTTTTCGTGGTTTCCAAAACTTACAATCTTTGCAATACATTTTCTCTCCTTAAACTGATTGTTCTTCTCCCCCGTTAGCATCCGCTGAATTTAACGGCTGGCCACCGGCCTCGCCCATTTGTTCCTGTGCCTGCTGCTCCGCGGCCTTCTGTTCCGCCGCCATAACCATCATCTGTTTTAGTTCGTTGACCGTAGGCAGTTTCGAGTCGATGTTGGGCACACCGCCCATGCGGCCAATCATCTCGATAAAGTCTCGCATCAAATCTATCTTGCCGGTCATTTGGTAGAACGGGAAAAATACTTCAAGATACAACTGCTTCATAACAGCGGTTTGCTGTTCTTTAGTAACCGACCTTGTAGTACCAGGTTCGACCGTTACCTTCGTGCTTAATCTCCATTGCACAGCAGGGGTCTTATACGACCAGAACTGTGCCAACTCCGGCCCGACGAGAGCATCTACCCCCAACTTAATCAACTGACCGCCTTCAGCTATTGCTTTCAACGCCTCGTCCCACGGCAGGTCTTTTACGTCTTCTTTTTGTTCGGTCAATGGAGTAATGCCATCTTCGCCAAAAATAGGAGCACCTACTTCATCCTCAACGGGGAAATCTGCCATCATAGCCACCTGCGAAACCTGTGGTACGAACTGGTGTGCTATTTCCAGCATCTTTATCGCATCTTCGGCTATCGACTGTTCGTACCCCCACGGCCCGCCCAGTCTCCTATTTACTCTCTGGTGCAGGTTGGCCTCTATTACCCTCGTAGCCAAGGCGGTGACATCTTTATACGCCTGAGCATCGGCGTTCTCTAATAGTTCCGATTGCCCGGAAGCCTCTTTCGACTGGTCGTGAACCAAGGTGTAGACCGCCATTTGAGCCTGGTCGATTCGTCCTCTTTCAAGAGGTTGGATTAACGGTTCGCCTGCGGAATCGGCCAAACCTTCGAGAAAAGATGTTTTGGTATTATTGAGGAAATCTTCGATTGCAGTTCGGGTTACTGAAAGATTGGCTTTGCCTATAAACTTCTGGACCGCCGCCCAGAAAGAAGCTAACCCCAAATCCCTTATCACATCATCGCTTAACAGGTCGAGGCGCTGCATCTGCTCGTAGTCGGTGAACCCGTAAAGCGAATCGGCGGTATTAAACTGTAAGTGCGTAAGGGGAAATTCGTCGTGGTCCAAATCAAACGGCCAAAAATCCTCATCTACTATCGGGGCCGAATAACCTTCTGCGAACTGGAGATACCTCCGCGGGGTCTCCAGTTGCAGTTCCTCGGCGAGCCTCTTTTCCGGCACTTCGGCCATAGCGTCGTCTTTGATTTTCCTTATAGCCGCGGCGTTCCGTGCGTAGATATGATAGACCAGAACAGTCTGGTAAAGCGGTTTGTCCTCGTCCGCCGTCTCTGTCCTTTCCTCCTCGGTAAGAACGGAACCGGCATTCTCCCTGAGGGCCTTAATTATATCGTCACCAATGTCGGGATGCCAGCTCTTGAACTCCTCCAGTGATACCGGCTCGAAGTAACCCTTCCAGTTAGCGTTCTCTTCGAGACCGTCACAGTCCGGGTCGAGTAATGCGTTTTCAGGTTTTACGTATTTGATAAACGGCATCCACTTCTTAACATCGAATTGATGCAGGGTGTAGCCGTTATTCTTCAGCAAAGCGGAACCCAGTTTTCTCGATTGGGCCTTCTGGCAGTGCTGTTCCCGCCACACGGCTTTCAGATAAGCGCCGTCACATTCGGCCTGCTTCATAGCAATCTCGGAACTCATAAAAGCCTCTGAGGGGGAGACCTTAAAAGACGGTTCCTGCTGGTCGAGAAACGACATGGACGATTCGTGCAGTTTTCTACAGTCATTAACAAACGGCCGAATATCCTGCCCGTTCTTGTCCTTCTTCTTAGCGGTGTACCTCTCCTCGGCGGCCGTCCATTCTTTAGTGGGCATCTGCTTCTTGGCGCGACCGATACAACTCATCCAGTAATTATACGTTCTCTTTTTATTGGCCTTTTCGCGCTCGGCCGGTGTCAATTCCGATGCTACGGTTTTCTTTACTTCTTTTGCCATATTAAGCCCATTTTCTCCACTGAGGAACAGAATCATCGTATCCGCAACGGATAAAATAAATACCGTCAAGTGTTAGCCAGGTCAGAGGACATTTTTTGCCTCTACACCAATATTTTTTGCCTTTTTTGTTCTTGTCTTTTTTCATGCCCATTTTCTATATCCCTGTCTTCTTCGTTTCATAAGCCGCTTGAGAAGTGTGTCCTGATAACTTCCTTCCTGAATTTTCGGTAGAGGCCGTCGCCAGAATAAATCGCTCTGCATGGCGTACCTTACGCAATCCGGCCCTTCGTCCTGAACGTCAACCGTCTTTTCCGGTTCGCTCTTCTGGGAAATGTCACCTGTAATTTCCTTCCAGCGAAGGTTCTCCGTCTCGTTAAACGCTCTCGGTACGAACCTTAAATCAAAAGTAATCGAGGGCTTGTCCGCCAGAATACATAGGTGGTCCTGATTTATGCCCATCTCCGCCATGTACTCCGGTAATTGTCCGGTTCGCATCGCATGTCTGGCCATAGTCGATAGAAGCCCGTCCGTTACTTTATCGTAGCCGGCGGCACAGTTATCGGCCAGAGAACACTGAATCTTGTTCTCTTCGTAGATATCCATTATTCTGGCAAGACCCTTCTTTTCGCTATTGGCATCGGTGGTTACGTAGTTAATCCTCTTTTTCGTTGATGGGTCGATATAAGAATCAATCACTTCTTCGTCTGTGAACCTTAGTATCTGCCTACAATTTATTGCGATACTCTTATCAGTCGCGTAATACTCTCTGAAAAAGTGCCTGTCACCCCTTCGATTAACACCAACCCACAAACAGCAGGTGGGATGCCTTATCCCGTGGTCGAGTATTCGGTATATGGCCCAGTCTTCGTTAAGGTCGATAATCGCACTGTGATATCCGCGGTTTATCATCGGCCAGACCCTCTGGCCACCGAATACGTTCCAGTCTATCTCCTGCTCGCGCCGCCACTTGGCGGAATTTACACCCCCATATTTGATACTCTCCGTTTTAACCCATTCGGAATCCCTGTTCGGGTCGTCGGAGTAGTGTATCTGTCTGTGAAAGAAACCCGTCCGTAGGTCTTCTCCTTGATGTTTAGGCGTCCATGTCATATTTCAAAACGGCCAGACCGTAAGCCTGTGGCCTGACTTCGTGAAAAGACCAGTCCTTGTTCTTATAGAGAAATTCCACTATGGCCCTCTTTACCCCCGGAAACGATAAAGAGTGGACGATAATATACTTTTTGACATTCTGTGCATGGCGTTTTAGTTCGGCGGTCAAGTGTTCGTATGTATGCAGACTGTCTATAAGTAATAAATCTGTCGGCTCTATGACTATCTCTAAATCGTCGGCGCAGATAAACTCGTAGTCAATACCACCCTTTTTAGCGGCGGCATAAACTACATCTACCGGACATTCTCTAATATCAATCGAGACCATTCTTTTCGGGCTTCCGGCTAATAGCGCCCACGTGGAGACTACGTATCTAACGCCAAATTCAGTTATATGGTCACATTGTTTTGCATAGTAACGCAAGGTCTCCAGGTGGACATGTGTTGACGGCGCTTTGTCGTAACGACCGCCATCAGAATGTTTGAGCCTCAACTGATACCAGCCCCAAATATCGTCCGGCAAAGTGCCGTAACCTTTATAATTCGCCTCAACTTCCATTACGCCACCTTTATCCTATCGTGAACCAGTTCGTCCATGAACCCCGGATTGGCCGAAGATACCAGTGTAATCCTCTGACAGCACGGCAGGGCCGCCGCATAAGCCTCTTCTGCGTCCGGCTGGAAGGCGAACTCGTCACTTAACAGGTAATTAGGGACCATAGCCCGTATCTGGTCCGCACCGGCCGGTATGCCCTTCATTCTCGAACTGGTATGGGGAAAGTCCAGCTTGCAATACTTATATCTCGATGTGCTGAATTTCCTCATCCAGACCGGAAGCTGCTGCCAAACGTACCGCGCCCTTTGAATCATCTCGGCGTCGGCGACATCCTCTTTCTTGGTCTGACAACAGACAAGAATGTTCTCCTTGAACATACACGCGTGGAGATGCAAAATAATAAACAGCCACGTCGCCATAAGTTGGCGGCTCTTGGAAAGTAAGTAAAACGGGCGTCTGCACCAATCATCTGCTACCAGTCTTAAATATTCTTTAGGTGGTACTCTTTCAACGTAACTGCCGGTATCGTCTTTGCGAATAGTCCAACAGTAATTTACTATGAAGTACCACCGCTCTTCGGAGCACCGGACAATCTCATCCTTCTGCCATTCCTTGTCCTTGAGGAGTGCCTGGAACTGCTCCTTAAAAATGACAGGCTTTAGGTCGCTATCGAGCGGGTATATCATTTTCTTAACCAAGCTAGAAACTTTTCCTTGAGATGCTTGTCAAAATGACGACGCATGGCAACACCAGCTCCCGTCAAGCCGCGACTAATGTCATCTCGCGACCATTCCATTTCAAGGAAGTTGTCCGGGTCTTGGTCACAAAAAACGCTTATTACAGAGTCTCCACCAAGTCGTTTCGCAATTCTAATCTTATATTCTATGTCAAAATGATAACCTGTCCCTGAATCCATTTTCTCTACCTTTCTTAAAATTTCACATCTTGGAGGAACTTGACAGGTTGCATATATTTGCCTGCGACGATAGCTCTCTCGAATCGCCCAATAATGTCTGGGTCGGGTTCTTCTGTGTGGCCAGCATCCGACATATCACATCCATCAAGTTCCTCTGACCACTTGGCCCATCGCTTCAATTCAGAAAAAACTTCTCTTTCGAGTTCGCTATCCATTTTTCTCTTCCTTTCTATCTCGTTCCGAACACCACGTATTCGTAGTCTAAATCATTCGTATCAGAGGCGTCGTTTCTTATATAAACCGTACCGTGAGGCTTGAAATAGGCACTTTCGCCCTCGGCAATTATGATGTGGGCCTCGAAAGACGTGGCGTAGTTCGGGTCTATCTCCAAGATAAGGTCTGAATCGCTGTCGTCATCGTCTATGCAGCTAATCAAAATACCGCAGATAGTGGATATATCGCCCACCTCAAGGGCCTCGGCGGTGTTATCGACTGCTATTTGGGTGTAACCCTTAGTTATGGCATCCGGGACTGTACCGGTGTAGCTCATGCTCAGACTGGTACTGGCGTTACCTAACCCGCTTATGGTAATAGATGTGCTAATCGAAGATGCAGCAGCCGCCAGCAGAACAGAAGTCGTAGCAATTACACAAATCCATACAAAAAACCTAAGTAACGATTTCATTCTTCTACCTCTTTCAGTAAATCATCCTTTGCGGATATTTCCTTTTCCTCTATCAAACTGTCACGCAATGTCTCCTGTAGGTCCATGTTTACCGCCAGGAGTGTTTTGTTAGTTTCTTTAAGTTCGTCCGTAAGGCGACGGCAAATCTTCAGGGCATCAGTCAGAATACGTATCTTTCTCTGTAATTGGTCAATAGGGGTCATCTACCAAATCCTCGCCCGCCTTGATTTATCTCCAAATCTTAAAGCCCAACCAAGACTTGTTTTGCCAAAAACCCTAAATGCCAAATTGTAAATATGCCATCTCATAATTCCATTCCTTTTCTCAACAACACCACAATGGGAACATAAAACACCAGTTCCAGATAACCACAGTCACCTTGTAGGCCTCAGAAACCCAACTGTAACCCACCGAAAAGCTAAATCCGTACTTGGGACACCGAAAAAAGACCCTGTGACCACTGAAATAAAAGGCAAATCTCGTCCGGGCTTTGTGCAAAAAACCCCGTAACTGTCTGCTTTTTCGGGAAAACACTTCAACTCACCCCGTTATCCATACAAAAATAGAGGGTAGTCATCAGCGTACGGTTCAATGTCGCCAACAATCAACCAAATACGAGACCAAAAATAGAAGCAAATCGCCGCTTTTAGCTTACTAATACGGGAAAATATGTTTCAATTTCCGTCCTTACTTGTCCTGAATCCGATTTCAACTAAAATATCCAGATGGGGTTATTATATATACACATCCCCACCCCCCTGCGCCCCCCTCCGGGGTGTACCTGCCCGCGTTGTCTGCCTGTTGTTGCGGTCCGTTTTCTACTCGTTGCAACTGTAGTTTTGCTTATAATATCATTATTCATGTTATCCTTGATTGCTGCTCAATAATGGCTGTTGCTATGTCGCATAACAAATGTTATGGTACATCACCCCCACCATCACCCAGCTGGCCGCTGTCTATCACTGTGCTTTGTACCTGCTTTGCCCTTGCCTTGCTGCGCTCTATGGCCTGGCCTGCGTCCGGCATACGGCCTAAGAAGTGGTCATGCTCTACTCTCTCTATCTCCAAGCCATACAGCCTGGCCTTGCCACGTATGGCGCTATTAGCATTGGTTAGGTCGGCCTTGTCGATAGCAAGAGACCGCACCTGCTCATATTCAGACTGGGCTTTGGTGCGGGTATACTCGTCAACCGCCTGTATTGCCTGTCTTTTAGTCCTTATCAAGGCCTTAACCTTATCATTCCTTAATAGCCTATGACCACCTACGGCAGCACTGTCATCTCGCTTGCAGAGAGGGTGAGACTGTTTGTAGGCTACCGTGCCACTTAATCCCTTTATTATGCAATCAGCGAATATGTTATATCTCTGTTCGGTCGCTACATCACATGTTTTTGTTTTTCCCATGCTTGTCTAACTAAATACTTAGCCTCATACGCCCTGTATTGCTGCTGCTGTCTGCGGAGTAGTTCTTCTATGCTTATAGGGCTTGTTTTTGTTGGTGCTTTGGTACTCATTTTCTTCTTTGTCGCGTCCAGGTCTATCCTCGTAAGGCTTTTATGGTGTTTATTGGCTTAATATCGCTGTTTTGGGGTATATCTTCATTTTTGGGCTGATAACTGCTATTGACTAACATCAAAGAACCGAGGCTTTTAATGTATGCCGTATAGCCGCAACATCGCAGTCGTCTAACAAAAACCATTCTCCCTTAATCCTCTTAGCTGCATAACTGCCGTGTAAATAACTCTCAAGGTCATAAGGCGTTGTTGTTTCAGCCCAAGCGGTTAGTACAATATGAAACGGGCAACAAGTTTCAATGGTGTTAAGTCTTTTTTCTAACTGCTTTGTAACGCCTATTTTATAATACCTCTTGCCATCACAACGAATGAGATAAACAATTCCGCGTTTTTTGCAAGATAACAATCGCTCCATAATACCTTATATACTTATTAGATTATATAATACCTTGTTTTTGGCTCAATACAGCGGCTTATCAGGCTTTTTTAACCTTTTTCCCATTTATTTTGCTTAAAGACTTGACTTTATTTATGTCGATGTTATAATATACCCATGCACCGGACGAAAGCACAACTCAACTTAAAACGCAGGCTTGTTAGTAAGTCTTTCATCTGTCCGGTGCTAAGACCGAACGCAGGCCTGCTTTTTATGAGGAGTTAGAGCTATGTTATATGAACAGTATCGGCCAAAGTGCTTTGGTGATGTTTTAGGACAACCCAAAGCGGCCTTTTACACTCCGCTTTTTATAGGCGTTACGGCAATACTTTTAATAACGGTGATAATTTGGAACACTTACAAAATTAACTAACCGCAAGCCCAGGCTTGCCAGAATAAGGAGTTAGAATTATGAAATGCGCAAGCCGCGATACTGATGATAAATGTTGCAACAACGACGTCGAAATTGGGAATTACTGCCGTAAATGTTACGATGAAATGGTATCACAAGATGATGGAGATGAACGCGAAGAGTATTCATTGTGTAACCCTGAATACTGCCCATAAACCAAATAACCTTAGTTAAGGAGTTAAGAAAGATGGAAACAATTAACATTATTAGTCGTGGCATTGCTTGCTGTAAGCGTGAGCCACGTGGCAACAATGGACTAGAAGGCTATTTGTTGGGTACGAATTATATGTTTGAGCGTGCCGAAAACAAGACAGGTGCGTATATTCGAGTTTTTGGAATCCCAATGAATACAGGAGAAATAGAACCAACCAGTTTCACTCCTCCGTTTTCTTATGAAACTTGTGGAGTAGGTGCTTTTAGAAAATTCTTTGATATTATTTCTGAACAGTCAATTTAAGGAGCTTAAATATGTCTTTAGAGCGTTCCAACGACCTTGCCAAAGGGCTAATCTTGGTTTATGCATCGAGCAACCACGCTATGAACGTAAATTATACAATCGACTGCGGCAAAACAAGCCGATTTTGCAACGACCCCAAAAACAAAACGGAACTGGTATTTGTTCTGCGAGAGCTTGCTAACAGAATTGAGAACACATACCCGTATCCAGCACAAGCTTAGTCTTAACTCCGGCCCCTGTGTATGGGGCTACAATCGGCCCTGCTCGTCTCTATCCGCGACAAAGGCAGGCGGGCAGGGCTTATATTGAGGTGAATTATGTATAGCTTATGGGAGAAAATCGACTATTTTGTTAATGGATTGCCCGATTGGACGGTGTATGCCGGAATTTTTGCCGCAGCATTAGTCCTGATAATAGTGCTCTACAAAAAAGTAGTCGATTAAAAAAGCCGCTATTTACTTGTTTGGCCGTATTCAGCCTAAAGAGCTAACAGCTCCAGTCACACCCAGAACACAAGGCCCCGAATATCCACCTGCCCTCGATACCAACGTCAAAACCATCCGCTCTCCTAAGGCCACAGGCGGGGCAGCGGTGTGGTTCTTCTTTGAAAATTGCAATGTTTACTTGATGTCCACAGGTCAATCTCCTGTTGGAAATAATCTGAAAAAGACTTTTATCCTCTGGTGAGTCTGAACCATTGGTCGCGTTTAAGCCTCGATGTACCGCCATAAATAAACCGTCTCTTTACGTTATTAGGGAATTATTGAACCTTTTTTGAACCTTTTGGGCAGATTTTTATAGAATTTATCTGCTCTTTTTTTGCCGTTGGCGATAGATTTGTATATCGACCTCTCTCTTTTCCCCTCCAGAGCCGCTATTAACCTAACCGAGAACCGCCTTTCCCACCGCATTTCACAACGCCTGCGCTGCTTGTCGGTCATTACGGAATATATGTCATTTAGGGTGGGTTTGGTCATCCCTGACCTCATTTTTGTCGTCCTTGACCTTTTCTGCGAGGGCTTGCTCGGCTAAACTATCGGCCACAACCTTTATCATAGACTTGTTGTTTTTCAGCTTTAATGCTCTTTTCAATACCTCGCTTTCTCGATAACAAAGTGTTTTCAGCCCCTCTATCTCCTTGTCCCGCTCGGTAACTTCTACCGCCAAGTCTTGCGCCCGCTTTACGGCCCAGTCCTTTAGCTTTGTAAGCTCAGCAAGCTGCTGTTGGAGTTTGTCAATTATTGCCCAATCCATAGCTCTGTGTCTGTCTGAATGGGCACAATTACAAGTGGTGGCTATTTTGGCTAACTGGGGCGAGCAGCAAAAGTGCCCGCTTATCAAGCCCTCAATCCTCTCTTTTGCCTCGGCAAGCTGGGTCTGGAGGTCGGCGATACGCTTATTTGCTGTTTCCGCAATATCTGTAATAGCAAGCATAAGTTCTTCTTTTTTGCTTACCTTCTCCCCTGCGTCCGGCTGCTCGCCTGTGCAGTCAGGGTCAACCCAACCCTCTAAAGTTAATTTTTTCCTCTTGATTATCCATTCGTCTAAGCTATGCCACGCTCCACACGCGCACGGGCCATACAACATATCACAGGGGTCATTAGAGGCATTATATATCATTCCAATCCATTCTTCCGGCATTGGTAGAAGTGGTTGACCTTTGCAGTCGGGGCAGTGCTTGTGTATAATGCCACATTCGTTAGAATCAGTTACCATTCCATTTACACACTTTGGGTTTTTACACTTACTCATTTTCTTCGGCCTCGCTTTCTGCTCTTTCTACCAAGAGTAAAACCGACACCGCACAAAATATATTCAAGTACGGTGCGGCGTTTCGGCTTAGGTTTTCTTGCTCTGCGGCGTTTACTCATTTTCGGCCTCCTGCTTAACTTCTGCTTTATCCCATATAGGGCAATTAGTATTATCAAAATAACGATAGCTTTGTTGGCCCAAATACGGCCGTGAATAGTCCGTCATAAAAACGAATCCGCTATCACTTACCGCGATTTGACCCACTGGTTTGCTTTTGTAGCTCAATTCTACAAATACACTCATAATCATATCTCCCAAACTCTAAGATTTTCAGGCCACGCCGAGGGCCACGTTTTGTTTTTCTTGTCGTATTTGAGTAATTTGCCGTTGACGTGAATCTGCTTGACTGCACAGGGGACACCGGCAGCTTTTGCCTGCTCAACCAAACTCTCCACCCATTCCAGCTTACATTCTCTGCCTGCTGCACCGCCGATAGACTCGGAGCCGATAATGATATAGTCTAAAATCGGTTGTGGTTCTGGCACATTCATAAACCAACCTGCGTCTATCTCCCCCAGCAACGGCTCGAAACTCACAAACCTTTTCGCCGCTGGTATCTTGAGTAGCGTTTCTATTCTGGGTGTGTACTTTTGTAGTTCGCACGATACGCCGAAGTGAACGTTATCAAAGCCACCCATTCTCATAGGGGCTTGTATTTGACAGGCAATTTCCTCGGCCATTCTGTCTGGTCGTTTTGTTAAAATCTGGAATGTATGTTGTTTGCATTTATACATTACATCAAAGACTTTGCCGATAAAATCCATCCACACTTTCTTGTGGAACAAATCGCCCATAAATTGTACGCCTATCGTTCGTGGCTTTCTCCAGCGTAAGGGCTGTTCAAGAATATCACTGCGGCCTATATCAGTACAAAGCCGTATCTCGCCTGTCCACTTACCGTTTTGGGTTAAGCCTTTATAGAGCGGATGGTTTTTAAGGCGACCCGCCGCTTGCCTGCAAGCCCAACAACGCGCACAGCCTTCACCCGCCGGCGTACAGCCGCCCATAAAGTTCCACGTTTCGTCTAAATAAGGTATTTTGCTCATTTCTCACCTTTCGCCGACTGCTTACAAACCATATTTCCTACGTACACTTTCTAATAATCGTTTCCAGGGTATATGAAATTGTTCCGTATGTGAATAAATTCCATGCCGCCAAATCTGCCGTACCACGCAAACCCCTTTCTTTTCTTCGTAATACCATGTGTGGTCATCAATTTTTATTGGCTCGCATTTTAATGGTTTTCCTTTGCTCATTTTTCCCCTTTCGCCGACTGCTTATCGCAACGGCTTTGTTATTTCATCCATTTTTTTTAGGGCAAGTCCCATTTGGCGACAAGCCCTTTGGAAGTCATACGTCCCACCAAAGAAAAGCGATAACGCACAGCCCGACCTCAATTTCTTAAAACTCTTTTTTGCCGCTTTGATATGTCTGCGCTTTTCCCGAATAAACTCACGTCTTGTTTCTTCGATATGACTGTATGACCTATTCATTTCTTCTCACCTTTCGCCGACTGCTTACTGGATTTTTTGTTTAGTTGGCCGAGGAAGTCTGCGATGTCCCGTAAACACTGAATATTAAAAACGCAGTCCTCTTGAAAGTCCATCACCCACTGTTCCCATTGAGGATAATATGTCGCTGTTCCGAGCCGAGCATGTGACCCGTTGTTGTAGCAATACCACCCACAATCGAGAACTTCCTCAAAATGAATATATCTGTATCGTTTTTTCATTTCTTTCCTTTCGCCGCCGAAGCAGCAACCAGCCTTATCGGCTCGTGGTATTTCTTCGCCAGCTTAGACGCTAATCGGCGGGGGGAGATGCGCTCATAAAGAATTGGCAAAATATTCAACTTCCAAATTATCCTTGCAGCAACCTCAGAACAGTACCATTTCTTTTTGTCCTGGATGTTAAAAGGGCTGAGAAAACCAAACAAGCCCCAATAATCATATTTCTTTTTGGTTTGGGTTTTGCACCAATCGTAAACCTCTTGCACTTTGTCACATTCACACTCGATATAATCCCAACGCTCAGGGTGTTTCAATAACTTGTTGGCAGGGATAAACCTTGTCCCTTCGGCATCGCCGCGTGTAGTTGAGGAAAAGCACTCACCCATAAATTGTTCGCCGAATCGGCCATAGCCATCTTCTCCTGCGTCTAAAAACTTTGGATATGTCCACATATTTTCATCGCAACCATTGCCTTTTGGCGGGTAGTCAGGGAACCATACCTCCACGTGCGAATACCAATACTTCCAGTTGCCCCAGTTCATAGGCAGCAAAGCCGTATATAGGGCTATGGCGTGGCCTACAATGTTCCAGCGTTCCTGTGACGCTCGGTAGAATAAAAATCGTATTTTCATTTTACACGCCCTTTCTTTGTAAGTTTGCGGTACTTAAATTCGGCTTTCATTTGGGAGCCTCACTAACAAATACTGTCATTGATATATTCAGCCGCCTTATCGCCGAAACCAAATACGACACTTCTTTTGACAAAGCTCTCTCAATGAACTTCTCGCTTTCTTTTGCGATTTTTACTGTTCGATTTCTACACATAGGCGGCACTTCATACACTTCGAGAAGCCCCCATCCATCCGGCATTTCTGACGGCTCTAATAGCCCAACAGGAGCCATATAAAACCGCTCATAACCCATACCTTCAGACGGTGTTCTCCGAAAAGACTTTTTCTTGTCAGAAATAAAATCAGCCCTTGACGCTTTGCACTCAATCAAACAACTAAATCCGCCTCTGAATCCTATGGCATCTGGTTCTTCCTGTGTAGATGCCTTGCGTTCTTTGAATACAACCGAACAACCAAAGGAAAATTGCAGCCAAGTAAACGCTCTCTGCACAAGTTCGTCGTGTTCGATTTCAGGAGTAACACCCCTATATTTTTCTCTACAGCCTGTTGTTATCATCAATCAGTCCTTTTCTTCTGGTTTACTCTGGCTTTTTCTTACTAACTGCTTTACCGCCGAGGAAGGCATTTGCTAAAACCGAGGCCAAAGCTATCCACGTTACAGGGTCTTTCTCTCTGCCCTTTAGACTTTGGAGGGCTTCAGCATCCACATTGGCATTGAGTTTGGCTGTTTCTTCGTTCATTGCATTGACCGCCTCAATGAACCTGTTCTGCGCATCCTCAGATAGTTTTTCTGCGGCCACTACACCAGTGGCTACGCCAGCACCAAACTCTTGCAGGCAGCCTACACAACACAGGCAAACCGCCAGCATCACAATTAACATTACACTTTTCATTTCAGGTCTCCTTTAGGACGTTATTTCAATAATGTGGTTTTTTGTATCAATTTTTTTGGCTTTAGCTATAATTTCAATAGCCTCTTTTTTGTCGATATAAACAGTGCCGAGTTCGGGATTGAGAGGGTCTTGAACTTCAAACACAACCGCGTCTACTGAAGCCGTTTTGCGTGGGTGGCCTTCAGTAAACCGCATATTTATATCGCCGCCACACCCCCGCAACGCTTTGTACCCCAACGTTTTCATAAAGTCGCTTAAAACCTTTTTAACATCATAAGATTTCATTTCTTTTTCTACTTTGTGTTCATTAGTGCTCATTTCGTTCTCCTTAAATTAAGTTATTATGGCAGGGCGCATTTCTACGCCCAAATACTACGCCTTAATTCGCGTTACGTTCTCAATAACTTCATGATAGCTAAGCTCGTAAACGCCAACGCGTACTTCGTCTGCAAATTCGGCCACATCTGATATCGTTTCGCCGATTTCAAACCACTCTAAATCGCCATCTGTTGCCCGCTTTACAAAAATCTTCTTCGGAAATTTCTTTACCTTCTTTGCCATAAATGGTCTCCTTAAATTAAATTCTGTCACTTGTTACTTCCTTGAACGTCCGGTATCCGTCACCTTCTAATAGTTTTTGGGTCTTGCGCTTATATCTTTCGCGCCGCGCCGACCACTTAATTGCTTTGTCGGGGATAATTTTAGCCAGCAGCCTTTTCTTCCACCTGTCCACAAAGTCCTTGCCGTGCCTCTTGATTAAAACCTTGCGATATTTCTTTGATTGCCCGTTGTATATTTCATTGCACTTTCGGCATTGAATATCTATGAACTTCTTCGTCAGCAAAACCGAGTTGCGCCGACCTGGAACGTAATGCCCTGCCGCCAGATAAGTAATGTGATATTGGACATCACAGGTGATACAAATTCCCACAAAGGCCATACCCGTAGTCTCCAGACAGCCTTTCAGCCGGACGTAATGTGCAAATTCGTCCCAGCACTTCTGTCTTTCGGGGTTCTTGGTTTTAGCCATTATTTGCCTCCGTGCCTCTTACACATAAAATACTTCTGGCCGGTATCGTCTGTGTGGATTGCGGGGCCACACTCGTCACACCCCCCTCTGATACACTCTTTCTCTTCGCCGCTCTTTGCCTTCCCCTCTTTTTCTCTTCGCCTATGCCAGTTCAAAATCGTGTGGTAGTGGGACTTATATTTATATCCCTTCGAGCCGATACCCAAATTCAAGTCTTCGATTTTCTCTTTCGTCTGCTGTTCACCGAATTTCTTGATTAGTTTTTGATGCTCCTCTTTTGTAAGGGAAACAAATTCCCCGTACTTATCTTTAGTTAAGTTATCTTTAGTTATATTAAGCGGAACTTTACCGGAAGTTTGTTCCGCTTCGCCGGAAAAAGTTAGCCAACCCATTGTCGTTAAAGCAGTTAGGGCGTGTTTGACCAGCCCTATTTTAGTTCTAAGGCTAATTCCTCTCGCAATCTCCTCCACTGTTGCAGGCTCCTCTTTATGATTGAGTAATTTGCCCCTATTTTGGGGCTTTTCGCCGGTAGTTTTTTCGAGCAATAAGCACCAAACACCAAAGACTTCTAACCCCCGCTTTTGCTCTAAAAGTAGTTGTAGTCCATCCCCCTTTGGCTTTACTGGTAGCTTTACAAAATCAGGCTTTTTTAGCTCCCCTCCCGATTTGTCGTAAGGGCGATATAATTCGTCATAATTTGTTATGCTATACATACTCAGCCTTCCTCAAACAGTGCCATCTGGCCTGCACGCTGCTCTTTAACTGGTACGCCTGTATCTACAGCCCGAAGTCTTTGCTCGGCAATCTTGCAATACTCAGGGCTTATGTCTATGCCTATGTAGTTGCGGCCTAACATCTTAGCAGCTACACAGGTAGTGCCAGAGCCACAGAAAGGGTCGAGGACTAACTGGCCAATCTCGCTGTATCGTTCAAGTATCCATTTCATCACGCCGAGCGGCTTTTGTGTGGGGTGTTGGCGATAGTCTTTTTGGTGACCTGCCTCTTGCAACATTCCTTGCCATTTCCACTTAACCAGCTTTGTGGCCGTCTTAAATGATGTCCAAGCCAATTCGCAATCAGCAAAGTCGCTTTTACCATTGTCTTTATCCCAAACAACATAACAGCTTGTATCGCCAAGTAGTCCGCCATAATAATTGCCGCCGAAGATAATTTGGTTTTTCCCGACTCTACAGGCGTTCATTAAGTGTTCATCAGAAACTTTGCCTTTGTCCCACTCATATTCGCCATAATTTGTGGGATTAGCCCACTTCCCCCTACTCAGGTTTTTTTTATTGCTCTCCCCTATCCCATACGGCGGGTCGGTCAGCACCAAGTCCACGCAGTTGTCAGGCCAGTCGGCCATAACCTCTAAGCAGTCACCGCATATTATCTTGTTCACTGGCAGGGTCATTCAAAAGTCCTCATCAAATCTCTTTAGATATTCTGCGTATTCCTCCTGCCGGATTCGGTTCAAAACTTCGGGCGAGGGGTCTTGGTAATCTGGGGGCAGGGATGATATGCGCAGCTTAACACAGATTTCGATTAGGGAGTAAGGCGGTATGCGTGACTTCGAGACTTCCCTGTGTTTATCGTCCATGATTTCTGCTATTCCTTTAGCGTTTTAGTGTTTCCTCGATATTTGCAATTTCCATTTGATTCAAAAGTATTAGCTGCTCGGCCTTGCTCATCTTTTTGAGCCTCTCATTGATAAAATCTATCCACATATCATCTAAGCCCTCGAAGGCTTTTATGTAACCCATCTCAAAAACTACGTCTTTTACAGGGCTTGAAGTTTCGCCGGAGAATCTACCTGTTACTTCCATTACTCGGCCTCGCTTTCCTCTTTGGTTTTGTTTTCCTTGTAGCCAACTCTTAACTCTGGGTCCGGTGGGCCGATAGGCCAGCCCTTCACCATCGCCTTAGACAATATTTCCTCAATAAAAGCTGTCATATTCTTTTTGCCTACGTTCTTTGTGGTTAATCTGCCAACCCCAAACCGACCTCCTGCCCCATCTTCAAAAAAGAAAATTTCCTTTTTGAGATACTCAAGGCCGTTGCACACTTTCTTTACCTCCATATCCCACCACGCCTTTGTTTCTCCGTTCTCGTCGTGTTTTACAAGGTCTCTCAGGCATATCCCCTTGTACCATTTGCGTTGCTGGTCCGTGATATACTCAAGAGGTGTTAGGGTCTTTACTGCTCCCCCTGCTTTGAGTTCTGCAAGTATCTCGTTCAGCGGCTTCTCAAAAGTAGGCTGTCCTTCAACTATTGATTTCACTTGATACACAGGCATCCTTGCCCTCGTTTCCTTTAGAAATTCACATCCTTACCTTTTGCTTGTTTATCAGATTCCATTCGTTCTTCGCTTCTCGGTTCACTTTGTTTCGGCGAGCCTAAAAACTGGAAATTCTCCACCGTCACCCGGTGTTTGCTTCGCTTGCTGCCGTCCTGTGCCGCCCAGCTATCAAACGTCAGTCGGCCTTCAACAAAGAACGGGTCACCCTTTCCGACGTACTTGTTGATATTCTCTGCCATCTTGCCGAAAGCAACGCAGTCAACAAAACAGACTTCTGATTGCTTCTCTCCGGCTTTGTCTTTCCATTCCCTGTTTATCGCCATACCAAATTCGACAACCGCCGTCTGGCTTGGTAGATACTTCAATTCGGGGTTGCGGGTCAAATTCCCTGCCAAAAAAACTTTATTCACATTCATTACTTCTCCTTCACTTTTACAGCGACATCTTCGGGATTGATTGCTGCGACTATTTCCTCAACTGTCTTGTTCTCCGGCAGGCCGCCAAACTCCTTTGTAACAGCACGAATAAAAGCATTGTTGCAGAACTTCTCTTTGCCGTCCTTGTCCTCAAGATAAGTTTTATTCACGGTCTCGAACTCAAAAAACGCCTGGTCGAGCAGTTTGTTTAACTTTTCCATATCAGCACTTTCCGTCCACTCATCCTCCCTATTAAGTCCCACAAGCCATTCTATCGCCGCGGTGATACGTTCGGGGTCGGAGGGGTACTTATTAAGCTCCGTATGGTAAATTGCAGCTACGCGGTTTTTGATAACTTTCTTTTTGGTCTGTTTCTCCAGTTGTTTGCAAATTGCAGCTAAAACCTTTTCCTCATCTGCCGTTGGTTTTTGGGGTAAATCTCCGTTCTCTGTTAAGTCTGCGTCTTGAGCGTCATCAATGCAAAATAGTCCGTTAAGGGCATACTTGCGGGCGTAGCTGGAAGCTGCTCCGGTGATTTGGTCTGGACTCATACCCTTCCGCTCTGCGACTTCACGGGCGAAAGCGGTCGAATCTATTATTGCCTTGCCGCCTGCGTCTCTTAGCGTTACTGTCGCTTTGACATAATACCTATCACCGAGCTGCACCACCTCGTCCTGCATCGTCAATATATTTTCGCCCAACAGCGGTTTCACTGCCTCAAGTATGTCCTCGGCACTTCGATACCAAAAGTTGCTGTGCTTATGATATTTGTTCTTTTTGACTTTTAATTCCTGCTGGATTTTGTTCAGTAGTTCCATAATTCACCTCTTAGGTTCTTGAAGAAATTACATCTTCTGAGTATATTTCAATTCCCTCGATTAGCTTTTTGCCCTTAGACGCACGAACAATTTGGCCGATATATTTTTCGTCCGGGATTAGATACTCCCTTGGTATCTTATTGACATCGACTATCTTGAATTTCCATATCTTCCTTGTCGAAACGCCCTCAACCTCCTCGACCTTGCTTTCGACGGTTGGGGTTATAGATGTGACCACTTCCGCCTTAGCTTTCAGCTCTTCTGCTTTGGCGAGTGCAGCAGCTTGACCTTTTTCTGTTTTTAGGGACTCCGCCCGGGCAGCTTCTTTCTCGGCCTGTTGCCGTAGCTTCTCGGCCTCTTTGCGTTGTATCTCATCTAATCTCGCCTGTTCTGCTCGGCGGATTCTTTCCTGTTCCGTTTGCCAGCCGACCATTGCTTTTTTAATAGACAATTCAGCTTGAGATAAGAAATCAAGGGGCCGCTGGAAAAGGGCGATAATCCTTTTCTTGCTTTCCTCTATTGGGCGGGTCAAGCTCATTCGAGTATCAGTCAATTCCTTGAATTTAGTCTTGATGAGTTTAAGGTCTGCCGCCGATGCTTGATATTTTTCGGGACAATCAATACTGTAGCCGGCATAGGCAGTTGACAAGGCTTCTGTTTCTTGGATTTTCTTCTGAACCTCTACGGGCACGACAGATTCCACAATAGCTTCCATAATTTATTCCTTTCAAAAATTTATTTTCTTGCCAACAATTTTTTCTTCCAGTTCCTTCATTTCGCCGACAAAGGTTTCAACCGCTAATGACAAAACTTTGATGTATTTTTCATCCCTCTGTACTCGTATCATCCAGAAGGGCCTTGCTTTGACTCGCGGGTCAAACGATACAAAGTCACACCACTTCCGGCCAGTTACCCAAAGTTGACCCTGAACCTGTGGTATATAATTCGCTGGCATTTTGTTTTTGTCGATGTATTGTATATGTGTTGAGGGGTAGGGGCATTTAATCTCCACCAGCCCGTCAAGGCCAACCAGCCCATCAGGAGAGCAGCCAACATCATCGTTAAGTTCCACAAACCCTACCTGCTCTATTTGGCCGTGTAACGCCTCGTAGTAAGCCCTTGCCTCCGGCTCGGTTTCGATGCCCGTTTCCATGGCTTTGTTGTTGTAGGACTCCTGTGGCTCGCCAGAAAGCCTTTCAGCAAGCAGTCTATACATATAAGTCTTACGGCCAGTCGCTTTGTTTAAAACCTCTGAGAAGTGGCTTGCAGATACCTTGCCGAGCTTAACAGCAAACCATTCATCACTGCCTTGTACGCATTGGTACATCTTCATTCTTCTTGCTCCGTCATATTTGTCATTTCTGCTTTCAAGTCCTCTTTTCTAAACAGCGTTTGTGATGCCAGTAATCTTCGTGTTCTACCGGCTCGTCCTCTTTATGTAGCGGGTGTTCGACAACCTCGTTGCCACAGATAGGGCAGCGAATGTCAAGGTGCATAGAAACCTGATAACTCTCGCTTGGAAATTTTGTTTCGTTCATAATCCTGCCCTCCACGCCTGCACGGGGTTGCCGGTATAATTGCATTTTCGCTCCATTTCTACGTGAATCTTCCCCCGCCTTTTTGCGATACTGGCTCTCCGCTGGAACATATAGTAATATTCAACTCTTTTAACCTTGTCGATTTCGTCTGCCAACTCCATCCACGTCCAGCCCTCTATCCGCTCTCGACCTCGATGCCAGTCATGCTTTTTTAATTCAACTACCATAAAGGCAATTTGCTTCTCGACCGTATTTAATTCGAGAAGTTTGTCGGCGGCGATAAAGCTCGGTTTTGGGTCGTCTCTGTGTGCCAGTGGCGGTATCTCCCTTTTGCGCATCGCATAGTCGATTAGCGGCGTATCAGCCAGCTTTGGCGGCACATCAGTAACGGAATGATTGAAAGCGCGGGGTCTCATTTTGTCCTCACTTCCAAATACTGCACCCCCCAATTCAGGGCTTCCTGGTGGGTGTCAAAGTAAACGTCTAATTTGTTTCCCTTTATCGCCCCGCCCCTGTCCCTAACAACCGCTATGCCGTAGCCAGGTATGTCGAGTTTAGTTCCAAACGGTATATTCTTTGGCGCAGCTACCACCAAGCCGCCAACGGGTGTACCATCAGCAAAATAACCATCAGCCCACTCGCCGCAACATTTCTCACAAGGACAATAAGCCGTGACGCGCATACGTTTAGCAGCCGGTTGACCGGCTAACAGTAAACAGATTGTGAGTATGAGGGTTTTCATTTCTTCTCGATATAGTCTATGGCCGATTGAATGGCGGCGATTGTTCGGCGGAGGTCGCCAAGAGTGGCGGAACAGGTGTTGGACGAATTATACCAACTTAGGATTGCATAAGCCCCCCCCCCTGCCACGTCTACCCGAAGGTGACACAACTGAATTGGTTCAAACTCCTTTTTCTTGCCGAATTTCTCTCTCAGGTTTCGCTCTGTTTCTTCGCTGATTTCTACTTCCGTTCCGTCACTACATATTAGCTTTGCGCATTTCATTTTTAATCTCCTTTTGTTTAGTTCCACGATTTTGGCGAGGAAAAGGTCGGGCTTGTCACGATAATAGTAATTACTATTTTTGCAATCAAAACCAGGGTCAACCAGTATGGCAGGACAATTAGTACAATCTGCGCCTCCATACTCGTCCTGGCCAGCATAATGGCAGAAAAAACAATCATTCAGAATATCCTCAAAGCCTTTTCTTTCCATCCAGTTCCCTTTTAAGACTATTATATCTTTGCCTGTTTTCTTCCACTCGGCCACAAGGTCTGGCCACATTTCCAGACACAGTTCCCAAGTTTTATCCAGTGAGTATTTCATAATTTCAATCCTTTCTTCAAAAATGGGGGCGGCTTGTATCTTGTGTATAAACCTATTTCTGGGGTTAACAGAAATTCAGTCGCCACCCCCTGACGTTTTCAATAATATGGGGTCGGGCTGGAGGGAGAGGAGGAGGAGAACCCGACCCCGTTGAAGTCTGAAAATAGGGGTCAGCGGGAGGAGGTCGCCAACCCCCAAGAGGAGGGTTTGAAGCTGAATAAATGATAACTGTCGGCGGGCAGGATTAGGGCTTAATGACCTTGTGGCTCTTCGCCGAGCGGTCAACTCGACCGAGTTTTTGGCATACGTTAGTATTCCCCTGCTCGTAGCCAAGCGATTGCTCGCCGCCGCCGACAAAAATGCTCGCTGGACAGGCTCAGGCCCATATCTACGACTTGGCAAATACGACTGGCGGAACCCCATTCGCCTTCGAGCTAAGCCTACATGAGTGCCATAGGGGTTGTGGCGTTTCCCTGTCCTAAGCCGCTACTTGCTACGAATCAGGCTCCCTGATTTTTTCACGCCGCCAGCAAGCAAAGATTGGATGATTGCACCGGCGGGACAAAGAAGGGAAGTTGTAGTCGTATCCGTTAAATGGAAATGTGGAAAGAAAGTCGCCGCCGGTCTACTTAATAGTGCAGCAGCTCCGTCTGCACCGTCCGTGTCAAGGTATCTCTCCCGACGCGGTTTATTTAAGGCGGCCTGACGCTTTGGCCGGTATCACATAAGAATAGGTTTTCTGTCACATAACCCGTTGCGCTATATATGTTATGTTTCATTGGTCACATAAAATTTTTTCGTTGCTTCGTTCACTCTACGCACCAGTTCTTGATGGTTTACGACTATGTAAAATTTAGCCGTAGTCTGGGGCGATTTGTGACGCAACAACTTCTGCGTGTCTGTCAGGTTGAAATGTCTCGCCGTGACCGTACCCAATGTGGTTCGCAGCTTACGAAACTCTTTTGGCCCCACTCCCGCACAGATACAGAGTTCCTTGAACTTTCTGTCGAAATTGCCCCACGGATTGCCACGATGCTCATAAGTCATTTTCCCTGAATTTTTACGTGACATTGCTCTGTCGTAACAGTCCCTTGTCAACATTATATACGGCTGGTCAGGTTGTAATTTCTCGATTAGAGTTACCATTAAGGTATGGTAATTTATAGTGCTGTGTGGTAACTCTACGATTTCGGGGAATGGTACGGGGGCGCAGGTGTGATTTTTAATTGTGTGTTCCCACGTCGTCGGGCCGTCCTTTGCGGGGGATACCTGAATGAAACTTTCGTCGAAGTGAATATCCGAAACCTTTAGGTTCTGAGATTCGCCCCTTCGCAGCCCCCCTACCGCCGCCAAGAGTACAAAAACTTTCCATCTCACGTCCGCAACTTTAATGATTGATTCAATATCGTGCGGGGAGAATAGAACTGATTCTGTTTCTTGAATAGGCAGTAAAGATAAGCCGTAGAATGGGTCAAGTTTGATGTGGCCTCTTTTTACGGCCCAAGTAAAAAAGGGTTTCAGATTGGCCGTATAAGTGTTGGCGGACGAAGGAGATGTCTGGTTGCATAGCCACTTTCTGTAATCTTCTGCGTGGGTGAACGTAACGTCCTCTATGGCTAAATCACCACACAAATCAATAAATCTTCTAACCGCCCTTCTCTTGGTTTCCCTCGTAGAATCGGCGAGATTCGACACATTTAGATACTGTTCAAATAGTCTTGATACCGGCTCCATTTTTAACCTCCTTTCGATACCGGCCATTGCATCGAACCGGTATTATAACATTTTTTAAGCCAGCGCCAAGCCACCTTTTGTAACCTCATATTAAAATGTAAAAGAGCGTTATCCGGCCTAAGCCGGCGTTTCTGCTAACCACTCACAACACCAATCATCAGGTTTTGGCTTAGGCCATTCCGTGCAATACGTTTCGGTTATGGCTACGGCCACAGGATCATAAGCTCCTTGGTCTCTTATAATCCAAGGCAACAATACTGGGGCGTGCTTGCGACATTCCATTTCGGGGGTGCTATAAGCATCACAATTTTTGCAAGCAGCAGTCACATTTCGCCCTTCAATTTGCTTTATTGGATTTCCCATTATTCTTCCCTTTCTAACAGTTCGCTATCGTGGACGTTGCCGATGACTTCAATTTTCCCGCCCCCCTTCTCTCCCTGCGCGAGGGCTTCGGCAAGGATAGTCCCTATTACCCGATATCGGGGTGGTATTTCTTCGGCCAATAACGACAGCCCTTCGTATATATTTGTTAATTCGTCATAGGCCCAGTTTAGGTGGGCCACCAGCCCATCGTGAGCATTGTGGTCTCGGACTATTTGGTGGGCACGGGCGGCCCATTCTGGCGCAGATTCACCTTTGGCGTCTGCAATATGGCGACCATTTGACCATATTTCCCAGCGGCAAATATCGCCGATTACCCATTCCCCAATTTCTGCTGTTACAGTAGGCTCATCCATGTTCCTCTCCTTTTTTTTCAGATTTTCCTTGACATTCCCCGTTGAATCCTGTAACCTGTCTTATCGCGGTACGGAGGCCCTCAGTAAAAGTTTGACACCCTTGACGCTTCATCCACTCATCAAAGGCATTCCATAACAAGGACGAGGCTGTGATTTTTGCATCTCTGGTTTCAGTTGGGATGTTTTGAGTTTCTGACATCGTTTTTACTCCTAAGTAACTACGGTAAATTATCGGTGTTTTGCTGTGTTTGTCAACAGTTTTCTACTGGAAAAAATAAAAAAAAATAGTTTGCAGCTTGTAACTACCGAATATTACTATACTTACAAATGGGACGAGACGACAAAAAAATTTTGCACTTAGGGGCAGATTTAGACGCAAAGCTTGTTAAAACTTTCCGCTCCCAAACCAAAACTCGCAAGTTTATCAAGAAAGAAGTATTACGCAAATTCGCCGAATGGTGGGTAATGCAAGATATTAACGTACAGAAGCAATTTTACCACCATAAGGGCGAAGAGGGATTTTTGCAAATCCCCGATGACGAGTTTCGGGCAAAGGTTTTGCAGATTGTGAAAGAAGCCCAAGGGATTCCCGTAGAAAAGAAACCCGGGAAACTGGCCAAGCCCTCAAAATCTGCGTGATTTGGTAAATTTGCCGCTCTTTTGCGAAGTCAATGGTACTCGACATGGCTATACCCTCGTGCCCTCGTCGTTGCCCGTCCCTGCGGTTTCCGCAACATCGCTTCGTGGTTATCGCAGGGGCAGTGACGTAAATATAAGCAAAGTTTGGAACCTGTCAAGGAAAATTTGAGAATATTTAGGAAAGAGGTAAAAAATGGAAGAATTAACTCTGTGGGAGAAAATCAATCAGTTTGCAAGTGACATGCCTTTGGGCGTGTGCCTTTTGTGCGGGGCTGTGGCCGTGCTGATAGTGACAATTATAGTGAAAAAGTGGATTGCGGATTGATTATTTGAGGTGTCAATCTGTTGCCTCAAGCGTGGTAGTCTTTACCTGTCAAATAGCGGTAGGCTTCCCAGGGGGTAGGCAAACAGACGTGTTCAAAGCGGTCGGGATGATAGACTACGGTGGGAACGCCTATTCGTCCCTGCCCGTAGTATCTTTGTGAGTACAGGCAGTTCGTCTTAAAAGTCCCGCACTTGATATAATATACTCGTTCTTCTGGTAAGCAACCCTCCGCCGACCACGCAGGGTAGTGGGTATGGGCGGTGATGTACTCTTTGGCAAGCGGTCTATTGCCTCCGAAAAACTCTTTATGTAGTTGTTCCATCCTCTTATTGCCGTGAAGCGCATTCATAAATGAATTGAAGCGGGTTTTGTGAGTGAACGCCATCGGGTATATGTTTTTACCTACTTTCAGGTCGATGTAACCCAGACCTCGAAAGTACGGCACTTTATACTTCATTAACGCTCTAACAATCCCAAAACCCGCATTACGCTCTGTAAACTCGTCGCTGTGATTCCCCCACGCCATACTTATAATTTTGCCTCTCTCCAAGCAGGTATCCACAATGCCGGTCAAGAGGTTAATCTGCTGCTCCGGCGTGAGTATGTCGTGCCTTGCCCCTGCGTTTTTGTGCATCACCATCAGGTTCAGGTCGTCGCCAAATAGCTGCAAATAGAAATTGGGCGTTTCCAAGAGGAACTTTAGATTAGCCAGCAAAGAGGGATAGTCTACGTCAAGCCCGCCTAAGTGCAAATCCGCCGCCTTCATAACAGCAATAGGCTTGTCGGTGTCTATTGAGATTTGGCGATAATCATCGTCCGTGTCGTGGCTCGACGTTACATTGATAACACCCTGCAACATTTTGATAGGGTCGGTTTTTCTTTGCGGCATATTGCCGAAGTCGGGTTTGGGCTGGTTTGGTACGGTTTGTACGGGCACGTTCTTCAGCCAGGTCTTTATAGCAGAACGAGATACATTGTGTTTCCTTGCGATTTGCTCTGTTGACAAATCCCCCTCCGCAACTTCGGCCAGTATCGAGTTTTTAGTCTGTTTGTTTATCATTTTCCTTTCCTTCTATACCCTAATCGCCAGAGTAAATTGCCTATTTCTTTCGATGACCTGTCTATGGTTTCCTCGTGTTTATCCCAGTTTCCGGCGTGCATAGCTTCGTGGATTAAGATGACAAGCTCTGTTCGAGAACGCGGCTTAGTAGATACCACAAGGGAGTATTCATCTTTTGTCGGGCCATAATCAGTAAAGCCGTGCAAGTCTCTCAAAATAATATGGTACTTAACGCCGTTGAATCTATGCGTCTTTACTTTTCTCGATTTCATTCAGTACCTTAATCCAACAATCGGGGCATATCTTTTTGTTTATAGCGGGTATCTCAAGATAGAAGTTGCCAAGCTCGCAACCGCGTATCGAGCATTTAGCATCTGTCACAGTTGACGTTTTTTGTGAATACGGCATAGGCGTAAATACTCCTTGCCATAACGCGGATTAGTTCGTAGTCCAGTTTGTCTTTAGATGGGCGGGGGTCGTGAGAGGCTTGCTCGTACTCAAACAGGTGGGCGTGAAGGTGTTTGACGTGTTCGCAAACAGTTAGTTTCTCCCAGTTCCCCTCGCCGTGTGGCCCCGCTTCTTTGGTCAGGAGCTTGGCCAGCGGTATCATAGCCTCGACCGGAATCTCTGTCGGGTCGTATTCTAACTTGTGCGCCTTGCCTCTGGCCTCGTTAGTCTCCATCTCTTCTTCCATTTTCTTTCCTTAGTTGGATTATTGCGCTTTTAGTAATAAAGCGAGGTCCTTGTCTATAGGGTCGGTTTTGGGTTTATAGAACCGCTCGAATCTCTTAATCTCACCTGTTCGGAACTTTGACCTCAACTGTTCCTGAACAGCCCTTTTGTAGCCCATTTCCTCTTGATATTCAGGGTCGATAACCCTCGGCTTAAAGCCGGTAGTTAAATGATAAGTCTTAGCGCCCAATCCTTCATCTCGCCTCGATAGCATACCGGCGCTCGACCATATCCTTGCCGCCGGAGATTTTCTAATAGCCCACGATAGGCGGGGGTTCATTGCATACCTCGACACCTCTCCCTTGTAGGTTATGGGCTTGATGCCTGCGACTTTTTTAATGAATTTGGGGGCATATTTGGCCCCATAAGGCGCGTAGCCGATTTCGTCAATATCCTTATCGAAGAAAATATCTTTACCAGTAACAAACTCCGCCGTAGCTGTAATCGGCGGCGATAGTCTGCCAAACTGCCTTGCCGCTATTCTTCGGGCACTCTCAAACATTGTATTACCAGGCCCCGCAAACGAGCCGAAAGCCTCTTCGATAGGCACTCCTAATCCGGCTATTCTTGTCTCTTCGCCTTCCTTTGGAGTAATAAACGGCACTTTCAACGGACGAGTAACTATCTGCTCGCGCCACCATTTAGGCACACGCTTCTCGCTCTGCATCTCCGGCGACCCGCCAGCCACGTGTGACCATAGCGCCTGCTTGCCGGGTTGCTTTAGTAAGGTCTCGACCTGGAGCGGGAAGTTCTTTCTGGCGAAGGTGTAGAAAAATATCCCCCTCTCCCTCAAATATGTTTTCTCGAATTTGGATAAATCGCCGTAATCGAACAGGACTTTCTTTGCACTGGCAGCAGCATCCTGAAGGGAATTACCCATCTTTAGCTTTTCTATGAAATGCGCTAATCGGGCGTTGTCCTCAATAGCTATACCAACCTTTTGTCCCCCTTTCCTGATTGCCCCTTGGCCCTTTATGTGCCTTTGTAAGACGCCCTTAGCGCCCTTAAAGGTCTTTTTGCCTATCTCTTCCGGGGCCATCATTCCTATCGACCGGCCCAAAATCCCCCATTCGTCAGCCAGCCTTAGAACATCGTCCGGCTGCAAAACTTTACCAGTAGGCAGGGCCAGAGCTTTGCCCCTTTTCGTTTGATACATAAAGGCATCAATATAAGACTGTGGGTTTTTAACACCCTCTATCCAGTTCAAAACGAAGTTCGAGAACATATTCCTCGAATGATAGGCTGGCCACGGCATTGTAAAAGCACCCTTCATATACCTCTGGAAGCCTGTCCAGCCGTTCCAGAAGGCAGATAAGGCCTCTTCTGAGGTCGCCAATTCGTGCATACTTGATAAGGCGTTGGCTATTTCGTTTGGTATTATCCTGCCTTTGAACATAGCCGCTTTTTGGGGGTCCATGCCCGCGCCTAACATTAACTGTTCCGCGGAGGCGGTGTAATTTTTTGCCCTCCACATCGGCAGGTCAGGCTTGGAGAACTTCCTTAACGCTTCGCTTATAGTATCGGCTGCGCCTATCGACCTTGTAGACATCTGCGCCCTTGAAAACGTGGGGCCGGCCATACCAACATCAAATACCTGCTCGCCCTTATAGCCTAATTTCTGGAAGTATCTAAGGGCTTCATCGTCGGTCATCTGCCCGATAATTTTGTTACGAGCTATCTGGGACGGGTTCTTGGCGGATATATCTTTGGCGAACCTTGCTATTTCGGGACGATGCTTGTTCGCCTTGACAAAAGCCTTAAATTCCGGTGTGGAGGTTCGTCGGGCATACCCTATAGGCATGGCCAGTTCTTTAGCCGGCACACCGGCAGCGACCTCTTTGCCGAGAAACTCCTTACTTAATTTGTCATACTCTCCCCCAATTTCCTTTATGACTTTTGCCTGTTTGGGTCGTTCTGCGAGCATTTTTGCAGCCTGCCCTTTGCGCATCACCGCCTTTTCTTTGGCCCTTCCGATTGCAGTTACATCAACAATCTCTCCATGCTCAACTTTCTTGCCTCGACCAAATAACGACTTGTGCTGGATTTGGCGGGACAGGGAATCGGTCTGCTGTTCGGCGTGTTTTATCTCTGCTTTCAACCCCGCCTGATACTTCGCTGCTCGCGCCTTGTCTCGGCCTACGAGGTTTTGGTATTTGCGAAGAGCTGCCCTATTCTCGCCTTTTATGGCATCAATGAAGGATTTTGTCTGCATTCCCTTGATACGGTGTTCGAGTTTAACTATCTGCCTTTTGTCCGCTGCCGTACCAGTGGCTTTTAGCTTATTTAGTTTGGTCTGAAGTTTGGCTATTCGGTTTTCATAGGCTTGCGCAGAACGATGTAAGGATAAATTCTTAACAAATTTGCCTTCTGGCTGGCCCCTCAGCTTGAACCAGTCTCTCGACTGGGTATCAAAAGGAGAAATGATTTGTTTAGGCTCTACTTTGGCAACCTTTTTATGGGCAGCGAAGCCTTTTATCTCCGGTACATAACCTATATCTTTCGACTTCGGAACTCTCTTGAGTGTTGGCTGTGCCCGCTCAGGCAACTCCCCCGCCACTTGATAAGCCGTCTGCTTCTTGGCAAGTTTTTCCTTGGCCCTTACGAGTTTTGGTTGGAGTTTGGTAATCTGCTTAGTGGCAATATCCTTCCTTTTGGCCAGTCGTTGTGCAATAAACCTCTCTCCACCTTCTCCTGCATATTTCCTCTGGACAAATGCTCTGACGGTCTTATCCATATCATCGGCGGAAAGACCGGCCTTAGCACCCTTGTCGAAAAGTCCTTTAATCTTCTCAAAATACGCCGCCTGCTTAACGTGAGGTAAATCTCTGCCGAAATGAACATATATATCGTGCAGTTCCTTAAATTCGCCAGGAACCCGTCTGGTGGGCGCGTAGAAGAGTTTACCCGCTTTGCCCGCCTTAAAGCCAGTTCCGAGCTTCTGGGCCAAACCAAGGGCCTTCTCGCCCTTAATTACAGTCTTACCGGCAAACTTCAGGAGCGACCTCTGGCCTAATTCCGCCTGTTTCGCCCACGTCTTTGCAAGGGGCTTACCACCTGTTTTGTACCACGTCTGGAACGCTTTGGATAAGGCGGTGTTATCTAACTTGCCACCGACCTTGGCAATTTTGACCATCTTTCGGACTTTATCGAGGCCGCCCAGAGCCTTGGCCTGCTTAATGCCAGATACAGACAGTTTCGCCGCTTTGCCGGCTTTTGT
>Ga0307378_10001169_pt1 | contig 43439 bp, 33 predicted proteins | sample UN1MG_FD_202238 | JGI IMG/M metagenome (GOLD analysis project Ga0307378, IMG submission 202238) | Soil microbial communities from Risofladan, Vaasa, Finland - UN-1 | ecosystem: Environmental > Terrestrial > Soil > Coastal area > Acid sulfate soil | place: Finland: Risofladan, Vaasa | collected... | reverse complement strand
GGCGACGCCGCAGGTCGGCCGGCGGATGCAGATGAGCGTGAATTGCTCTAGGTCGGCACTCGGCGGCGGGGCAAAACCCGACCCGAGCTTGCCGCCGCGGGCCCTTAGCTCAGCGGTCAGAGCAGGGGACTCATAATCCCTTGGTCGAAGGTTCAAATCCTTCAGGGCCCATCCGCCGCCGTCCGCCGGAGCTTCAGCGAAGGCGCACGCTCCGGAAAGAGGAGCGCCATGGATCATGCCTGTGCTTCCGGGACGTACTTGTGATACGCTGAGAGGCCGACGAGAACAGCGAGGACTTCGATGGAAAGCAGGTTGATGCGGCTGTCGGTCTTCTTCGTAGCGGTCGCGGCGTGCTCACTGGTCGTGCCCGCCTGGGGCCAGCAGGACACCTGGAGCGGCGTCGAGCGGATCGTGGCCGTCGGCGACGTGCACGGCGACCATGCACAGTTCGTGAAGGTCCTGCGGGTCGCCGGGGTCGTCGATGCGAACGAGAACTGGATTGCCGGCAAGACCCATCTCGTGCAGACCGGGGACGTCCTCGATCGCGGCCCGGATTCACGAAAAGCCATGGACTTGTTGATGAAACTGGAATCCCAGGCTGCCGAGGCCAACGGGGCGGTGCACGCCCTGATCGGCAACCACGAGGCCATGGTGCTGCTGGACGACTGGCGATACGTGAGCGAGGGCGAGATGAAGGCCTTCGGCGGCGAGGAGGGGTATCGCAAGGCCATGAGCCCCAAGGGCAAGTATGGCCGCTGGATCTGCTCGCACAGCGCCGTCATCAAGATCAATGACCTGGTGTTTGCGCATGCCGGCATCACTCCCCCCTTCGCCCGGAAGTCCCTGGCGGAGATCAACAAGTCCATCCGCGGTGAACTCAACAAGGGCGATGCCCGCGGAATCGCGATGGATTCCGCCGGGCCGTTGTGGGATCGCATTCTGGCCATGGATGATGAACGCCTGGTCGCCAAGGATCTGGATGTGGTGTTGAAGGCGTACGGCGCCCGCCGAATGGTCGTGGGCCACACGGTCTCGACCGATGGAATCCTGACACGCGCCGGGGGACGGTTGATACGGATTGACGTGGGGATGTCGGGGTCCTATGGCGGTCCCGCGGCCTGTCTGGTCGTTGAGAAGGGCGTCTTCTACGAGGTGCGCCACGGCAAGAAAAGGCGGAGACTCCAGTTGATATCTGCCGCCAGCCGGCCGGCATCCTCGCAACCCGCCACGCGCCCGGCCGCGCTGAGGCCCGCCGGTCCATCCGAGCGGCAGCGGCCGCTACAAGAGGCCGCCGCAGTCTCGGGTTCGTGAGGCTGGACATCCCGGCTACTTGTCGACGAGCTGGATGGCGCCCCGGTAGGCCGGTGTGGACCAGACCGAACGGAAGGGGCTGGTGTCGTAGAACTGCTCGACGATCTGACCGCCCCGGCGGATATGGAAGTGCAGGCCGATCTTCCTTCCCGCCGTCAGGGCTTGAGTTCCAGGCTATTGAGCGCCTCGTGGGTCCGAGCGTGCAGTCGGAGCCCGCCTCGCGCCGACTCCCACCTGCGAACGGAGGCGGCGGAGACGCCTAGAGACTCGGCGAACTCGGCGACGGAGATCTTCCTGCGTTTGCGGAGGCAGCGGATGGCGCCGGGGGCGACGCTCGCCGGCTCTGGCGCGCCGGGTCGCGGCGGCCTTGACCGGGGAGGCCTTGGGGGCACGGGCGTCGTCCGGCTCGGCCAGTTCGATCCCGAAGACGTCCGCCAGCGCGTCGTCGGCGGCCTGGAGGCCAGAGGCGGCGCGCCGCTCAAGGGCTCTGCGATCGCCGGGGCGGACAAGAAGTTCGTCTGGGCCAGCGCGAAGATTGGTGGCAATGGAGTCGTCGTGTCAAGTGACAAGGTGAAGACGCCCGTGGCCGTTCGGTACGCGTGGGGCAGCAGCCCGGAGTGCAATCTGTTCAACAAGGAAGGGCTGCCGGCCTCTCCCTTCCGCACGGATGACTGGTAGGCAGTCAGAGGCGCGGTCTCAACAGCAGCGGTCAGACTGCGGGGGCACGCACGAGGTGTGGTCGGGTCAGGGATCGTGGCGCCGTGTCGATGCTTCTCCTGGTCCCTTGTGCCACTATCGCCACGGAACTTCGGCGGGCCGTGCGCGTTTTATGAATCGGCTATTGCAGACTAAAGACACTCGACCCATGTGAAGAGTGAAACCCACAATGTAAGCGAAAAACAAAACAGGATGAAGACATGATAATGACACATCTTCTGCGGTTTCACTTCTTTGTGCCATTCTTCACATTCTGCATCCTTTCAACCGGTTCGCTGCAGGCGCAGGATGCCGCCCCGGTCGGAGAAGAGGCTGTGCCTCAGAAAGCGGCGAAGCAGGCTAAACCATCTTCCAGGGATGCGACGCCGGTAGCGAGGATGGCAGGCTATGACGTTAAGACCAGCCCAGCCAATATCGCGCCGACGGTCGCCACGCGGACTGAGACGGTGGAAGTGTTCGGCCAGCCGAGGATGACCAAGGGCCATCCCAACACGTATTGGGACCAGGAGGACATCAACCACTACAAGGAGATGCTGAAGACCAGCAAGGAACTCCAGAAGCAGCTTGCCGGAATCAAGGAGGCCATGGACAAGCGGATCGCCGAGCCGATCAAGATTCCGCCTCCGCAGAAGGGCGCCGACGGCAAATGGTTGTTCCCGGGTGAGTATTTTCCCGCACGCCCCGGACAGAAGGGCGATTCTCCGCAATCCAGGTTCGTTGCCAACTTCGCGCGTGATTCCTATGACGCGTCCGATCTCGGCACGCTATACGCGTTGACGGGAGAGGCCAAGTACGCCGAATATGCCAGGAAGCTACTCCTCTCTTATGCCGTCTGCTCGAAATGGGGCACCAGTCCGTTCTATAAACTGCGTTCGGGAAAAGGCATGTATAGTGGTCTGTTTGGTGAAGCAATGGCCATGATGTGTTGGGCGCGGGGGTACGATCTGATTTACAGCCTCCCCTCCTGGACCCAGGAGGATCGCATCCAGCTTCACGACGAGTTCTTCCATCCCATGGCATTGTCCTGTCTTTACCCCGTCTGGCTGGACCATCCTGAGGAACCATGGTACGCCTGCCAGCGCAATAACCGTGGCCTGTTTGGTGCTGTCTCCGTTCTGCTGGCGGGTCTTGTGACCGATGATCAGGAGCTGGTCAACGCGGCGCTCTACGGGATTCACCCCACCATCACCAAAGTGGATCAAGTCAGAGTGCAGCGATTCCCCGCAGAGAAGGCCTGGGTGGCCGCTACGGCGGAGAATCCGTCCTACGGACTCCTGACTCGCTATTTCGCGCCTGACTGTATTCGCGGCGGCATGTGGGTGGAACCCTCGGTGGGTTACGCTTTCTACACGCTCAGCTCGATGGTGGGTGCGGCGGAGATTCTCTGGCACCACGGCATTGATCTCTACCGCCATAACAACGCCATCTTCAAGAACATGTTCGATTTCCCCATCCTGTTGACCTACCCTGATCTGACGACGCCGGGATTGGGCTCGGGCCGGGGTTTCCTGGTCAGATTTAACGTTAACAACGCTCCCACGCTTTACGAATACGCGTACCGCCGCTATCGCGATCCGCGTTACCTGGCCGTGATCAATGACTCAAGAATTCCAGAATCAGCACGGTATCTCAAGCTCCATAGGGTAGGCCGCGCACCGCCCTCGCTGCGTTTCGATTTCGACTCCAAGGAAGTCACCACGCTGCCGCCTCGGCCGAGCGTGAATTGGCCGCTGGTCGGCTTCGGCGTCCTCCGCACCCCGGCCTCGGGCGGCACGGGACTCCAGCAGAATCTCACCTTGGTGGCAGGCCCCGTGGCTTCAAAATCACTTGCGAACAAGCTCCATATCGACCTCTTCGCGCTCGGTGACGTCCTGATGCCCGGTGCCACCCCATATTGGCCCTATGGCAGCAATCCGCTCATGGTGAAATGGTATAACACCACCCTGGCCCAAAACACGTTGACCGTGGACGGGCAATCGCAGGACCTGGGGGGACGTGCATCCAAAGTCCACGCTGACCAGGTGGTCTTCGCGCCGGCTTCCACCCTGGGACTCCAGCGCGCATGGACCGATTCGGTTTACCCCGGTGTCACCATGGACCGGGCGGTCTTCATGACGACGGATTATTTCGCCGACCTGTTCGGCGTGTTTTCCAAGGCGCCGCACAAGTATGATCTGGCGTGGCACATTCGCGGGGAGGTGAGTTCGACCCTCACGTTCAAGCCCCTGACTTTCCCTGAGCCGGTGGCGAATGGGTATGTTCTTCTGACCAATGTGCGCCAGGCGTCGGTGCCTGACGTGCCTTGGTCGATGACGTTCACCCGCGGTGCCCGTATCGCGAGGCTGCACGCCGCCGGTGCGCCGGCGGCACAGGTGATCGTGGGAGACGGAGGTCTCTTTCATGATGCGGTTGTGCGCGGGCGTTCCCGGAAGGACCCAACCGCGCCGACGATTCTCGAGCGACGGGATAAGACCTGCTCCACGGTTTACGGCAATGCGCTCGATTATTCCGACAGCAAGGAAGGTTTCGTCAGAGGCATGGAGCAGGAGGGCGGATTGGATGCCGGGTATGGATTGCTGAAAGTTCAGACAGTCAGAGGAACCGACCTGTGTTTCGTCGCCTATCGCACCGGCGCCTACAAGGCCGCCGGTTTGGAAACCGATTCTCTTCAGGCTTTTGTTCAGAGGGATGGTTCGAAGCTGCAGGCGATGTATCTCGGCGGCGGGAAGACACTCAAATTCAACGGAGGTGCCCTCGAGAGAAGCGAACCCGGGCTTGCGTATGTGGAGCGGCTGCGAAACGGGAACTATATTGTGGGCAATCCTTCACCGACCGATGCCACCGTGACGGTGAACTTGCCGGCTTTGGCCGGGATGAAGGCCTTTCATGTGAATGTCACGGGACAGCGGGGCGAGGCGGCGGGCACCGCAAAAGCGGAAGGTTCTTTTTCAGTCAACTTGAAGGCGGGTGCAAAAGTGGAATTGATATCGAACCCATGACAATTGACACCAATTGACACGGGGACTGCCATACCACAGCGGCCTTCAGCAATGGCCGCCTGTACATCCGAAGCATCAAAGTTGATACCGGGCGGCTAACTCCAAGTCTCATGGTCACTTCTCAATCGATCTTACGATCCTCATCCGTCACGAAGAGGCAGAGAGTGCCGTTGGGATCGGTCGCGAATGCAATCTCGGCCCACCGCTTCTGCTTGGTTACAGTGAACCGGACATCATGCCGGACGAAAAGGTCGCCATGAACGCGAAGGGGTGCTCCTGGTCCTGGGGGTTCTCGGCCAGGTGGAAGCACACGCGCCCGACATGGCGCCATCGCGGCGCGCTGGCTGCCAGGAAGTCCGACACGCCGCCAGCGTCCTTGGCCTGCCGGGCCGCCCACGCGTCCAGGTGGAACAAGCCCGCGGCCGAGCCCTCGGCGAAGCGGTTCGCCAATCGGCCCGGGCGGGACGGGGATGCGCCCGGCTCGGCCGTCTCCCTCCATGTGAGGTGGCCCGCGGGTGTCAGGACCAGCTCGCCGCCCAAGGCTACGTCTCCTCCAGCGGTATGTTGTTCTCCTTGCAGAACTCCAGGGCGATCTCGCGGTATCGGGCGTCGCGGTAGGCGTACCACTGATCGGCCAGGCCGAGCCGATGGACGGCGCTCTTGAACCGGCCGAACGCGCCCGACCCGTGGATGGCCTCGGACAACTGCGCGGCGTGATCGTCGTTGTCCAGGCTGATGGAGAAGTCCTCCATCATCCGCCACTCGTGTATCTCGAAGCTGTCCGGCAGCAGAACGAAGCGGCGCTTGGAGGGGGTTTCAAGGTTGGCGGCCTCGTCGTCCTCGATCAGCCGGTTCTGCTCAAGCTCCTCCTTCTGCCAGTCCTCGAGATCGGCGTCGTCGTCGAGATCATCGACGCAGCCGTCGCCGCCGCGCGTGCTCTCCGCGATGGTGTTCGTCTGCCGGTCGTAGTACGCGCCCCCTTCGAAAGAAGACCCGAACCCGGGCTGGGATTGCATCGCCTGCACGAAATCGTCGAGTTTCATCGGCTCGGCCTCCCGTGATGCGCTTATGGATACATGTCGCAACCGCCGCCGGACAACATAGCGGCCGCGCTCTGTCCACGCAACGAGAGAGTGATTCGATCCGGGGAGCAACTGCCCCATCCGTCGTGGGCGGCTCGGCCTGCCCGTCTTGTCCGGGATGGGACCGGCCGGTACGATGCCCGCATGGCCAGGCACGCCCGTAAGCGCCCCGCCGGCAAGCGCCTAACAGAGCTGTCCGATGGGCAGGCGGATGTCCGTCGCCGGCGGTGGACGCTGGCCGGCGCGGCTGCGGTTCTCGCGGTGGTCGTGGCGGCGGCGCACTGGCCGGCCCTGCACGCCCGCGCTCTGGGGATCGACGACGATGAGTACTTCCGCGGCAACCCGCTCGTCCGCAACCCGAGTTGGGAATCCGCCGGGCAGTTCCTCCGCGAGGTCCGCAACCCCTCGTCGGTGGCAGGCTACTACCAGCCTCTGAACATGATCTCGTTGATGCTGGACGTGGCGGCGGGCGCCACGCCCGACAACCTGGTGCCGTTTCACCGCACCAGCCTGATCCTTCACGTGCTCAATACGCTGGGGGTGATGCTGCTGCTGTACCTGCTGTTTGGGCGCGTCTGGGCGGCGGCGATCGTGGCGCTGCTGTTCGGCGTGCACCCCATGACCGTCGAGACCATTCCGTGGATCGGCGAGCGGAAGACGCTTCTGGCGGCCTTCTTCGCGCTGGCGTGCCTGATACTCTACGTGCTCTACGCGCGGAAGCGGCGCACTTGGCTGTACCTCGGCGTGGCGGCGACGTACGTGCTGGCCTTGATGGCCAAGCCGACAAGCACGCCCCTGCCGGTGCTGCTGCTGCTGATGGACTACTGGCCGCTGAAGCGGATTCGGTGGCGGTGCGTCCTGGAGAAGGTGCCGCTGCTGGCACTCGGCGCCGCCTCGGCTGCCATCACCGTCGCTTCGCAGTCCGCCAAGCTGCACGCCGACGCGCCCAGAGACCTCGGGCGCGCGGTACTCATCGTCTGCCACAACGTCATCTTCTATCCGTACAAGATGCTCTGGCCGGCGAACCTGACCTCGCACTACCCGATCCCGCACCCCATGGGCCTCTCGCACCCGATGGTCCTGGCGGGTGTGATCGGCACGGCGCTGCTGCTGATCCTGCTGGCCGTCTCGCTGCGATGGACCCGCGCGCCGGCTGTCGGTTGGCTGATCTTCTTCGTGGCGATCTTCCCCGCGATAGGGGTGGTCGGCTTCACCAACGTGATCGCGTCGGACAAGTTCGCCTATCTGCCGGCCGTCGGGTTGCTGATGGTGCTGGCGCACTATCTCGGCCGGTTGTGGGGCCGGTCGCCCAGCTCGCCGCGCCCGGCGCCGCGGCAGATTGCCGTCGGCCTGGCGGCGGCCGCGCTGGTGGCCGGCTGCTTCTGGCAGACACGCCGGTATCTGGCGAAGTGGCAGGACACGATCGGCCTCTACCGCCACATGGTCGCCCACGCGCCCAACGCCCCCATGCTGCTGAACAACCTGGGCTACTTCGTGGAGGAAGACGGGCACCGGCTCGAGGCCGAGGCCGCACAGGCGGCAGCGGCCGGAAGCCTACCCGACGCCCGGAATCGCTCCGAGCAGGCCGCCGAGAGCTATCGTGAGGCCCTGGGGCTCTACGAACGCGCGATCGCCGCCTCGAAGCCCAACTACGTTGATCCGCGCGTCAACCTCGGCAAGCTGCTGTTTCACCTGGCGGAGGTCAAGGCGGCGCAACTGCGGACGGCGACCGACCCGGCGAGAATCAGGCAGCTTCGGACCGAGTCCCAGCGGATGAGGGCACGGGCGGTCCGGCTCTTCGAGCAGGCCGTGGAGGCCAGGCCGGACAATGTCTCGGCCCTGAACAACCTGGGGGCCGTGGCGCTGGCCGAGGGAGACGAGGCCCGCGCGGTGGAGTATTTCACGAAGGCCTTGAAGGTCAATCCGTACCACCACAGCGCCCATGCGAACCTCGGTGTGATAATGGAGCATCGCGGGCGGTACCGCGAGGCGGCCGCCCATTACCGGGCCGCCCTGCGAACTCAGCCGGGCGCGGAGAACATCCTCAAGCGCCTTGAGGCCCTGCTGCGCGCGCATCCGGAGCTGGCGGCGGACGGGCCCTGACGGAGCAGTCCAATGGTCCAGACGAGAATCGTCGAGCCGGTCAGGCGTGGCAACGCCCTGTGGTTCTGGACGGGGCTGGCGGCGCTCGTGCTCAATCGCATCCGCCGCGCCTTTCGGCCGTACGATCGCCCGCGCGACTTCTCGCCGTCGGACGTCGGCCGGGCCGTCGAGTACGACCTGTCCGTCTTCGGCAACTGGATGCAGTACTTGGGCGAGTACCTCGGCGCGCCCACCGGCGTTGAGGGCAAGGCCGTCCTGGAGCTCGGGCCCGGCGCGGATCTCGGCGCCGGGCTGATCGCCCTGGCCCGCGGCGCCGAGCGATACGTCGGCGTCGACGCCCACGACCTGGCGCGATCGGCGCCGATGAGCTTCTACGACGAACTGCTCGGGCGGCTGGCCGGCGAAGGCCGCCCGGGCGTCGATGCGCTGAGGCCCGAGGTAATCAAGGCCCTCGAACAGCGCGGTGAGCGCCTGCGGTACGTCTGCCGGTCCGACTTCGACCTGGCCGCCGCCGACGTCGGGCGCGCCGACCTTATCGTCAGCCAGGCCGCCTTCGAGCACTTCGACGATCCGGACCGCACCATAGCCCAGCTCGGCGAGGTGGCGGCCGCCGGCGCGGTCCTGCTGGCGCTTGTAGACCTTCAGACGCACAGCCGCTTCCTCCGCGACCGCGACCCGCTGAACATCTACCGATATCCCGACTGGCTGTACCGTCTGCTGCGGTTCTCCGGCTCGCCGAACCGCTTTCGCCGGGAGCAGTACGTCGCCAGCCTCGAACGCGCCGGGTGGACCAACATCCGCGTCATGCCGCTGCTCTCGCTCGGCGGTGAGTACGTCCCGCACGCGCGGCCTCACTTGGCGCGGCGCTTCCGCGACCCCGCCGGGAGAATCCAGGACCTCTGCGTCGTGATCTGCGCCACAAAGGGCTGACCGACGCGCGTGCCGGAAGCGCGGGGCGTCGTGCGTTGTGCTGGGGCTGCGGGGCTGCTATATTCGCCGTCCATGCCCGAAGAGTCGTCCAGCACGGAGCGCAAGCGCAACCTGTGGGCGCCGTGGCGGATCGAGTACATCGCCGAGCTGTCCGAGGCCGCCGGCGAGTGCTTCCTCTGCCGGTATAGCGACGATGCGGCCAACGACCGGCGGAACCTCGTGCTGTGGCGCGGGCGGCACTGCTTCGTCGTGATGAACCGCTTCCCCTATACCGGCGGGCACTGCCTGATCGCGCCGCTGCGGCACGTCGGCGAGCTGGACGCCCTCGACGACGCGACACTGCTGGAGCTGATGTCCATGCTGCGCGACGGCCAGAAGGCCCTTGCCCGCGCGATGAACGCCGAGGGGTTCAACATCGGCCTGAACATCGGCCGCTGCGCGGGCGCCGGCCTGCCGGGCCACCTGCACCTGCATCTGGTCCCGCGATGGGGCGGCGACACGAACTTCATGCACGTGCTGGGAGACGTGCGTGTGATCCCTCAGTCGCTCGAGGCCCTCTACGACGCGATCAAGCAGTCGGCCGACGAGCTCAAGCTGCCCGGCCTGGCCGGCGGGGGATAGCGATGGCCTCCTCGGCCCCGACTCCGCGTGAGCTGTACGAGTCGCAGCACAAGGGGCGCCTGGCGCCCTACGCGGTTTCGGAGGCCGATGCCGGCGGGCGCAGGCACCCCGAGGACGATCATCCCTACCGCACCTGCTTCCAGCGCGACCGCGACCGCATCGTGCACTGCTCGGCTTTCCGCCGGCTGGACTTCAAGACACAGGTCTTCGTGCCGCACGAGCACGACCACTATCGCACTCGAATGACGCACACGCTGGAGGTCGCGCAGATTGCCCGCACGCTCGGCCGCGCCCTGCGGCTGAACGAGGACCTCATCGAGGCGGCCGCCCTGGCGCACGACCTGGGGCATCCGCCGTTCGGCCACGCCGGCGAGGAATCGCTGGCGGAGCTGATGGCCGGCAGCGGCGGCTTCGAGCACAATCGGCAGTCGCTGCGCGTTGTGGACTATCTGGAGCATCCCTACCCGCAGTTTCGCGGGCTGAACCTGACGCAGGCCGTCCGACGCGGCATCGCCCTGCACAAGACGCGCTACGACGCGCCGGCGGGCGGCGAGTTCGACCCGGCTGAGATGCCGCCGCTGGAAGGGCAGGTGGTCGAGCTGGCCGACGAGATCGCCTTCACGTCGGCCGACCTGGAGGACGCGCTGGCCGCCGAGTGGATCACACCCGCCCAACTCGTCGGGCTGGACCTGTGGGGCTGGGCGTGGGACGCCGCCGAGCGCGACGCGCCCGAGGCCGGGCCCGTCCACAAGCAGATCCGGGCCTGCAAGGCAGCCCTGGCCGCCATGGCGGACGACCTGATCGCCACGACGGCCGCCAACATCGCCTCCGCCGACCTCGCCGGCCCAGACGACGTCCGCCGCGCACCGAGGCGCCTCGCCGCCTTATCGCCGGCCGTCGCCGAGGCCGTCAGGCAGATGCAGGACTTCCTCCTGAACAGCGTGTACCTCGCCCCGGCCGCTCGCCGGAACGACCTCCAGGCTCGCGAGGCCGTCGGCTCGCTGTTCGGCGCCTACGTGGCCGACCCCTCGCGCCTGCCGGAGCGCTACCGCCGGCGGATCGACGCCGACGGCCTGCACCGCGTCGTCTGCGACTACATCGCCGGCATGACTGACCGATTCTGCCTCCAGCAGCGCGCATTAGTGAGCGGCTCCGGCGGGGCGGAGGCTTATTGACGAACGTTTCCCGAGAAGCCGGCCGAACGCTGTCGGCCGGCTTTGGGTAGGCGGCGCGTTCGCACTTGTATTCCGGATGTGGCGCGGTTAGAAGGCGAAGTCTACTATTGCCATGAAAGGGGACCCATCATGAGAAGGTATGCCTTCGTATCGCTGGTTTCGATTGCGGTCTCGATGACGGGCGCAGTGGCGGTCGGCGATGACGCCAACACCGTCAAGGCCGCCGAGTGGAAGCTGCCGGACTTCGAGCGCGTCAATGACATGGCGTTCCGGGTATCTCCGGACGGGCGCTACGTGGTCGTGCCCATGTCGGCCAGGTTCGATCCGGACAACCCCGGCCCGCCGAAGAGCGCCTGCTATCTCGTCGACACGCAGAGCGGCAAGGTCTCGAACGTGGCCGACCTGTTGGGGCAGGACGGCAAGCAGAAGGACCTGATGATCGACGAGGCCACGCCATCGCCCGACGGCAAGCATCTGCTTGTCCACGGCGTGATCATGCGGCCGGGCGGCGGGCAGAGGGTCTGGATGGCGAAGCCGGCCGACGGCAACGCTAAGCAGATCGCCAAGGGCATGATGATCCGCGCGGTCTGGGTCGGCGGGAAGGCGGCCATTTCGGAGGTTGAGATGCGGGGCACCGTGAAGCGCATCGGCCTGTTCGACCCGGCCAGCGGGAAGACCGAGCCGACGAAGATCTACGGCCTGGTGGCGTCCGCCGACGCAAACGGGCAGGTGATGGTGGTGGCCTGCAACGCCGACGATCCGACGAAGCCCTTCTCCATGCGCGACAGGAAGGAGGGCGACGCCGTGACGATGACCCCCCAGGGCAAGGTGCTCGGCAAGCTGAAGGACATGGGCACACCGCCCCTGTTCAGCCCGAACGGCAAGCTCCTGACGTATCAGGTCAACGTCTGGGCGCCGGGCGGGCCGGCGGCGGGGCCGCCCAAGGAAACCCGCATGGACGTGATGAGCGTTCGGGGAACGGACGTCCGCAAGATCAACAAGCAAGGCATGCCCATGCACGTAGGGGACGACGGATCGTTGTATGCCCTGATCTTCCCCGGCGGATTGGAGGGTCAACCTCTGGTGCGCTTCGACGCCAAGGGCAACGCCACGACGATCGTGAAGGCGGCCCGCGCCGCCGGAGCCGGCGGCGGGCGGTTGTTCTGCGTGACCGGGAAAGACAAGAACGTCCTGAAGGCCGTGCCGCTGCCGAAGTAAGGTCCGGGACCACCGGGGTGCCCCGGGCAAACGAGCCCAGCGAGTTTGCCCGGTGATGGTGCCGGCGAGCCGGGCAAGCCGCGCTTGCCCAGGGCACCCGCGCCTGCCGAAGCCACACCGCCGGCGGATCGACGACGATGGCCTGCACGGCGTCGTCTGCGACTACATCGCCGGCATGATCGATAGATTCTGCCCTCAGCAGGGCGCACAGATCGAAAGGAGCGAAGATGTCCGACGTCAAGGTCGATTGGCCCCTTGAGCGGGCCGAGCCGGAGTCGGTGGGGATGTCGTCGCAGCGCCTCGAGCGCATCGGCGAAGTCGTGGGTCGATACATCGAGGCGGGTCGAATCGCCGGGGCTATCACCGTGGTATCGCGGCGGGGCAAGATCGTCCACCTCCAGTGCACCGGTCTGATGGATATCGAGAAGCGCAAGCCCATGCAAGAGGACGCGATCTTCCGCATCTACTCCATGACGAAGCTCATCACGAGCACGGCCGTGCTGATGCTCCTGGAGGAAGGGCGCTTCGTGCTGGACGAGCCGGCGTCGCACTTCCTGCCGGAGATGGCGGACCTCCGCGTGGCCGTCACCGGGGCCGACGGGCAACAGGAGCTGGTTCGCCCGCGGCGGCCGGTCACCATCCACGACCTGCTCACGCACACCAGCGGCATCGACTACGAGTTCATGCACGACGCCGAGGACCAGGGCATGGACCTGGCGCGGTTCGTGGCCGAGCAGTGCAAGCGCCCGCTGAAGCACCAGCCCGGCACGACGTGGATGTACGGCGCGTCGACCGACGTGCTCGGGCGGCTTATCGAGGTGGTCTCCGGGCAGACGCTGGATGTCTTCCTCGACAAGCGCATCTTCGAGCCGCTGGGTATGACGGACACGGGCTTCTTCGTCCCGCCGGAGAAGGTCGATCGGCTGGCGAGGTGCTACACGCCGGGCAAGGACGGCAAGCTTGTGCCCGCGGAGATGCGCCCCGGCCGCACGTTTCTGAAAAAGCCTTCGCTGCTGAGCGGCGGCGGCGGGCTGGTCTCGACCACGAGCGACTACCTGCGCCTCGCACAGATGCTGTGTGACGGCGGCGCGCTGGGCGACATGCGGTTGCTGAGCACGAAGACCGTGGAGCTGATGCACGCCGACCACCTGCCGGCCGGTCACCCCGCGCTGGACGGGAACAAACGCGGGTTCGGGCTGGGCGGCTCGGTGTTGCGGCGGCTCGGCGAGACGCACCAGATCGGCTCGGTGGGCGAGTTCGGCTGGGGCGGGGCGGCCTGCACGCAGGCGTGGATCGATCCGGCCGGTCGCGTGGTCTCCATCATCATGATGCAGCTCGTCAACCCGGGCGAGGAGAAGTTCCTCCTGATGGACCTGTTCAAGCAGGCGGCCTACCAGGCGATCGTGGAGTAGGGGCGGGGCGCTGGGTGCCACGCTTCTACCCCGCCTGTCCGGCGAAGCCGGACGCGTAGAAGCGTGCCTCGTCTTCGCAAGCCTCGCCGCGCACGCCCCGGCGGGGCGTGGCACCCGGCAAGCTGAAGCATGGCACCCACGGAAGGCGGCGCAAGCGTTCGGGCTGGATTTCAGTCGGACGCCAGGTGTTTCCTCGCCTCCGCAAGCTTGCTCAGAAACGGGTCCTTCCTGAACGTGGCGGTCCATCTCCTCAGGAGCATCCAGCCGCCCGTCCGATACAGGCTCGTCAGCCACTTGCGGTACCACCGCTGCCAGCCGGACCCGATCCTGTGGAAGTACAAGGCGATGGCGGGGAAGCACAGCACGTTGAACCCCACGGAGAACATGTGACGCGGCCTGTAGAAGCGGCCCATGATCCTCCGGATCGAAGCCAGCATGTCCTCGGGCTCCAGCGGCTCGTCGGGCTGGAAGAGCGGGAAGTTTCCGTCGTAGTACTCCAGGCCGACGCAATCCGTGGGATAGATGCGATCGGCCGCTCGAAGCCTGCGGGTCAGCTCGGTCCCGGGCAGAGGAACCGGCAGCAACACCTGGACGGTGTCCACGTGTGCCTTCCGGACAAACCGGCGGAAATGCCGCACGCGGTCGGCGGCGCTCATTCTGAACGGCTGGTCCTCCCTGGCAGGATAGCCGAAGATGAACATGCCGTGCACCCGGAACCCGGCCTGCCGGTAGAGCCGGGCCAGGGCGACCATCTCCTGCGGGTCCAGCCGCTTGTTCATCGCCTTGAGCTCCTCGGCGATGGGCGATTCGAAGCCGATGGCGAGGAGGTTGATCCCCGCCTGGCGCATGGCCTGGAGCAGCTCGCCGTCGCGGGCCCTGTCGAGCCGGATCTGGACCGTGATGCTGAACCGGGTGCCGACCCGCTGCTGATAGTCCCGCAGCATCCGGCACAGGCGGAGGGTTTCCTGTCGGTTCTGCCCGAACAGGTCGTCAACGATGAAGAAGATCCTCCCGCCCCATTTCTCAAAAACCGAGGAGAACTGCTCCATCATGCGCTCCGGGGACGCGAAGCGCGGCTTGCCCTTGACGGTGCAGAACTCGCAATCCATCCCGCATCCCCGGATGCCCGAGACCGGGTAGTACCTCATCCGGGCGTAGCGCAGGAGGGAGAAGTCGGGGATGGGAAGCTCGTCGAAGGCCGTCAGCGGTTCGCGCGCGGGCGTGCGAACCGGCTTGCCGTCCTTCAGGAAGGCGATGCCGCGTACCGCCTGGAGATCGCCGCCCCCCTCGAAGCACGCCAGCAGCTCCGCGATCGTCTTCTCGCCCTCCCCGATGACCACAATGTCGACGCCGTTGTGCAGGGCCTGCTCGATGTTGTCCTCGACGAAATGCTGTCCGCCCGCGATGGTGCGCGCGCCCAGGGCCTTGTAGAGGCGAGCGATCTCAAACAGCCGGGGGATGGTGCTTGTCAGGCCCCCGTATAGTCCCACGACGTCGGCGGGCCTGGCCTGCTGAAGGGCCGTGTGGTCCGGCATGCCGGCGGCGTCCCTGGTCCCGCGCCGGTAGTTGTTCTCGTCGATGACCTCGGCGTCCCAGCCCTGGATGTCGTTGACGGCCGTGGCGACGCACAGGGGACCCAGCGCGGTCATGACCCTGGCCTGGCGGGAATAGATGTTGAAGGCGGGGTACGCCGGACAGACCATCCGCAGTCTGGCCCTCCGGCCCCGGGCCCCCTCTGTGGGCGTAAGTGTCGGCTGCATCGAACGTCGCTCTCCATTACGGGATTTCAGCTCGGCCGGCGTGTGCCCGTTTCGAGCCGTCCCGCACATTATATGCGCCGCGACCGAATGTGGCAAACAGAGGCGCCGCTGCTTTCGGCCGCCGGGGCGGTCAATCTGCGTAGAACGCGAACACGCGCGAGGGTTCACCGCGATCCGGGCAAGCTGCGCTTGCCCGGGGCACCCGGGGCGGGGCGCCCCAGGTGGCGCGTAGCGTGAAGCGGATGCCTGCGACCTCTCGGCCGAGAGTCACGCGCACAAGGCGCCGGTGGTTGTCGGTGATCTGCGCCAGCGGGTGCCACTTGCCGGCTGCCAGTACGTCGATGTCGAAGGCCCTGGGCAGCTCGGGCGGCGGGGCGGTGAGCTGGTCGTCGGGCTGGTGGTAGCTCATCTGAACGTTGCGGTGCAGGGCGCTGTCGAGGATGAGCGAGACGCGTTCGATCTCCTGCGGCGAGGCGAACTCGTACTGCACCCAGTCGCCGGCCTGGCACGGCCAGGCATGCTCGTCGCCGCCGACGGGGCGGTTGACGCCGTCTCGCAGCGGTTCGGGGTCGCCGCGGGAGGCCGTCAGCTTCGCCTCGCGCGTCAGCGGGCCGAAGCGCTGCGGCGTCCATGGGAGGTAGCAGTCGTCGCGGAGCAGCGCCTGCTGAAGCTCGCCGATCCACTCAAGCAGGCCGCGCGGCAGGACGCCCTTCTGCACGGCCATCGCCGCCGCCGTGCCGACGGCCTGACCCATCGAACAGCCGGTGCCCATCACGCGGGTGGAGCTCATGGCCATGTGCGTGCAGCTCGCGCAGCGGCCGGCGAACATCAGGTTATCGACGTTCCGCGAATACAGCGAGCGGTAGGGAATGCCATATGGCGAGGGCGAGCGGTGGAAGATCGTCGCCGGGCGGGCCGACCGCACCGCCCAGAACCCCTCGGGGTCGTGGTCGTCCATGGTCCAGCCGCCGTAGGCGACGAGGTTGTCGAAGCGCCCCTCGGCCTCGATGTCGTTCTGCGTCAGGACGTGGTCGCCGATGTACCGCCGGCTCTCGCGCTTGCCCGGAAGGAACTGGATCCAATCGATCGCCCAGTTGGCGGCCTCGTCGCGGTGCGGGCAGCGGTTCTTGATGTGGTCCCAGACGCCGTAGCAGATCTTAAGCAGCTCGTCGCGGATGGCCTCCGTGTCGTGGATCGAATCTTGCGCGCCGCCCAGCTCGACCCACCAGTAGCCCATCTGGAACCAGCGGTGGTCGTCCTGGCCGTAGGGCAGGTCCTCGCACTTCTCGAAACGATAGGCCCAGGCAGGGGGGGCGAACGGCTGCGGCGAGTCGTGCGGCCGGGCCTGGAACAGGATCGTCTGCCCCATGGTCCTATCGTCGGCGACCTCGGGCGCGTGCGACTCGCCGAACTCGTTGCGGGCCTCGCGGCCGACGCGGAACTCCGCCCCGCTCAGCGGGGCGAGGATCGCGTCGCCGGAGCAGTCGGCGAAGATGCCGGCGGCCACCTCGTGGACCGTCTGCGTGGTCGTCTGCCACCCGCGGACGCGCGCGATCCGCGCGCCTGGAGGGTCCCGCTCTGTCGGGACCTCGACCGGCCGCGACGGAGCGCGGCCCTCCATGTCGGGGCGGCCCTCCATGTCGGCGTCGAAGCACGAGCAGTTCAGAAGCAGCGTGAGGTTCTGCTCGGCACGGGCAGTCTCGTACAGGATTGTGTCCCAGACGGAGAAGCTGCGCTGAGGGTTGCGGCGGAGGTTTTGCAGTCGCAGCTCCTCAAGGATGCCGGTTTCCCGCATGTTGGGGATGTGGTTGTGCCGGTCGGCGCCGCAGATGTGCACGCGGATTTCGCTGGAGGCGTTTCCGCCGAGCACGGGGCGGTCGTGCATGAGGACGACCTTGGCGCCGTGTCTGGCGGCCGCGATGGCCGCGCAAAGGCCCGCCATCCCGCCGCCGATTACACACAGGTCGGCCTGGTGGCGGACAGTGCGAAAGGCGGTCGTCCCGCCGGTTCTCTGCATATGCTGGCTCCGGACGTAAATCAGCCCGGCTCGCAAGCGGGCCGGGCTGTGGTGTGCGTGTTGTGTCGGATTCCCTACTGCGAGGGCTTCTGGTCCGACTCCGGCTTCTCGGTTGCCGGGCTCTCCGGCGCGGCCGCGGCCTCGGCCGGCGCTTCGGGTGCGGGCTCGGCCGGCGCCTCTGTCGTCGGCTCGGCGGGCTCGGGCGCCTCCTCGACGTACACGTCATCGAGGTCGGTCGCGTCCACCTTGCGCCGCAGCAGGTAGTAGATCACGGTCGTGGCGCTGGCCGCGTAGGACAGCAGGTATCCCGCGACCACCGCGGCGACGATGAAGACCCATATCCCTATCAGGAAGGCGCCGATGGACTCGCCGCCGCCCATCGCGTCCCAACTGAACGGCCCGAACAGCCTGTCGTATGTGGGGGCCGTCCATATCACGTCGAGCTTGTCGGCCTGAGGCGAGAGGCTCCCGCCGCCGACGAACACGCCCCACTTCACGAAGTAGTGCGTGCACAGCAGCGCGAGGAACGCGAACAGCCTGACGAATAGATACGTGATGACGCCGTACACCAGGGCCACCAGGCCGTAGAAGATCGCCCGCCAGGGCTTGGCGAAGACGTACGAGTAGCTGCGGCTGATCGCGTCGAAGCTGTCCGAGCCCTCGACCGCGATGGTGGGGTACATCAGCCCCGCGCCGCCGACCACGCCGACCAGGAGGAACGCGATGCCGAGCCCCAGCAGAAGCGCCAGGAAGAACAACACGCCGGCGATGATCTCGCCGATCACCGGGATGTTGATGATCAGCCCGCCGGCAAGCAGCAGCAGGCCGAGCACGAGGATGATGGCAATCGGGATCAGCGGGGCCGTGAAGAAGCTGAAGAACTTGCCAAGCGAGAACTTCAGGGCCTGCCCGACGGAGATCTTTTCCTCGCGGGCGAAGTGCAGCGCGGCGATCCGGTTGACCGCCCCGCCGAACACCGCGCAGATCGCCATCGCGATCACCAGATAGACGATCGCGTACACCCAGTGCGTCTGGATGAGCCAGACACCGCCGCGATAGGCCATCAGTACGCACAGCAGGACCCCTGGTCCTTCGGCCGGCTCGGCTGCCTGGAAGAGATCGGCGTTTCCGGCCTGGAGCATCGGCGCCTGCATGCCGACGGTGTCCGCCGCGATGGGCGGGGCCGCGCGCCTTCGGGCCATGAGGGCCTTGTACTCGTCGAGCCCGGATGTGATGCGCCCGTGGCGGACGGCGTTGACCGCCTTGCGGACGCAGTTCCACTCATACGTCACGAAGGCCTTGGCGACGCCCAGCCCGCGGATGGCATCGGCCTGGTTGCGGTGCTGGAGCTTCCTGAGCGTAATGGCCTGCCTGGCCACGGCGAGATGATCGTCGAGTGCCTCCTCGGCCTCGCGCTTCTTGGTGTCCTTCTTCTTGACGGCGGTCTCGGCTTCCTTGCGGGCGGTCTTGAGGATCTCCTCGATCTTGTCAACTTCGACGTCGAGCTGCTCGTCTGCGTCGCCGATCAGATCATACGTCGAGACGCCCTTTTCCTTGAGGAGTTCCTGCAGGTCGGGCGCCTTGTAGTCCTTGTCCTTATCCTGGTTGTACTTGTTCAGCGCCTCGACGAATGCCGTTTGCAGATCGGATTGCGCCAGTGAGATGCCGTTCATCTGGGCCGCGTCGCCGATGCAGCCCATGTAGGCTTCCAGCGAGTGGCGGTTGTTGAAGGCATTGACCTTCAGCTGCGCAGCCGCCCGGCGCAGTCGCTCGGCGCGCTTGTCCATATACTGATCGAAGGCGGCCGGCGGACTGCCGGCGTGACGGGCGATCTCGTCCTTCTCGACGTATCCGCCCCAGCTGCTCCAAATCAGGTCCAGGCCCCAACCGGCCAGGAACAGCAGGATCAATGCCGCCGCCGAAAGCAGCAGCTTGCTGGGCTGGATCGCCATCCGGAAGCACTTGAAGATGTGCGTGAAGCCGAAAACCTCGTTCCAGTTCACACTGCGGAGTTCCTGATGCTCCTGGGCCATTGGCTTTCCCTTTCTATGCGTTTGCCAGTCGGCGGATGCCCGACTGTACTCCAAGTCGCCTGTTGACGTGTTTGTCCCCGAAGCGCCATTCGCGGCCTCAGATTCCGTGGCCATTGCATTTCACTCGCGCGCACCGGAACGCGAGCGCCACGGATTATACTCACCGCGCCAATGGCTGCAATTCTTTTCTGGCCCGGGCTCGTCGCTGCGGCGCGAGGCCGGCAACATCGCGACTCACTCGGATTCGTCCTTCCGGGCCTTGGGGCACTTGGAGGGGTCGGCGGGGCAGTTCTTGGCGTCGCAGGAGGGGGGCATGTCCTTCTCGGCGGCCTTCCTGTACGACTCGCTGCGGTAGTCCGTCTGGTGGAAGCCGCTGCCCTTGAAGATCACGCCCGCGCCCATTCCGATCAGGCGGCGGACCTTCGCCTTGCCGCAGCGGGGACACTTCCGCACGGGCGCCGCCGTGATGGACTGGAACTTCTCAAACTGGTGTCCGCAGGCTGTGCACTTGTAGTCGTATGTCGGCATTACAAATCTCCGCGATGCGCCCATCCCGGCGCCGAGGATGCCTGTTTGGATCTATTGTCCTGGCTGCGAGTCGTCCTGCTTGGCGGGCTCGGACGCCTCTGCCTCGATGCCGTCGGCCGTCTGTTCGTTCCGCGCCTGGTCGCCTTCCCCGGGCAGCTTCGACACAATGACCATAGACGGCCGGATCGTCCGCTCCTTCAGCGTGTAGCCCTTCTGAAGCTCTCTGACGACCGTATCGGGCGGGTGTGAGTCTGTATTCTCCTGCGCGACGGCCGCGTGATGATCGGGATCGAACGGCCTGCCGACTGCTTCGATCGGCGCCAGGCCGAACTGCGCGAGCGTCTGCATGGCCTTTTCGCGGACAAGCCTCATGCCCGTCAGCAGCGGGTCGTCGGGCGGGGCGCTGGCGGCCGCCGTCTCAAGCGCGCGGTCCATGTCGTCCAGGACCACCAGCAGCGACTTGATCAACGACTCGTTGGCGAACTGCCGCGCCTGGGTGATGTCCTTCTGGACCCGCTTCTGGTAGTTGAGGTAGTCGGCCGAGACCCGCTGCAATCGCGCCAGCAGGTCGTCTCGCTCCGCGCGCAGGGCCTCGGGGTCGGGCGTCTCCGTGGCGGCGTCCTGCCGGTCGGGCATGGCCGCCTCGTCCGCCTCGTCCGCCGGAGGCTCCTTCGCCTTGTCCGCGTGTTTCCGTCTGCCTTTCATCGCTTCGTCCTCAACGTTGTCTCAGACCGCCGGGGTTCTACTTATCGGCGGCGAAGTACTCCTTGATCTTCTCCAGGAAGCTCTTGCGCTGCGGGGTGACGTTTGCGTCCTCAGTGGCCGCGTAGGCCTCCAGCAGGTCGCGCTGCTTCCGCGAGAGCTTCTTGGGCACTTCGATAAGGACCTGCACGAACTGCTCGCCTCGCCGTCCCGTGCGCGTCTCCGGCAGGCCGCGGTTCTTCATTCGGATGACCTCGGCGTTCTGCGTGCCCGCGGGCACCTCGATCTCCTCCATGCCCGTCAGCGTGGGCACGGAGACCCGCGCGCCGATGGCCGCCTGCGTGAATGATATGGGCACCTGGCAGATCAGGTCGTCGCCGCGCCGCGCCAGCAGCGGGTGCGGCAGCACGCGGACGTACACGTGCAGGTCGCCTCGCGCAGTGCCGCTGTTGTTGGGCTCGCCCTCGCCGCGAACCCGCACAACCTGACCGTCGTGCACGCCCGGCGGGATGTGCACGGTGAGGATGCGCTTCTTCTTGTGTCGGCCGCTGCCGTTGCAGGCGCCGCAGCGGTCGCGGACGATCCGGCCCTTGCCCTTGCACGCGGGACAGATCATCACCCGCACCGACAGGCCGAAGAAGCTCGACACCTCCTGCTGGACCTTGCCGTAGCCGTGGCAGGTGGAGCACTTGTCGGCCTTCGTGCCGGGCTTGGAGCCGCTGCCGCCGCAGGTGTCGCATACGTCCACGCGCTCGAACTCCAGCGTCTGATCCACGCCGGTGGCCACCTGCTTGAGCGTCAGCTCCACCTCGGTCTCCAGGTCCAGCCCGCGCTCGGAGAAGCCCTCGCGCCCGAAGCCCGACCCGCCGAAGATATCCTCGAACATGGAGAAGATGTCGCCGAACCCCATGGACGAGAAGTCGTGCACGCCCGCGCCGCGGAGGCCATGGTGGCCGTAGCGATCGTAGCGCTGCCGCTTGATGGGGTCGGAGAGCACCTCGTAGGCCTCGGCCAGCTCCTTGAACCGCCGCTCGGCCTCGGCCCGGTCGCCCTTGAAGTTGTCCGGGTGATATTTCAGCGCGCCCCGGCGGTACGAGCGCTTGATCTCGTCCGGGCCGGCGCCGCGCGCCACGCCCAGGACCTCGTAATAGTCGCGTTTCTCTGGCATTGCGGATTGCAGATTTCAGATTGTAGATTGCGGAGTCCACCGCGCCGCGGGGGCCATTGTCCTTTATCGGCCTGCCCGCTTCGGCGCAGCCAGGACCACCGACAAGGGCTTGGCCTGCTTCCGACCGAGCGGACGCAAGGGCGCCGGTGGAAATGCGCGCCCTTGGCCCTGCGTTCAATCCGTAATCCGAAATCTGAAATCCGCAATGGCTAGACGACGGCGTCGGCGACGGGCTCTTCGTCTTCCTCCTCCTTCAGCTCGGTGACCATCAGGTCGGTGGTCAGCAGGAGTCCCGCCACGGAGGCGGCGTTCTGGATGGCCGTCCGCGAGACCTTGGCCGGGTCGATGATGCCGGCCCTGACCATGTCCTTGAACTCGCCGGTGGCGGCGTCGTAGCCGACGTTGCCGGCCTTCTCGAGTATCTCGGCCACCACGACCTCGCCGTCGGTTCCGGTGTTCTCGACGATCTGGCGCGTCGGTCCCCTCAGGGCCCGCGCGACGATGTCCACGCCGACCTTCTCGTCGCCGGTGGCCTTGGCGCGGACCTTCTGCACGGCGTCCGTGGCGTGCAGAAAGACCACCCCGCCGCCGGCCACCACGCCCTCTTCGGCGGCCGCGCGAGTGGCGTGCACCGCGTCGTCGATGAGGTCTTTGATCTCCTTCATCTCGGCCTCGGTGGCCGCACCCGCCTTGATCACCGCCACGCCGCCGGTCAGCTTGGCCAGACGCTCCTGCAGCTTCTCGCTGTCGTAGTCGCTGGTGGTCTTCTCGATCTGGTTGCGGATCGTCGCCACGCGGGCGTTGATGTCCTTCTTCGTCCCGGCGCCCTGGATGATCGTGGTGTTGTCCTTGCCGGCGATGATCTTCTTGGCCGTCCCGAGCTGGTCGGGCGTGACGCTCTCCAGCTTGATGCCGAGGTCCTCGCTGATGAGCTGCCCGCCGGTGAGCGTGGCGATGTCGCCCAGGATGGCCTTCCGCCGGTCGCCGAAGGCCGGCGCCTTGACCGCGCAGACCCTCAGTATGCCGCGCAGCTTGTTGACCACCAGGGCCGCCAGCGCCTCGCCCTCCACGTCCTCGGCGATAATCAGCAGCGGTCGGCCCGCCCCGGCCACCTTCTCCAGCAGGGGGATCAGGTCGCGCAGAGTGGAGATCTTCTTCTCGTGGATGAGTATGTAGGGGTCCTCGAGGATGGCCTCCAGCGTGTTGGGGTTGGTCATGAAGTAGGCCGAGATGTAGCCCTTGTCGAACTGCATGCCCTCGACGAGCTCCAGCTCGTTGTTGATGCTCTTGCCTTCCTCGACGGTGATGACGCCGTCGGTGCCGACCTTGTCGAAGGCCTCCGCGATCATGCCGCCGACCTCGGCGTTCCAGTTGGCCGACACGGTGGCGACCTTTCGGAGATCTTCGTTGCCCTTCACGGGCGTGGCCTGCTTCGCGATGGAATCGACGACGGCCTCCGTGGCCATGTCGATGCCGCGCTTGACGGCCATCGGGTTCGCGCCGGCCGTCACCACCTTGAGCCCCTCGGCCATGATCGCCTCGGCCAGCACCACCGCCGTGGTGGTGCCGTCGCCGACCACGTCAGACGTCTTGGAGGCCACCTGGTTGAGCATCTTGGCGCCCATGTTCTCGAAGGGGTTCGGCAGCTCAATGTCCTTCGAGACGGTTACGCCGTCCTTGGTGACCTTCGGCGAGCCGTAGGACTTCTGGAGCACGACGTTCCGACCCGTGGGCCCCAGCGTCACCTTCACCGCAGCCGCCAACTGAGAGACGCCCGAAAGCATCGCCGACTTGGCGCCGGAATCGAACAGCATCTGTTTCGCAGCCATCGTTTTCCCTTTCGGTCAAAGCCTGACGGTCAACCGGTTATCTGGTCAGCCGGTCCGTTGGTCATTCCGTCGGTCCGGCACGCAGCTCACCAATCAACCAGTTGGCCAATTGACCAGTTGACTACTTCTCCACCACCGCCAGGACGTCCGACTCCTTGAGGATGACGTATTCCTGGCCGTCGATCTTGATCTCGGTGCCGGCGTACTTGCCGTAGAAGATCTGGTCGCCCTTCTTGACGCACATCTCGCCGCGCTTGCCGCTGTCGAGCAGCTTGCCCGGCCCGGCCGCGATCACCTTGCCGCGCTGGGGCTTTTCCTTGGCGGTGTCCGGCAGGACGATGCCGCCGGCCGTCCGCTCCTCTGCCTCGCTCTGCTTCACCAACACCCGATCATCCAACGGTTTCACTGCCATCGGCGTATTCTCCTTGTTTCCATTTCGGACTTCGGATTGCGGATGTCGGATTGAGCGGCCTTCGGCATTGCCGGTTCCGAATCCGCAATCTGCAATCTGCAATCTCCAATCTGCAATCGCAACGGCTCTAACCTTCCACGGGCGAGACGCCCGTGGTACTCACGAACTAAAGCTTGTCTTTCTTCTGTGCCCGGAGTTCCATTGCTTTCTCTCTGGCCTGAAGAACCAAGGATCCTTCATCAGAACCGAAGACAAGCCGTTTTTCGCACGGCGCACCCCCTACACATGGTGCACTTCCCCACATTATCAAAGCCCCATTGTTCTTGTCGAAAAGATGGCACTGAGCTGCCAACGGTTCTTGGGTACCTTCTTCACATTCGAAGACGTCGGTCCTGATTCGGTCTTTGTCCGTGATCTCGAAAACTGTCTTGACTAGGCTCAGTTTCATGTATAGCTCCTTCGCCCGAATGGTCTACCAAGACGTTCATATGGTTCTCTACATCATTCCGCCCATGCCGCCCATTCCGCCCATGCCTCCCATGCCTCCCATGCCTCCCATTCCCGGTCCGCCCGGCCCGCCGGGGGGCATGGGCTCTTCTTCCTTGGGCTTCTCCGTTATGCAGCAGTCGCAGGTCAGAAGCAGTGCCGCGACGGAGGCTGCGTTCTGAAGCGCGATCCGCGTGACCTTGGCCGGGTCGATCACGCCGGCCTTCACCAGGTCCTCGTAGACCATCGTATCGGCGTTGAAGCCGTAGTTGCCGGTTCCCTGCTCGACCTTCTTGAGCACCACCGAGGCGTACTCGCCGGCGTTCGCGACGATCTGCCGCAGCGGCTCGGCGACGGCCTTCCGGACGATTGCCACGCCAGTGGCCTCGTCGCCGGCGGCCTGCACCTTGTCCAGCGCCTTGCGGGCGCGAATCAGCGCCACCCCGCCGCCGGGAAGGATGCCCTCTTCGACGGCCGCCCGGGTCGCATGCAGCGCGTCCTCGATGCGGGCCTTCTTCTCCTTCATCTCGCTCTCGGTCGCCGCACCGACGTTGATCTGCGCCACGCCGCCGGCCAACTTCGCCAGCCGCTCCTGAAGCTTCTCGCGGTCGTAGTCGCTCGTGGTCGTCTCGATCTCGTCGCGAATCTGCCTGATGCGGGCCTGTATCTCCGCCGTCTTGCCGGCGCCCTCGATGAGAGTCGTGTTGTCGTTGTCGATGGTGACCTTCTTGGCCGTCCCCAGGTCGGCCAGCGATATGCTGTCCAGCTCGATGCCCAGGTCCTTTGTGAAGACCTTCCCGCCGATGAGGATTCCGATGTCCTGCATCATGGCCTTCCGGCGGTCGCCGTAGCCGGGCGCCTTCACCGCGCAGACGCTCAGAATGCCGCGGAGCTTGTTGACCACCAGCGTCGCCAGCGCCTCGCCCTCCACGTCCTCGGCGACGATCACAAGCGGTCGCTTGGCCTTGGCCGCCTTCTCCAGCAGCGGCACCAGCTTGGTAACGTTGGAGATCTTGTCCTCGTGAAGCAGGATCAGCGGCTTTTCCAGCACGCACTCCATGGCCTCCGGGTCGGTCACGAAGTGCGGCGAGAGGAACCCGCGGTCGAACTGCATGCCCTCGACCACGTCAATGGCCGTATCGATGCTCTTGCCTTCCTCGACGGTGATGACTCCGTCGCGGCCGACCTTGCTCATGGCCTCGGCGAGCATCTTGCCGACCTCCTTGTCGTTGTTGGCCGACACGGAGGCGATGTTGCGGATGTCCTCGTCGTCCTTGACCGGCTTTGACAGCCTGCCCAACTCGACGACGATCGCATCGACCGCCTTGCGGATGCCGCGGGCAAGGGCCATCGCGTCGGCGCCGGCCGTCAGGTTGCGGTAGCCCTCGCGGAAGATGGCGTCCGCCAGCACGGTCGCCGTCGTCGTGCCGTCGCCGGCTGCGTCGGAGGTCTTGGACGCCGCCTCCTTCACCATCTGAGCGCCGAGGTTCTCGTTCTTGTCGCTCAGCTCAAGCTCCTCGGCGACGGTCACGCCGTCCTTGGTGATGGTGGGGGCGCCCCAGCCCTTGTCGAGGATGGCATTGCGGCCGCGTGGGCCGAGCGTGCTCTTGACCGCCCGTGTGAGCTTCTCGACGCCCGACAGCAGGGCCGTCCGGGCGTGTTCGTGAAATGCAAGTTCCTTGACCGCCATGGAAGGATTCTCCTTTCAGAAGCTGAATCTTTGTGCGTCTGGGGTCTGCCAAGTCTTTCTGCGAGCGGCCTTTACGGTGCCACCGGCATCGGCGGCTGGACCCTTGGTCTCGAGGCCGCCGCGCAGACCCACGCCGCTGTAATCCAGAGCAACCCCCGTGCCTCAACCGCTAAGTATTATCAGTTAACGCACTTACGCCTCTTGCCTTCTCCGGCTCCCGGCGCCGCCGCCTGCCATCCTTGCGCCCCGGCAGGCCGGCGGGGCCGTTTTTGACAGCGCGGGGTGCGATTATTGAGTTTGACTCTTGTTAGGTATCGTTGTAGCATTGGGCCATGACGGGATGACAGATCGTTGTCACAAGCGCAGACTTTTGCCGGGCGCGCAATCATGTCAGAACATGGACCAAAGTCACAGGAAGACCTGTCCCGGATGTTCCGCGAGCAAGGCGACATTGGGGCGGATTCATCCGTGTTCCTCCGACCCCTACGACAACTCCTTGAGCAAGGCAAACCCGTCGGCCAAGTGCATTGCCTGACGACAGGCTCCAATCCTCAGCGACGATTGCCCTTCGGCATGCTTACGGAAACCAAGAAGGGGCGTCTGGTCTTCTGGTCAGTCCTGCCACGCGATACGCATGTACTATGTCCTGGCAGCTCGCTTAGCGTCATCGACCACATCACGCTTGAGTTGCCGACTGGCAAGTCACACGTGACCGGCTACGATCACAGCGGGAGACGGGTGCATTCGGGCTTGTGGGAGCTCCAGCACATGGCGGAATCCAGGCTTGCGCTCTGGTTCACGTTGCTGGTACCCATGTCAGTACTGCTCGACCAAGACAATGCTGTTCAGCGAGTTGTGCGAGCACCTACGCCCGACGCTAAGCGGCGTATAGACGAGTTCGTTCGGTACACGAGGAGCATGCGGCCGCACCACATGGCCCTACCATCGCCTCAGGAAGAGACGAACTGCGTTTGGCTCACCGTCTTCCTGTCGCCCCCCGCCTCTGGATGCGCAGACGTAGGGACGTGGCTGACTCCGGTTCTGAAGACCTTGGGCGATCAGGTCGAGGGCTTGGCTGCCGACTGCCGAGTGCGTGCCCTCGCATACCCAGTCCGGATCGGGACTCGCACCGTTTGCGTCGTAGTGGCTTGCCCGCCCGGCGAACTCCGCAACGGAGTCGTCCTGGGGCTTCCCCGTCAGCCAGTCCCGAGTGCGTGAACTCGCAGCGACAATGGTGCGGATTCCGCGTTTCGCGCGGGCGTGGCCCAAATCGTCAATCGCCAATCCTCCTTCGTCCCGGCGGCCGGGACTTCGGAGGACGAGTCGCCAATCGACAATCGCCTCACCATCTGCCGGTCTTGAGGGGCCGGGGCTTGGGCAGGTCGTGGATCGATTCGAGGCTCTCGTCCAGCTCCTCCTGCGGCAGGGGGCGCTTGTGCAGCCTCTCGCCTGCCATCCTTGCGCCCTTGCCCGGCCTGGGCGACGTTTTTGACAGACCCGCCGGGGTGCGAAGGGCAGGCGAATCCGTCGCTTGTGCGTTGGCGGCCGGGGGGCCGCGGTTGTACAATGAAAGGGGCCGGCCGCCCGGCCGGCGATGCAGGGCACCCCCCGCAACAACCTGTGATCGCACAATGCATCGAAAGGGGCAACCATGAGCCTACTGCGAATTCGAATCAGCCTGCTGTGTGCATGCGCGATGGTGCTGGCGTCGCTTCCGGGCCCTGGGCCGGCGTGGGCCGATGAGCCCGCGCTGGCCATTCGCTCTCACTGCGAGCGCGTGGAGATATCCGGCCGGCTGGCGACGACGACGGTAGAACAGGTCTATGTCAACTACATCGGCCGGGAGCAGGAGGCGTCCCTTCGGTTCTGCCTGCCTCCGGACGCAGCCGTCCACGACCTGGCGCTGTGGGTGAAAGGCATGCGCTGCCCGGGGGAGATCCACCCGCGGGTGTCGGCCGAGGAGATCTACCGTACGATCGTCAGCAAACAGCGCGACCCGGCGCTGCTTACGCGCGTCGGCCCGGGCCAGTGGAACCTGCGGGTCTTCCCCGTGCCGGCCAACGGGACGGCCAAGGTCGAGTTTCGCTTCACGCAACTCCTGCCCCTGGTCGAGGGGCAGTTGACGTACACGGGTCTGGCGGCCGAGAGCTGGCTTGGCGTCAAGGCGCAGGACTTCGATTTCGTCGCGACGATTCGCGCCCCCGGCGGCGTGGCCGCGATGAAGTGCGCGACGCATGACCTGGGGCTTCAGCGCGGCGCCGGCGGGGAATGGACCGTCGCCGTGCGGAAGGAGCAGGCGGACCTGACCCGGCCGGTCAGCCTGGCCTACAAGCCCGTGGCGGCGGCCCCGGAGGCGGCCTGCTGGTCGGGCAAGGAGGGCGGCGTGTTCGCCGCGGTCCTGCCGCCGTCGGCCAGACTCAGCCGCAAGCGCCCGCGGCAGATCGTCTTCGTCCTGGATGCCTCGCAGTCGATGCGGGGCGAGCGGATGAATCTGGCGCGCCTGGCGCTGATGGGGATGGTGCAGAAGCTCGAACAGCAGGACCGGTTCGCCCTGGTGGTGGTCGGTTCGGACGCGGCGTTGTGGAAGAACGAGCTGCTGCCGGCGTCTGACCAAAACAAGGGCCAGGCCGTCGATTACGTCAGCGGCCTCCACGGCGGCGGGGGCACCGACCTTCAGGCGGGGCTGAAGGCGGCGGCTACCTTCCTCAAGGGTCTCCGCGGGATGCTGGACATCGTCCTTATCAGCGACCTGGACGACCGGGTGGGGACCGTGCCGGCCGAGCAAGGCGCCACCACTCGCCCCGCGGGCGACGCCAACGCGGCGTGGCCGGCCGCACCGCCGCCCAAGTGCCGGCTGTCCGCCGTGGCCATCGACCCGGGAGTGGCGAACAGCGGGTCCATCTTCGGGGTTCCGGACGAGAGAAGGACGGACCACGTGGTCGCGGCCACCGGCGGCGTGGGGTTGAACATCTACAAGGCGGCGGACGTCGCGGGCGCCGTCGATAAGGTGATCCTCCTGTCGGCCACCCCGGTCATTGCGGACGTCCGCTACGACGTGAAGGCCGACGAGGCCGTCGGCCTGAGCGAGGTGGGCTGCTCGGAGCTGACCGGCGAACGGGCGGTCGTCGTTGTCGGCCGATACCGCGCTGCCGGCACCGTCCGTGTTACACTCCGCGCCAAGGTGGACGGCAAGGCCGCCGCCGAGCTCGCGGATTTGACCCTGCCCGACCCGAAGGCGCAGGCCGGCTGGGCCAACGCCGGGTTGACCCGGGTGTGGGCCTACCTGCGGGCCGTCCGCATGTGGCAGGAGATGCGCTCCCGCCAGCCGGACATGAAGGGCCTGAAGGCCGTCGTCGACCTCAGCCGCGCGCACCGCGTCGTGACTCCCGCCACGGCGATGCTCGTGCTTGAGAGCGACGTGGACTACCTCCGGCGGGGCATCCCGCGGAAGGTCAGCATGGTGCCGGTCGGCCAGACGCCCGGCGAGGCCGCCAGGGCCCTGGCGCTCGTGGCGGCCGGGCCGCAGCTCCCCGCCGAGATGGCGCAGGAGCTGGCGGTGATGAACCAGCAGGCGCGGGAGCTGGAGCGGCTGGGGTCGTACGAGTTGGCTGCCCAGGTGTTCGCCCGGATCGCCGATCAGTTCCGCGGGCAGTTCGAGGCTCGCCGCCGGGAGGCCATGATTCACGAGCTGTTGGCGCTGCGGGAGCTGGCGCGTGTGGTCCAGGCCCGCCGGGCGGAGGAGGAGGCCTACTGGCAGCAGGTGCCGTGGTATGCAGCCGCCTCGCAGGCCGGGCCGACGGCCTGCGCGCCCTTCGGCGAGAGCTACGTCTCCAACCCGCGCGTGAAGATCAAGCCTCCGCCGGCCCTGATGGACCCCAAGACGGCCAAGGTCCTCCGGACGAGACTTGCGGGCGCCAAGTTCGACGGCGTTGAGCTGAAGGCGGCGATGGAGTGGTTCCGCTCGACCACGGGGCTGAACATCGAGGTCAACTGGGGCGCCATGGAGATTGCCGGGATTCAGCCCACGTTCGTAGTGAGGGCGGTCAACCTCCAGAACGTGACCGCCGAGAGGGCCTTGCGGGCGGTCCTGGAGGCCGTGGGCGGAGCCACGCCCTTGGGATTCGTCGTGGAAGAGGGCGTCATGCTCATCTCCACAGCAGAGGACCTGTCGGCCCCCCGGCATCGCAGAACGCTTATCTACGACGTGCGGGACCTGCTTCCCGCCGTCGGGCGCGCGATCGGTGCGGAGGCCTCTCGCGAGTCCGCGAGCTCGGGTATCTTCGGCAATGACGCCGGCGACAGCTCCGGGTCGATCTTCGGCGACAGCGGTGGGTCAGCCCGCATGGGCAAGGGGGGCGGCACGCTAGTCGACACGATCCGCCCGACTGCGGACTTGCAGGTACGCGCCACCGGCCGGACGTTGATCTACGATGTCCGCGACCTGGTCGTAACCCCTCCGAGCTTCTCGGAGGCGATGTTGGTGAGGGACTCCTCCGGCCTGGAGGGGCCGGCCAGGCTGATCGACATCATCACTTACACGATCGACCCGACGAGCTGGCGCGGGGAGGCCGGCGGCGATATCGGGAGCATCGAGCGGTTCGGCGGGCTGCTGGTCGTCAAGCAGACCTGGGAGAACCATCGCGCCCTGATGCAGCTCCTTGAGGCACTGCGCGGGCACAAGCCCTTCACCTTCCGCACGGAGGTGGTAGTCGATCCGCAGCCGGAAGGCGTGTTCACTGCCGATGGCCACCTAAGCCAGTGGGTTCTGGATCTGCTGCGGCTGGCGAAGGACGGGAAGCTGTCGCGGTTCTCGTCGGTGCGGGTGCGGAAGGTGGGCGGGCGGGTCTTCGCGCGGATCGCGGGCCTGTGGCTGGATACGTCGCTGACGGCCGGGACACGCGTGTTGCCGGTGATGTGCGGCAGCGACGCGGTGGCCGCGCTGGCGGCGGCTTCGCAGGACCTCCGCGCGTGCTTCAAGGAGCTCCCGGACGTGGTGGCGGCCGTGAATGATGACTGGGCAGTCCAGCTCAGCGAGGTCGGCCTGACTCAGGCCGATGGCGAGAGCATTCAGAAGCTGCTGGACGCCTTGAAGAAGGCGCCGGCGCGGCCGCATATCAGTGGGGGCGATTCGTAGCCGCGCGCGACTTGGAGGGAGGCGCTCCGTCGCGTCCGTTGTCTTGTCGCCTTCGTGATCGGCCACGACAGAGCGTGGCCCTCCAACGGACGGAAGTGCTCACGCAGCCCGAGAACCTTGCCGTGCCGATGGTCCCGTCGGGTCGATGGATCGACGCCGTACGCCCGCGCAAGCCGATCCGCGAGACCATCCTGGACCTGGACAGTTCGGTCAGCGAGACATAAGGTTGTGATCCTCCAAGACTGTGATATCATCATCAAGAAGCCCGCGATGGTCGTGGGCAGACATCCATATGGGAAATGTCGGATCAGTAGCCTGGGGCGATATTCGGGTCTGTGTCAGCTTGGTTGCTTTTCGTCCTCATCCTCGTCCTTGTCCTCGAAGCGCCGTCTTATCGAGAACGAGCACGAGTATGATGCAACTAACGTGACACTGCCCCTCGATATTTGGATTCCGGATTTGTGCATGGAGAGGAATGCGTGATGCGGACACTTGGTTGGGTCGGACTGACGGTGGTCTCTTGCTTCCTGGCGGGAGCGCAGGCGATCCGGGCGGCTGAAGCGCCCAAGCAGCCGTCGGCTGCGGCACGTGTGGTGCTTGATACGGCCAGCGTGTGGCGCATGTTCCAGACGCTGGAAGCACCCGTCATCCAGTTCGACGACGGTGTCAGACCCATTCTCGACAGGCAGCAATTCCTCAATTTCAAGAGCCCCCCGCCCCCTCGTGGCTGGACGGGGCGGGATTTCGACGATGGCACCTGGCTGAGCGGCCCGGCGCGCATGGCCAGCCGGACGCCGCTTCTTTCACGTCTTTGTCTGCGCGGCAAGTTCGTCGTAACAGCTCCGAACGACGTGCGGGGACTTGCGCTGAGCGTTCAGTATTATGGCGGGGCCATCGTATACGTGAACGGCACGGAGATCGCGCGGGGCCACGTGCCCGCAAAAGCCGATCTCGCGGAACCGTACCCGGCCGAGGCGTTCGTCAAGAATGGGCTTTACGTGGGCAACATCGGCCGCGGCATCGTCTCGTTCAAACCGGAGGACGACAATCTGCACCTGCGCAAGCTGGAGCACGTGGCCATCCCGAGTCGCCTGCTGGTGGCGGGGGTCAACGTCGTGAGCGTGGAGATTGTGCGCGCACCATACAACAAGATCATCGATGAGGTGAAGCCGTCCCCCAGGAAAGCCAATAACGACCTCAGCCATCAGTTTACGTGGTACACCTGCGACCTCAAGGACGTGCGGTTGACCTGCGGGAAGGACGACGGCGTGCTGACGAGCGCGGTGCGGCCGCAGGGTCTGCAGGTCTGGAACGGCGATGTGCTGGCGTGCGATATGGATCAGGATTTCGGCAATCCTGCCGAGGCGCTGCGCCCCATGACCATTACGGGAGCGCGGAACGGCTGGTTCAGCGGCAAGGTGGTGGTGGGATCCACGAAGGCGATTCAGGGACTTAAGGTGACTTCAAGCGCTCTGACCCATGGCAGATCGGTGATACCCGCCGAGCGGGTGCAGATTCGCTACGGGCTTCTTTGGGGGCATGAAGCCCTGACGGACGACAACTATACGCCTCAAGAGCTGCCCTACCCGGGCATTCCCCATGCCCTGAGCATGCTGGCCGAGGAAGCGCCGGCGGAGGTGCCGGTGCGCCAGGTGCAGGTTCTGGGCTATGGTTCGTCTCTTCGCCGCCCCGGGCAGCCCACTCCCGTGTCCGGCGCGGTCGCGCCGGTCTGGGTGTCGGTGCATGTGCCCAAGGGGGTGGAGGCCGGCCTCTACGTCGGCAAGATTACCATTCAGGTCACCGGCGAGAAACCTGTGGAAGTTCCCGTGCAGTTGAACGTGGCGGACTGGACGGTTCCGGACCCCGCGAATTTCCGCACGTGGGTCGAGCTGATGCAGTCTCCGGATACGTTGGTTCAGGAATACGGCGTGAAGATGTGGTCGGAGAAACACTTTGAGCTGATCGGCCGATCCATGCAACAGATGGGCCTGACGGGCAGCGGCGTGGTGTACGTGCCGCTCATCGCGCACACGAACCTCGGCAACGAGGAGTCGATGGTGCGGTGGATCAAGAAAGGCAACGGCTACACGTTCGATCTCTCTGTCATGGAGAAGTACCTGGACGTGGCGCAGAAGAACCTGGGCAAGCCCAAGATGGTGGTGTTCTACGTGTGGGACGTTTTCCTGCTGGCCAGTAGAGGCCCGCAGGGCCAAGCTTTCGTGCGCTATGGGCGAGGCAGGAATCCCGACCAGCGCGCTGCCCGCGCGGATCAGGGGCCGCCGGTGACGGTTCTGGATCCGGCCACCGGTGCTACGAGCATGGTCTCTCTGCCGCCGTATACCGCGCCGGAAAGCAAGGCCCTCTGGCGGCCCCTGTTTGTAGAAATCCGCAAGAGCCTGGCAAGGCGCGGGCTGGCGAAGGCCGGAATGCTGGGCCTGTTCCAGGATGCGTGGGCGAGCAAGGGTGAAGTGCAGTTTTTCAAAGAGATCGCTCCGACGTTTCCGTGGGTGATCCACTCGCACGGCAACATACCCACCGACCGGATGGTCTTCGGCATCCAGAAGATCGCGTACGACGCACGCTATTACCAGTGCCGATTCGCGGACATGGCAGGCAATAAAGCCACCGCCACTGGGACCAGCCTCTTCGGCTGGAAACAGAAGGAGTTGATTGCTCGTTTCGACCGCGAGCACGACCTGGATTCCGCGACTGCCACGCTCTGGCGGTACCGCTGCGAAACCAACATAACGGGTTCGCAGCGGGGAGTGGGGCGCATCGGGGCCGACACCTGGCCATCGATTAAAGGCGGGAGGGGCAACCGGCGCGGGCGCGTGTTCAACCGTTACCCCGAAAGCAACTGGGGGGGGCTTAACATGGTTTCCTCGGTGCTCGCGCCGGGGCCGAACGGCCCGGTGGCCACGAACCGGTTCGTCAATCTTCAGGAAGGCGTCCAGGAATGTGAGGCGCGCATCGCGATCGAAAAGGCGTTGTCGGCCCCGGGGCTTAAGCGGAGACTCGGTGACGAGCTTGCCCGGCGGGCGCAGAAGCTGCTGGATGACAGGCTGCTATACATAATCCGCGGCATGAGCCACCTGCAACTCAACGGGCCGGTCAGGTCGGCCGGTGGGTCTGGGTTAGGCTGGCTTGGCAAGGGAGGCGTGTCCGGTCCCAACTGGTTCCGCGGATCAGGCTGGCAGCAGCGTACCGCCGACCTCTTTGATCTCGCGGGCGAAGTTGAAAAGAAGATGGGGAAATAGGCAACGAGAAAGTCAAAAGTGAGAAGTGACAAGTAATAACTCAGACTAACCGCTTTGAGGCCCGAAGTCCCAACGGGATCCCTTCGGGAGGCCGGCCCGACGATAGCCGGAGGCGGAAGCCCCCCCCGGTTGGCAAGCAGTTACGATTGGAGCCCCAGAGGGGCGATCGAACCGCTCCATGTCGCCGAGTTCATGCTGGAATTTCGATCGCCCCTCCGGGGCTCCACTCCCAACGGGCCCGCTACCGCGGGCTTCCGCCCACGGCCATCATCGCAGACCCCTTCGGGGTCAGGCAAAAGCGGTCAGTTTGAGTAAACCTGTCAGGCTTAGCCACCGCCGAGTCGCAGATCTGCGGGGCTGACTTGTGCAAAAACTGTGTCCCTGTGTCGCAATCCCCTCAACCACAGAATCGCCCTTGATGCTCTGCCAGGCTACCTGCGCTTGGGCGCCTTCTTGATCCAGTCGCGCCACTTGCCGAGCGTTTCCTCGCGGGTGGCCTTGTCGGCCTTCGGGTCGTAGGTGTAGTCCAGCCCCGTCATCTCGACGAGGATCTTGCAGATTCTCTGGCGGGCGTGCTCGCCCGGCTGATCGAGGGCCTCGACCAGCGCGCGCATCACCTGCGGCGTACGCCGGTCGAGTTGTCCGAGCATCCTGGCCGCCTCCGAGCGGACCCGCTCGTCGGGGTCCTTCAGCAACCCCATCAGCCGCGATAGGTTGAAGTCGCTTGCGTGGCCCTTCAGCGCCCGCGCGACGGTCGACCGCACGCGAGGCTCGGGACTGTCCAGCGAGAGCTTCAGCAGCCTCTCCGGCGCCGTCCCGCGAAACACGGTGAACCCGAGCACCGTGTAGGCCGTCAGCTTGGTGTCCCGCGAGCCGGCGACCTTGTCGATGATGGCCGTGTCGAGCTTGTCGCTCTTCTGCTTGGGCCCGTGGTAGCCGACCACGTAGCGCACGCCGGGGACGCGATCGTCGAGCAGCTCGATGAGCGCCTTGGCGGCCCGTTCGTCGCGGATGTCAGCCAGCGCGGTGGCCATCCACATGCGGGAGTAGGCCGGGCGCTTCTGCTCCTTCACCGCCTTGATGAGATAGGGCACGACGTCGGTGCCGAGCGCGACGGCCGTCCCGTGGGCGTTCTTGCCCGCCCACTCGTCCTTGTCGAACTGCGCGAGCAGCTCGGCGACGAACTTCTCGCGGCCCTCGGGCGACAGGGCCTTCAGCGGGCGCGGCTTGACGGTGAGCGTGTACTTGTTGGACCTGACCGCCAGCGGCGGCGGGTTCTCCTTCGGCAGCATGAGCGCAAAGCGGACGACGACCTCGCCCGGCTGAACGATGTCGCCGATCTTTCCGGCCGGGGCGACGCCGGCCGCCGGCTTGCCGGCCAGGTACGCGTTGAGCAGCTTGCGGGCCTCGGCCGACGGATATGCCAGCCCCTCGCCGATCGAGAGCTTGTCGAAGCGGATGGTCTTTCCCGGCGCCAGCTCGGCCGGCCAGCCCGCCAGCCCCAGGGCTGGGTAGTACCTCTGCGAGTAGTACACCTTGTCGCCGGTGCCGGTCTGCTGCCCGATGACGAACCATCCGGCGGCCTTGCCGGCGTTCGGCAGTGCGACCGCGCCGGTGCCGGCGTTGCGCAGTGCGATCTGGAAGTCGAACTCGCCGCCGGCGGCCGCCTCGCCCTGGCCCGAAAGCGAGACCTGGAGGCCGGCCTTGACCGGCCCCCATTCGGCCGGCGCATTGGGGGCCTGCTGTGCCGCCGCCGGGACGGCCAGCAGCGCCACCGCAAGGGCCGGCAGCAGGCGCACACTCGTCCGGGCATGTTCGTTGGTGGTCATGGGGCTCATGCTATTTCAACCCCGGCCGGCGAACAAGGGGCTGCGGCCGTGCCGGCCTGCGCAACGCTTCGGGCTTGCACGGGCCTCAGAACGGCGGTATGGTGGGCGCACCGGGGTTCTGTTCCGGGGAAAGGAGACTGACAATGTCTCGCAGAACGGGATTCACCCTGATTGAGGTCCTGGCGTCCATCTTTGCCTTTGCCTTGAGCGCGACTTTGATGGTGCCGCTCGCGCGTTCCAGGGAGCTTGCCAGGCGGTCGTCGTGCGCCACCAACTGCAGCAACATCGGCAAGGGCCTCGCCATGTACACCTCCGCGACCCAGGACCAGTGGCCGTGGCTGACCAGCTCCAACGAGTGGAGCGCAGCCACCGGCGCCGGCCAGACCAAGGCCCCCTCGGCCAAGACCAACTACAACGTTTCGGCGCTGCTGTTCATGCTCATCCGCGACGGGCAGGCGCCGGGCATCTTCATATGCCCTTCCACGAAGGATGCGCCGGACGGGCACATCAAGACGAAGGACCGCAAATATCACTGGGACTTCAGCCCTTACGCCGACGGCAACGCCGAGCACGTCAGCTACTCCTACCAGGCGCCCCGGACCAACGGGAGGAATTGGCGGAGCGGCGTGACGGGCGCCAGTGACTCGGGGCTTATCATCCTGGCCGACCGCACGCCGGCCTACGATGGCCTCAAGCCCGACTTCAACTGGGCCAAGCCGGGCAAGGCCGACCCCAATACCGGCATGAGCCAGAACCACCGCGGCGAGTACATCAACCTGCTGTACGCTGATACCCACGTCGGTAACTCCACTCGTGCCGACGAGGGGATCGACAAGGACAACATCTACAGTTGCGCGGGGCTGGGCGCCGACGGCAAGCCCCTGGCGACCAGTCAAGGCCCCGGCACGCTGAAGCTCTCCGAGCACCGCTCCGAGACGGACAGCTTCCTGATGGGCCCGAAGAAGATGGGCAAACCGGCGAAGTGAGACGTGTCGGATTGGCGCGTTCCGCCCTTTCAGGGCTCAATCGGTGCGGCTGCGTGCACCCAGGGCTTTGCCCTGGGCTTGTGAATGGCGGGCCTTCGGCCCGGGGCCGTGCTGAGGAAGGCCGAATGCCCGAGGCTGCGTCGGGAGTGCCGGAGGCCCGGCGGTGTGTCGGGAGGGCCGAATGCTCGAGACTGCGCCGAGAGCCCCGAATCTGCCCGGCTGCGCCGGGAGACGTGAATGCCAATCTTGGCCCGCGCCGATACGGCGGAATGCTCGACGGCTGTGTGGGGAGGGCCGCAGGCCCAGGGGTCCGTCGGGAGGGCCAAAGGCCCGAAGATTCCCCAGCCCAGGGCGCAGCCCTGGGTTGGGATTGTCTGTCAACACGAGCCCTGAAGGGGCGATACAAGGGGATCGATCATGCCCCAGTCCTTGGCCAGAGTCCTGGTGCACGTCATCTTCAGCACGAAGAACCGCCAACCGCTCATCGCGCCGGGCCTTCGAGATGAGTTGAACGCCTACCTCGTGGGCATCCTGGCGAACCTGGACTCGCCGTCCGTCGCGACCAACGCGTTCAGGGACCATGTCCACTCGCTGATGCGCCTGTCCCGTACGCGGTCGCTGGCCGACGTGATGGAGCAGTTGAAGGTGGGGTCCTCCAAGTCGCTGAAGACAAAAGGACCGGCGTTGCAGCAGTTCCACTGGCAGAACGGATACGGCGCGTTTTCAGTGAGCCCGTCCAACTTGGCCGAGGTGCGCGACTACATCGCCTCGCAAGAGCAGCACCACGCGAGTATGACCTTCCAGGAGGAGTTCCGTGCCTTCCTGAAACGGCACGGCGTGGAATTCGATGAAAGGTACGTGTGGGATTGACGCGTTCTGCCGGCCGAAGGCGTCGGTTCGGGAGTCTCAGTCCGTTGTGGCGCCCGCCGAAGGCGTCTACCGAAGGTACCGCGTTGGGGCCTTTCCGCCCCTTCAGGGCTCAATCGGTGCGGCTGCGTGCACCCAGGGCTTCGCCCTGGGCTTGTGAATGGCGGGCCTTCGGCCCGCTGCCGTGCCGAGATCCCTGGGGCGGGAGACGCGCGGCTCTCGGGCGGTGGTGAGAATCGCGGAGGTTCCAGGGCCGCGCCGATAGGGCCGAATGTCTGAGCCCGCGCCGAAAGAGTCGAATGGGTATGGGTGCGCCGATAGGGCCGACTACCTGGGCCGTGCCGGGTGGGCCAAGGGATCTGGGCGGGTCGGGAGGGCCGAAGGCCCGGGAATTCCCCAGCCCAGGGCGCAGCCCTTGGTTAGGATTTTGTCAACATGAGCCCTGAAGGGGCGATACAAGGGCTATGACTTGGCGATGAAGTCCTTGTAGGCGGCCATCAGCGTCCTGGTGACCGGGCCGGCCTTGCCGGCGCCGATGGTCTTGCCGTCCACGTGGGTGACGGGCACGACCTCGGCGGCCGTGCCGGTAAGGAAGCACTCGTCGGCGGCGTACAGCTCTGCGGGGGTGAAGTCCCTCTCCGCCTTCGGCAGTCCCTGCCGGCCGGCCAGCTCCAGGACGATCCCGCGGGTGATGCCCTTGAGGATGCCGGCCTCGGGCGGCGGCGTGATGACCTCGCCGCCTTTGACGATGAAAACGTTGTCGCCGGAGGCCTCGGCGATATTGCCGTACTGGTTGAGCATCAGCGCCTCGGCGACAGCGGCATCGGCGGCCTCGATCTTCGCGTAGATGTTGTTCAGGTAGTTGAGGCTCTTGACCAGCGGGTTGACCATCTGCGGCGAGCAGCGGACCGTCCTGGCGATTATGACCGCCAGGCCGTTCTCGTAGAGCTCCTTCGGATAGAGCTGGATGTGGTCGTTGATGATGAAGACCTGCGGGCCCCTGCAAAGGTAGGGGTTCAGCCCCAGCGTGCCTATGCCGCGCGTGACGGCCAGGCGAATGTAGGGTTCGTTGTTCGTCTGCACGAGCTGGTTCATCGCCTCGTTGAGCTGATCCCTGCTGTAGGGGATCTTCAGGCAGATGGCGTCGGCCGAGTTGAACAGCCTCTCGAGGTGCGCGCCGGCCTGGAATACCTTGCCGTTGTAGACGCGGATGCCCTCAAAGACGCCGTCGCCGTACAGCAGGCCGTGATCGTAGATGCTCACGACCGCCTGGGATTCGTCCACCAGCTTGCCGTTCAGCCAGACTTTCACCTTCAGGCTCCCGAGTTGCGGTAAAGAGGATATCATATTCGGGATTCGTCCTGGCGGCAACGGGCCTGTCGGCTTGTTGTCGCACGGTGGCGGGCTATAGAATGGCGCTCGAATCGCATCGATGGGCAAAGAGCAGAGATCCATCCTGTTCTCGGGAGCGGTGCAGGGAGTGGGCTTTCGGTTCACCGCCTGCCGTGCGGCAGGGAGCCATGAGGTGGCCGGATACGTCCGCAACCTGCGTGACGGCCGCGTGGAATGCCTCGTCGAGGGCGAGGCGAGCGAGATCGACGCATTCCTGGCCGACCTGCGGCAGCGGATGGCCGGCTACGTCCAGAGCTGCACACAGCAGACTGCCCTCTATACAGGCCGCTACACGCAGTTCTCGGTCAGTTTCTAGGGCTTGGCCGCCTCGGGCTCGGGGCGGCGGCGTGATGCAAGGATCAAGATGGCCGGCGGATGGATCAAGACTGCCAAGGGGGTGACCTGGGTAAGCCTGGTCGTAAACATGGTCCTTGCCGGGGCGAAGGTCCTGGCGGGGATCGTCTTCCGGAGCCAGACCATCCTGGCGGACGGCCTGCACAGCGCTTCGGACCTGGTGACGGACCTGGCGGTGTTGGCGGGGGTGCGCGCCTCGTCGAAGCCGGCGGACATGGATCATCACTACGGCCACCGGCGCATCAGTACGCTGGTGGGCCTGTTCATCGGGGCAAGCCTGGTGGCCGCGGCCGCGTGGATCGTCTATGACTCGGTCAACGCGTTCCACGGCTACCTGCACGGCCGTTTCTCCGGCATGACGCGGGCGACCGTACCGTTCTGGCTGGCGATAGTGTCGATTCCGGCTAAGGAGTTGATGTTCCGACTGACGCGGTCGGTGGGTCGGAAGACCTCCGACGTCTCGGTGATTGCCAATGCCTGGCACCACCGGACCGACGCCTTCACCTCGGTGGCGGCGGCGGTGGGGCTGGGCGGCGTGCTTATGGGCGGGCACGACTGGCGGTTCCTGGACCCGCTGACCGCGACGGCCCTGGCCACGTTGCTGTTGCTGGCGGCCGTCCGCATCGTCTCCAGCAGCGCGTCGGAGCTTATCGATCGCGCGCCGTCGCGCGCGGAGCTGGCCTGCATCGAACAGGCACTCGCCGAGACGCGCGGCGTGCACAGCTATCACGCCTTCCGCGCTAGGCAGATCGGCGGCAAGGTGGCCATGGACGTGCACGTGCTCGTGGACCCGGAGCTGACGGTACGCGAGGGGCACGATATCGCCACGGCCGTCGAGCAGAAGATCCAGCGGGCCTCCCCGCACGTTATCGGGGTCATCGTCCACGTTGAGCCGGCCGGGGAGGGCTGAGCGACCGCCTGCCCGTCCCCAACAGCGGCTGCCCGTCCAGGCCGGGAGGGAGAGGCCTGCCCAGCAGCCTCAGCAGCGTGGGCATCACGTCCACCGATCGCGCCGCGTCGATCCGCCCGTGCGGCACGCCGGGCCCGGCGATGAGGATGGGCACGTGCATGTCCACGGCGCGGATGCCGCCGTGCCCCGCGCGGTTCCTGTTGTTGAAGTCCCAGCCGGGCGCGGCGAACAGGGCGAGGTCGCCGGCCCGCTCGTGGCGGAAGTAGGCCAGCACCTGCGCCGGCAGGTCGGGGAAGTCCGTGTCGTCCGTCGCCTCCAGCCACTGTCGCGGGCTCAATGGCCGGCCGGCCAGCGCGTCGGCGGGCACGCTGCCCCTGTAACCCAGCGGGTCGTCACCGGCGAGAAGGCGATAGTTGACGAGTTCCCGCGGGCCGGCCTCCTGGCGGAACTCCACCTCCCCGCCGGCCCGCCGCACGCGGACGCGGCCGGGGCCCGCGCGGTACGCCACGGCGTCCACCGCCTCCTGGCCAGCCAGCAGATCCAGCAGGTCGATCTGGCCGTCCTTGCCGAACGGGTAGCTCCTGAAGTCCTCGGCCGTGGGGCGGTCGGGCCAGGGCGCCAGGCCGACAGGCCGGCCGTCCTTGCGGACCGTGCGGCGGAGATACAGCGCGGCGAATCGGTCGCCCGCGACCACCAGCACGGCCGTGTGGCGGCGGAGGGCCCGCTGTCGCCGCGCCAGCGGCGTCCGCTCGTCCGACAGGCGGGTCCCCACGTCCAGGCCGGCATGATTGCGGAGGAACTCCTCCAGCTCGAAGTGGTTCCTTACATCGGTCAGTCCGTGGTCGCTGAGCAGCACGAGCGTGAGCTTCTCCAGCAGGCCGGCCCGCTTGAGGTCTCCGAGCACGCGGCCGATCTGGCGGTCGGTGTGCAGCAGCGACTGGCGGTACTGCGGTGAGCTGACGCCGCTGCGATAGCCCTCGAAGTCCGGCGCGAGCTGGTAGACGACGGTGACGGCCGGCCAGGCCCTCTGCTGCCGCGCCATCGCGGCCACGTTCCGCAGCTCGTTGAGGTTCATCCGGTCCAGGTACATGTACCAGCCGAAGAAGAACACGATGCCGCCCGGCGCACAGTTCTCGATGAACGTGGCTCCCCGGTGCGGTTGGAAGAACACGCTGTAGGTGGGCGCGTTGGGGAACTGCTCGTAGAGGTTGGGCGCAGAGTAATCGCCGTCGAGCGTGTTCTTCTGCGCTATAGTCTTGTAGTTGCGGAAGAGCCACTTGCTGCGGTCGAACCAGAGGTTGTGCACGATGCCGTGATGCCCGGGAAAGCGTCCCGTCACGAAGCTGGTCTCGTTGGCCAGAGTTACGGTGGGGATCGACGCCACCGCTCGCGGACAGTACATGCCGCGGTCGGCGAAGTAGCTCTTGGCGGCGGGCAGCTCGTTGGCCTCCAGCATCCGCTGGAAGATCGCGGCGTTGACGCCGTCAACGAAGAACACGATCGCGCCGCTGACGGCCGCGCCGGGCGGCATCGAGAAGTCCAGCCCGAAGGAATCGGCCGTATCGTTCGGGCCGGGCGTCTGGCAGCCACCGGCGGCCGCGCAGAGCGCGACGGCGACAAGCCAGCCTCTGGGTCTGAGTCGGGATCGGGCGCTCATAGGCCTCCTCGGCTCAGGGCTTCGCGCGCCCGCCCGCTCGCCGCCGGCGCAGGGCCAGGCGAAGCGCGCGGACCGCGTAGCTGAAGGCAAGTATCGCCACCAGTGTCAGTACGATCAGCGGGCCAGTGCTGAACTTCTCCAGTCCCAGCGAGAGCACGAAGCCGAGGGCCAGCCCCCCCAGACCAATGACCGCGCTGATGATCGTTACCCACCCGACGCGGATGGACCACAACCTGGCCGACGCCCCGGGCAGCACGAGCAGCGCTCCGGCGAGGATCACCCCGACGGTCTTCATCGCCGCCACGACCGCCAGCCCCAGTGCCACCAGCAGGCCGTAGTACAGAAGCCCCGTTCGCACGCCGAACGCCCGGGCGGCCTCCTCGTCGAACGCGAAGAACACCAGCTCCTTGAAGGCCGCCGCGACGGCCGCCACGATCAGCGCCGCCATGATCCACACCGTCCATACTTCCTGTTGCGTTATGAACAGGATGTCGCCGAACAGGACGGCGTGCAGCGGGGGGGGTACATAGCCGGGCTCCCGCGCCGCTCGCTCCATGAGCAGCACGCCCAGGGCCATAGCCGCCACCATCGCGATGCCGATGGCCGTGTCCTCAGAGAGCTTCCCGCGGCGCGACAGGCATCCGATCCCCAGCGCCGTGATGACGCAGAAGCAGGCAACTATCAAGTCCCTGGCCAACACCGACTCCATCGCCGGCAGCAGTGCCTGCGCCAGGACGGCCGCCCCGAAGCCCCCGAAGGCCGCGTGCGAGATGCCCTGCCCGATGAAGGCCATCCGCTTGAGCACGACGAACACGCTCAGCACGCTGCACATCAGCGCCACGGCCAGCCCGCCCAGCAGC
>Ga0307378_10001168_pt1 | contig 43485 bp, 37 predicted proteins | sample UN1MG_FD_202238 | JGI IMG/M metagenome (GOLD analysis project Ga0307378, IMG submission 202238) | Soil microbial communities from Risofladan, Vaasa, Finland - UN-1 | ecosystem: Environmental > Terrestrial > Soil > Coastal area > Acid sulfate soil | place: Finland: Risofladan, Vaasa | collected... | reverse complement strand
GCGGGTCAGCCGGCTCAGCAGACCATTTGCGGTGGAGCCGGAGAAGCTCATCCATTACATCGGCCACATAGAAAAGCGGCCCCACCTGTGAGCAAAATGTATTGAGGTGACGCACAACCATAAGGAGATGCTATTGTGCACAGCAAGATTATCCTTAGCGAGAAAGAGATACCGACCGAGTGGTATAACATCATATCCGACCTTCCATTCTCATTGCCACCGGCCACAGGCCCTCGAACAGGTTATCTAGTAGGGCCGCATGACCTTCACGTCTTCAGGTGAGAAGAAGACCATCCTGTTTGCGCTCAACGCCCACGGGTATTTCTATCTGGATATCTGGAGGTCTACCAGGAGTACCTCGCTGGTACGCTAGAGCGGGTGGCCTTCCTTAAGGTAAATATCGAGGCAGCCCAGGCCACGCTGCCCGATGCCCCGGCACCGGAACAACAGCAGAAATGAAAAACGAAAGTATGTTAAACAAGGGGTCGGCCCCTATTCTGCCCGAGCGCATCGGGAGACTGAGTGAGCTTGCCTATAACCTGTGGTGGGGATGGCATCCCCACGCTCGCGACCTGTTCCGGACGCTGGACTATCCCTTGTGGAGGATGAGCAGCCACAACCCGGTCAAGCAGCTACATAAGATCGACCCCGATAGGCTGCAGGCGGCTGCCGACGATCCTGACTTTATCAACCTGTATGACTCCGTAATGTCAGCCTTCGATTCCGATATGACGGATGGCGAAAGCTGGTTCACTGCCCGATACCCCGAGCGGCTATCCGGGGCGATCGCTTTCTTCTCCGCAGAGTTCGCCATCCACAACTCCCTCCCCATATATGCCGGAGGGCTGGGGGTCCTAGCCGGTGATATCTGCAAGGAGGCAAGCGACCTGGGGCTGCCGCTGGTCGGGGTCGGCCTGATGTATCCCCAAGGGTACTTCTGCCAGCATATTTCCCCCGAGGGATGGCAGGAGGAAATCCTCAGGCAGCTGAACTTCGAGGAGGCCCCAATCGATCAGGTGCTTTCTCACCACGGGAAAAGACCGCTAGCACAGGTCCAGCTGGGCGAGAGGTCGGTGTCCATTGGTGTGTGGGTGGCGCGAGTGGGCCGTGTCAACCTCTACCTGCTGGACACCGATATCGAGGAGAATGCGCCTGGGGATCGGAAACTAGCAAACCGTCTTTATTCCGCCGACCAGGAGGTGCGCATTCAGCAGGAGATTATCTTAGGTATCGGTGGGGTGCGCGTTCTCCGCGCGCTAGGTATTGAGCCAGCCATGTGGCACGCCAATGAAGGACACACAGCCTTCATGATGCTGGAACGGGTCCGGGAGGAGGTAGAGAAGGGTGCAACCTTCACCGAGGCCACCGAGAAGGTACGGGTAAACACGGTCTTTACCACCCATACCCCACTCCCTGCCGGTCACGATATTTTCCCAGTCGAGCTTGTGGAGAAGTACTTTCGTAGTTACTGGGGACTTCTGGAGATGGACTGTGAGGCATTCCTCAAGCTGGGACGAGAGGGCAGCACCGATGACCAAGCCTTCAATATGACTGCGCTTGCCTTAAGAATGGCCGATCGGCGCAACGCTGTTAGTCAGCTTCACGGAGAGGTCGCGCGAAGGATGTGGCACGGGCTGTGGCCCGAATCTCAGGAAGCCGGTGTACCTATTTCACATGTGACCAATGGGGTTCACATGCCCACATGGATCGCCCCCGAGCTGGCTCAGCTCTACGAAAAGCATCTCGGCCAGGACTGGGTGAAAAGACGCGATGACCCCGAGCTGTGGCAGCGCATGCTGGATATTCCCAACGACGAGTTCTGGGCAGTCCGACAGACGCTGAAGAACAAGCTCATGAGCATCATATTAGAGCGAGCCCAGAGATGTTGGGCCCATGCTGAGCCGACAGCCCAGCAGGTGCCGGCAATGGGCGGCCTGCTTCACCCGGAATGTCTAACCATCGGCTTTATCCGCCGCTTTGCTGAGTATAAGCGGCCGGCGCTGATATTTAAGGACTTGGAGCGCCTCAAGCGAATCGTCAAAGATCAGTGGCGGCCAGTTCAGGTAGTATTCGCCGGCAAGTCCCATCCGGCCGATGTGCAATCGAAACTGCTGCTTCAGCAAGTATATACGCTGGCCTCGGACCCCGATTTTCAGGGGCGTATAGCCTTTGTCGAGGACTATGATATGCACATAGCTCACTATCTGACGCAGGGGGTGGATGTCTGGTTGAATACCCCGCGCCGTCTCAATGAGGCCTGCGGTACCAGTGGGATGAAGGCCGCGCTAAATGGCGTCCCCCACCTCAGCGTCCGCGACGGCTGGTGGTATGAGGGATACAACGGTAACAACGGGTGGGCAATCGGCGACGGTTCCGAAGTGGCTAACCCGGATGCGGAAGATAAAACAGATGCAGAGGCTCTTTACCGTCTCCTCGAAGAGGAAATCGTACCGCTTTATTATGATCGGGATCGAAGCGGCGTGCCCAATGGATGGATTAGCGTCGCGAAAGAGGCGATCAGCTCAACTGTCACCATTTTCGGCACAAGGCGAATGCTGAAGGAATACACAGAGCGAATGTACTTAGCAGGTGCCTAAGGTATCACCCTATTGTACTGAACAAAAAGCCATCCCTGAAAACGCTGACCTTGTCAATAGCTGACAGGATCTACCTACTCATCCCTTCATAGCAGAACGCCACACTATGTCGTTCAGGTCGAGGCTGACCGATGTGAGATTGAGGAACTGCTCACTAACCGGCGGATTCAACTAGCTGATATGGAAATGGTGATGCGCTATGTTGAAGATATACGAGGTCTGCTTTCCCAAGGTTCCCTGTCGGAGCAGAAGGCCTTCATTCGCAGCTTCGTGAAAGAGGTGCGGGTTACGGGAAAGGAAGTGCTTATAATATACACAATGCCCCTCCCACCCAATGGAACGATCCACGAGCGGGCAGGGGTTCTTTCTATTGTCCATGATGGTGGAGCTGGAGGGATTCGAACCCTCTACCTCTTGACTGCCAGTCAAGCACTCTCCCAATTGAGCTACAGCCCCAGATGCAGTTTAAAGATTAGCATAAAGCTCAATGAATTTCAAGCTACGTCGCTTGACTTCACATAGCAGGTTTGCTACAATTCGCTAGGATATTCGGCGAATATTTTAATAATTATGGGAAGGGCGGTTAGCTCAGTTGGTAAGAGTACTGCGTTGACATCGCAGGGGTCACTGGTTCGAGTCCAGTACCGCCCACCATGCTTTTCAACTTTTCACGACCGTGAACGCCTCTCGTCCTAAAAGGATGGGAGGTTATTAATTGGGGATTGTAAATGGATCAAAATGAGAAAATGGAGCGGATCAGGCATTCGGCATCCCATGTGATGGCGGAGGTGGTCCAGTCACTATTCCCCGATGCTAAATTCGGCATCGGACCTGTGATCGAGAATGGCTTCTATTATGACTTTGACCTCCCCCGCACCCTCACCCCAGAGGACCTTCCGGTAATCGAAGCGGCAATGACTGAGATTATAGCCCAGGATCTCTCATTCACCCAAGAGGAGGTATCTAAGCAGGAGGCGAGAGGCATCTTCGCCCAGCAGCCCTACAAGCTAGAGCTCATCGATGAAATCCCCGATGAAAGGTTGAGCATCTACCGCCAGGGCTCCTTTACCGACCTTTGCCGCGGGCCTCATGTTAGCTCCACAGGGGAGATAACAGCCTTCAAGCTCCTCAGCATCGCCGGTGCATACTGGCATGGCGATGAGAAGCGCCCGATGCTCCAGCGAATCTATGGTATCGCCTTCGAGACCAATGATGAACTAACAAATCATCTGGAAAAGCTTGCCGAGGCGGAAAAGCGTGACCATCGAAAGCTGGGTCAGGAGCTCGATCTCTTCAGCTTTCACCAGGAAGCGGGACCGGGCCTGGTGCACTGGCACCCCAAGGGAGCTACGGTACGCCGTCTCATCGAGGATTTCTGGATCGCTGAGCACCTCAAACGGGGATATGATATCGTTTACAGCCCCCACATTGCCAAGCTCGACCTCTGGAAGACGAGCGGGCACTGGGAGCTGTACCGGGAGCATCTATACTCACCAATGGATGTTGAGGGACAGGAATACCTGATCAAACCGATGAACTGCCCAGCCCATATTCTGATGTATAAAACAAGGCTCAGAAGTTACCGCGATCTTCCCATAAGGTGGGCGGAGCTGGGCACAGTCTATCGTTATGAGCGTTCCGGTGTGCTTCATGGGCTAACCAGGGTTCGGGGCTTCACCCAGGACGACGCCCACATTTTCTGCCGCCCCGATCAGCTTGAGGATGAGGTAGTGGGTGTTTTGGAATTCGCCATTTTTATGATGCGCACCTTCGGATTTCAGGAATATGAGGTGCTGCTCGCAACCCGGCCCGAACGATACGCCGGCACCGTCGAGCTATGGCAGGAGGCAACCGATACCTTGGAGCGGTCACTGAAACGACTGGCGCTGCACTACACAGTAGACCCTGGGGAGGGGGTATTCTACGGACCCAAAATCGATATCCGCCTCCGGGATGCCCTGGGAAGGACCTGGCAGGGTCCCACCACGCAGGTCGATTTCAACCTGCCCCAGCGCTTCGATGTTAACTATGTTGACATTGACGGCTTGGCACACCCTGTGGTAATGGTACACCGAACCGTTCTTGGAAGCCTAGAACGGTTCTTCGGTTGCCTCATCGAGCAATATGGGGGCGCTTTTCCCGTCTGGCTGGCGCCGGTTCAGGCGGTGGTGATCCCCATATCCGAACGCCATCTGGACTACGCACATCAGGTAACCGCGAAACTCCAGGCCGATGGGCTTCGTACCCAGGTGGATGTCCGCTCTGACAGGATGAACCTGAAAATCCGACAGGCGCAGCTCCAGAAAATACCTTACATGTTGATTGTAGGCGATAAGGAGCTTGCAAGTGACGGGGTCTCGGTCAGGCTGAGAAGCGGCGAGGACCTGGGAAGAAAAACTCTGGACGAGTTCAAGCGGATAGCCAGTGAAGCCATCTTTCAGAGAACCTCTTGATTTTTATGAAAATACATTGTATATTACCATCCTATACGAGGATTATTGGGGAGGGTAAGGAAATATAATTAAGAAATATCGTGTCAACCAGCAGATCATCGGCAAAGAGGTGCGGTTAATCAGCGAAACCGGCGAACAGCTAGGCACCATGCCTCTTTATAAGGCTCGGGAGGTGGCTAAGGAGCGAGAATATGACATAGTGGAGGTCTCCCCCCAGAGTGTTCCCCCGGTATGTCGCCTCCTCGACTATGGGAAGTTTAAATACGAGCAGACCAAGAAGGAACGCGAGGCGAGGAAGAGCCAGAAGTCTATTTTCCTTAGGGAGGTTCGTTTTAGGCCCAAGATCGGTAAACACGATATCGAATTTAAGACCCGGGTCATCAAGAAGCTCATTGATGAAGGTAACAAGGTTAAAGTCTCCATCCTATTCCGGGGTCGCGAGATCACCCACCCCGAGCTGGGTAGGGAGCTTCTTGAACATGTGGTTGCGGAATTAGAAGATAAAGCAACCGTTGAAAGGACCCCGATATTTGAGGGTAAACGGATGAATATTATACTTGCCCCGGCTAAACAACAAGCTAAATCACAAGCCAAAACGGATAAGGAGGCTCCCGATGCCGAAGTTAAAGACTCATAAATCGTCAAAATGCCGCTTCCATATAACCGGAACGGGCAAGATTATGCGCATGAAAGGTGGAAAGAGTCACCTCAGACGAAACAAGTCGCGACGCGCCAAGATGCTTTATGATCAGAAGCTCCCCCTCCATCCTTCATTCAGGGCACGTGTAAAGAGGCTCATTCCCTACTCTTAAAATTGTTAATTAAATATACAGGAGCTTTAAGAAGGCAATCTTTTCAACACATATAGTAAATAGCAAGGGCTAAATGGAGGATATAATTGACCAGGGTAAAAAGTAATGTCGCCGCCCACCGTCGTCATAAGAAAGTGCTGAGGCTAACCAAGGGACAGCGCGGTGCAAGACACTCCCGCTACCGCATCGCCCACGAAGCGATGCTGCACTCTCTTAGCTACTCCTACCGTCATCGCCGCGAGCGAAAGGGTGATTTCAGGAGGCTGTGGATCATCCGCATCAATGCCGCCACCAGTAAGGAGGGGCTCTCATATAGCAGGTTCATAGATGGCCTCAAGAAGGCTGGGGTTGAGATCGACCGCAAGATACTCGCCGACATGGCAGTGAGAGACCCCACCACCTTCTCCCAGCTTGTTGCAGTCGCGGAAAAGCAAACCTAGGTCCCGCCTTAATTCTACCAAAAGGCTATTGCACATTTTTTACATATTGATATTTGTGCCTATCTTTCCCTATTGATCCCACTCTTTATATCCCTCTCCTTGACCCCTTGCTACCCCTAGCCTATAATAACATTCGATGCTCCAGAAATTAACGGAAATCAACTCCAGCGCAATCGATGAGCTGAGGAGCCTTTCCGACCTTAAGGGGCTTGAGGCTTGGCGAGTCCGCTACCTGGGTAAAAAGAGCGAGCTTACCCAGCTCCTGCGAGGGGTAGCATCGCTATCCATGGATAAGAGGAAAGTGATAGGCGCCTCCGCCAATGAGCTCAGAGCTACCCTCGAGAGGCACTATAGCGAAAAAAAGGATGCGATAAAAGAGCGAGCCTTCCAAGATGTCGAGATGGCGGCAAAAGGTAAAAAGGATGTGAGCCTACCCGGCCGCCCCATCCCCCTCGGTCGCCTACATCCCACCACTCAGATGGTTCGGCAGATATGCGACATCTTTACCTCTCTGGGCTTTCAGGTAGTAGAGGGACCGGAGGTGGAGTGGGACTACTACAACTTCGAGGCGTTAAATATCCCCCCAGACCACCCCGCCCACGACATGTTCGCCACCTTCTGGATTGATACCGAGCCTGACCAGCGCCCCATGCTCCTGCGTACCCACACATCCCCCATGCAGATAAGGGTTATGGAGCAAATGCGTCCCCCCGTGAGGGTTGTTGTACCTGGAAAGGTCTACCGCTATGAGGCAACGGATGCCACCCATGAATCCATGTTCTATCAGATCGAGGGACTCGCCGTAGATGAGAACATCACCTTCTCCGACCTCAAAGGGACCCTTTATGAATTCGCCAAGCGCCTCTTCGGCGAGGAACGTCGTGTTAGATTTCGCTGCGATTACTTTCCATTCGTCGAGCCCGGTGTAGAGATGGCAATTGACTGCATGGCATGTGGAGGATCAGGGTGTCGTCTCTGCTCGGGCACCGGTTGGATTGAGATATTGGGCGCCGGCATGGTGCACCCCGATGTGCTGAGGCGCGTTCACTATGACCCGGAGGTCTATACCGGTTTTGCCTTTGGCCTGGGACTGGAGCGTATCCCCATGCTGCGCTACGGCATCGATGATATTCGCCTTTTTTACTCCAACGACCTGCGATTTCTAAGTCAGTTTTAGTTTGGCGATCTATACAATTGGGTCACCACAATCAAGTTATATATACCGAGAACGCTTATATTAAGAGAAATCAGCAGAAAACATGAAAGCACCCATTAGCTGGCTTAGAGAATATGTCGGAATCGACCTGCCCCCTGAGGAGCTGAGTGAAAAATTGACCATGTCCGGGACCGAGGTCTCGGGGATGGATGCTATCGGCGGCTGGGATAACGTTGTGGTCGGCGAGGTTATCTCCATCTCGCCCCATCCCAACGCCGATCGCTTAACGCTCGCTACCGTCGACCTCGGCGGTGAACGCCTCACCTCCGTTTGTGGCGCGCCCAACGTTGCCGTCGGTCAGAAGGTTCCCTTCGCATATAGCGGCGCTAAGCTAATCGATCCTGATAGCGGCCACATGGTAAAGCTTAAAAGCACCACGATCCGAGGTGTCAAATCCGATGGAATGATCTGCTCCGAGAGGGAGCTTGGCATCTCAGACCGCCACGAGGGGATCATGGTCCTCCCCCCCGATGCCCCCTTAGGGACACGCTTAGATGATTGCCTGGGCGATACCATCCTCGACCTGGATATCACACCCAATCGACCCGATTGCTTATCTATTATTGGTATAGCACGGGAGGTCGCCGCTCTGACGGGAAAACCGGTGCACCTCCCGGAAATAACCTATGAAGAATCAGCAGAGCCTATAGAGCGCAGGGCGTCAGTGGATATCGTTGACCCGTACCTATGCCCCCGCTACTGCGCCAGCCTGATTACCGATGTCAAGATCGGCCCATCCCCTGCCTGGCTACAGCAGCGCCTGCTCGCCTGCGGCATGCGCCCCATTAACAATATCGTCGATGTCACCAACTACGTAATGCTAGAGTATGGACAGCCCCTGCACGCCTTCGATTTCAATAGACTCAGGGAGAAAAGGATAATCGTGCGAAGTTCCGAAAATGAGTCTATGCAAACCCTGGATGGTGTCGATCGTGACCTCTCCAGCGATATACTCGTTATCGCTGATGGAATTGGCCCGGTGGCGGTCGCCGGGGTTATGGGTGGGGCAGAGAGCGAGGTCACCGAAGCCACGAATACGATTCTGATTGAGTCAGCGAACTTCAATCCAGCGAGCATCCGGCGCACCTCAACAAAATTCAAGCTGAGAAGTGAGGCTTCGCTGCGCTTCGAGAAAGGCCTGAGCGCTGAGCTTCCCCTGACAGCACTGAGGCGCGCAACCCAGCTCATGGCAGAGCTATCCGATGGCAAGATCGCCAGGGGGATCATCGATGTCTATCCAGGCAAACGTGAATTGAAACCCATATCACTGACTACGAAGCAAGTGGCGCGCGTTCTGGGTATCAAGATAAAACGCCAAAATTTGGTCAAGGTGCTGGGCTCTCTGGGGTTTCAATGCGAGGACGTTGGCCATGGGGAGCTTTTGGTCACTGCCCCCTACTGGCGAACCGATATTAGTCTCGCCGAAGACCTGGTAGAGGAGATCGCGCGCATTATCGGCTACGATGAACTGCCCATTACCCTCCCCAGCGGTGCTCTTCCCCGGTATAAGCCTGACCCCATGCGCGCTCTAATAGAAAAGGTAAGCGATATCCTGGTTGGCTGCGGCATGCAGGAGGTAATCAACTATTCGCTGACTAGCCTGGAAATGCTTCGTAAATTTAAAACCCAGCCAGCCCTACTAAAGGTGGCTAACCCAATTACTTCAGAGCAGGAATATCTGCGCACAACCCTGTACCCCGGGCTACTGCAAGACCTATCCTCCAACGAGAAGCACGAAGAGAATAGCATCAGGCTATTCGAGGTGGGCAAGGTCTACCTCACCCGTAAAGGTGATCTCCCTGAAGAGCGCCACATGCTAGCGGGAGTGCTCTGCGGCACCCGCCTCGATCGCTCCTGGCACGGCGAGAGTGAGATGCTGGATTTCTTCGATGTAAAAGGGGTTGTCGAGACACTGCTGGAGCGTCTGGGCATTGTGGTAAGTTTTGAGCCATCACAGGATAACACCCTGATTCCCGGTAGCAGAGCGACGATCTTGGTTGAAAGCGAAAGCGTAGGGACAATAGGCGAGCTTCATCCCAGGGTGGCCGAGATCTTCGACATATCCTCCCACCCAGTTTACCTCTTCGAAATCGATCTGGAAAGGCTGCTCCCTGCAACAGCAACGCGTCGCCAATATCGCTCAATACCAAAATTCCCCGTTTCCCTTCGGGACATCGCCGTCATTGTGGATGCCGCTACACCTTCCAAGAACGTGCAGGCTATCATAGAGGTCTCCCCTCTCGTAGCCAGTGTTACCCTCTTCGATGTTTACAGCGGCCAGCAGGTACCCCGCGGAAAGAAATCCCTTGCCTTCAGAATCCTCTATCAGTCAACCAGCCGCACCCTCACTGATGAAGAGGTGAACCGTGCCCAGCAGGAGCTAGTAAGCCGCTTATCACAAGAGCTGGGCGCTACTCTCCGGCAGTAAGCCACCGCCTGTTGCTTTCCGAACTTATCCCCTATATAGTATCACCTTCGTTACTACAATTTTCCCATTCAGGCACACCAACAGCAAGGGTTAAAAATTCCCTTTCCGCTATAATGGTGCTAAAATATGGTGATGACATCTATCGTGCTCGCCGGCGGCAAGAGCCTGAGGCTGGGGCGGAATAAAGCACTAGAGGAAATCAGCGGCCACTGCCTCATCGAGCGGGTCATGGAAAGGCTTTCCCTGTTGGGAAATGATATTATCGTGGTCACCTCATCAAGCGGTCAGCTCCCAGACCTCGGTGTAAAAATGGTTACTGATAGCTACCCGGGCAAAGGCAACCTGGTGGGCATATACTCCGGCCTTAAAGAGGTATCATCCCACCATGCCCTGGTGGTGGGATGTGACATGCCCCTCCTTAATGTCGCCCTGCTTCGCCACCTTACGGAACTCTCCACCGGATTCGATGTCGTCATCCCCAGGGTCGGTGACGAACTAGAGCCACTCCACGCCGTCTATTCGAAGAACTGTCTCGCGCCCATTGAAGCCACGCTTGGTGAAGGTAAGTTCAGAATCACTGATTTCTTCCCCGCAGTGAGAGTGCGCTATGTCGAAAGCGTGGAGATCGATAGGTTCGATCCCCGTCACCTGAGCTTTTTCAACATCAACTCCGAAGCCGATCTGGAGCGGGCACAAGCACTCATTGGAAGAGAAAACCCATGATCAGCGTGGAAGAAGCCCTGGAAAGGGTCCTCAGTTATGTCAGTGTACTGGACGGTGAGGAAAAGCCCATCCTCCAGTGCCTGGGGCAGGTGCTCGATGAGGAGGTAATTTCCAGTATCGATATTCCCCCGGCGGACAATTCCGCCATGGATGGCTATGCCATAAGGGCGGAAGATGCGACTGGCGCTTCCACCTCGTCGCCGGTCTATCTCAATGTCATCGGCGAGGTCAAGGCTGGCGATATAGCAAAAGAGGAGGTTGGGGCGCTCAGCGCCCTGCGCATCATGACCGGGGCGCCAATCCCCCGTGGCGCTGATAGCGTGGTGCAATTCGAGGACACCGATGAGGCGCTTCGCCGTGAGCGCCCGCCATTTCAAATCGGCATACTCCACCAGGTAACAAAGGGACAAAACGTACGTCGCTCCAGCGAGGATATCGCTCGCGGACAGTTGGTATTAACAAAGGGGACAGTCCTTCGCCCCGCAGAGGTCGGGGTGCTCGCCTCATTAGGGAAGGAAACCGCTCGTGTGATTCGCCGCCCATTGGTCGCCATCCTCGCCACCGGCGACGAACTAGTCGCCCTGGGTAAGCCTCTCCCCCAGGGTAAAATCTATAACAGCAATAGCTTCAGCATTGCGGCACAGGTACTGCGCTATGGGGGACTCCCACAGATTATAGGCATCGGCAGGGATCAGATTAAGGATATCACGGACAAGCTAAAAGGGGCCCTATCCGCAGATATGCTTCTCACCTCGGGAGGGGTCTCCATGGGAAATTACGACGTGGTGAAGGATGTACTGGCAGAGCAGGGAGAGATATCCTTCTGGACGGTGAGGATGAAACCGGGTAAACCCTTGGCCTTCGGCACGATCAAGGGCATACCACACCTGGGTCTGCCAGGAAATCCGGTGAGTTCCATGATCACCTTCGAGCTTTTCGCCCGACCCGCCATCCTCAAGATGATGGGAAAAAAGAATTTCTCTAAGCCCACCATCGAAGCGACCCTCGATGGACGGATTAGAAACACCGATGGTCGCCGTATCTTCGCCCGGGCAACGGTGAGCCGTGAGGGCGATCGCTACCTTGCCCGCATCGTTGGTCCCCAGGGCTCTGGAATCCTCACCTCAATGTCCCGCGCCAACGGACTGGTGATCGTCCCCGAGGACGTTGATGCGGTCGAACAAGGGGAAACAGTCAAGGTTCTCATGCTAGACTGGAGCGAGGAATAAGCGCAACAAAACCAAAAGGGGATTACGTGAAAGAGAGGTTGAAAAAATGCTTCCTATCGTTTCTATAGTGGGCCATGCACAGTCCGGCAAGACCATGCTTGTGGAGCGCCTCATTGGCGAGTTCAGGGAACGGGGGTACCGCGTAGCCGTAGTGAAGCATACCGTCAAGGACTTCGAGATGGATAGCCCGGGGAAGGACACCTGGCGCTACGCCGAGGCAGGAAGTGACGCAGTGGCCATCAGCGCACCGCATAGGATGGCCCTGATCAAGCCCCAGAAAAACAATGACTCTATAGAGGGGGTATTACGCCTGCTGGGAGAGGATTTCGACCTTGTGCTCGTCGAGGGATTTCATGAGGCACACGTACCCAAGATCGAGGTACATCGCAGCGCTCTGAAAAAAGGTCTCCGCTGTTCCCCCGAGGAATTAAAGGCCATCGTAACCGACGAGACACTCGAAATCGACCGCCCCCAGTTCTCGCCTGAGGATATATCGGGGATCGCCGACTTTATAAAAGAGCGTATCATCGGTAAAAGGGGAGATGAGACGGTGCTCTTTATAAACGGCTCACCGGTAACTCTAAACCACTTCGCCAAGCAAATCATCGCCAATGCCCTGTTGGGCATGGTATCTACACTAAAGGGTATACCTGATGTTAAAAGCCTGGAGGTCGCGGTTCGAAAGCAGGTCACTTAGGATCCTATGCGGAATTGGCTGTACCCTCCGCTGTACTCCGACCAGTTAACCTCCACCCGCTTTACCTTCGCCAGGCGCGGCCCCACCTCAAGCTGCCTTAATAGTTGCTCTAGTTTCTCCCGCTCTCCCTCAGCCACCACCTCCACCACCCGCTCCTTGGAGAGGTTTCTCACATAGCCGGTCAGCCCCATCGCTCGGGCGTGGCGCAGCACAAAGATACGAAAGTTCACCCCCTGAACCATACCATATATTACGGCGTGAAGAGTTGCTTCTTGAGACATTTTCTATAGTTGGCGTGAGGCTATATCAGAACCAGCCCTCTTGTGTCACCATCCCGCTGGTAGCCCTTGCGCCGGGCACATCGCCACGGGCCCCCTTTACCGGAACACCGTCTCCTACGGCTTTGCCGCACGACCGAAATCCATCAGTCGCCATCTGATACCATAAACACAACCTTTATAGAACACGCGTTCACTATACCTGCCTTGCCATGGATCGAGCCCCATCCAGCCTCTCCAGCCCATGCCCGCGGGCGATGTCTACCGCCTCTAAAAACTCTTCATTTCGCAGAGGGCTGGAAAGGGCAGGAAGTTTAAAGGCACGATGAGCAGGGTAGTACTGTGCCATTACATTCAGATATGTATTTCTTGAGATTTCCTCGGCGATGAAGCTGACCACCCCCTCGGTTCCGGCGACCCCGCTGGGTAAAACCAGGTGACGAATGAGTAGACCCCGCCTAGCTACTCCTCGCTCATCTATCTGGAGGTCACCAACCTGGCGATGCATCTCCTTAACGGCGGCACGGTTCGCCTCAGGGTAGTCCTTAACCCCTGAAAACCGGCGGGCGTTCCTCTCATTTGAATACTTCATATCTGGCATGTATATATCGACAATGCCATCGAGCAGCTCCAGGGTTTCCACCGACTCGTAACCGCCGCAGTTATATACCAGTGGGATGGAGAGCCCCAGTCCCACCGCGATCTCGAGCGCCTCCAATATCTGCGGGACTACATGGGTGGGGGTAACCAGGTTTATGTTGTGGCAGCCCCGCTCCTCAAGTGCGAGCATCATCTTTGCTATCTCCCTCTTGGTAGCTACCCTTCCCTGACCCAACTGGCTTATGGAGTAGTTCTGGCAGAACATGCATCTAAGGTTGCAGTAGCTAAAGAATATCGTACCTGAGCCACTTATGCCCACCAGCGGCGCTTCTTCGCCAAAGTGAGGCCCATAACTTGAGACCACCACCTCCGATGCGATGCGGCACATTCCCCTCTCTCCGCTTAGGCGATCGGCTCGGCAACGGCGGGGGCAGAGATGACAGTTTTTCAGGATATCGCGAGCACGCTCCACCCTCCCCCCAAGCTCCCCGCTGCGATAAAGCTCCTGGTAGACAGCCATTATTCCTATTCTTTCTCCTTCTCCTTCTTCCCCTTCTTGATCACCTCAACCGTCGCCGGGGGTTGAATTATAGTAGTAACAGGCGTTATCTTAGCATCCTTTTTGGTCTTCTTACTCTCACGATGCCGGTAATCTCGCTTGCCCATCTCTCTACCTCCGTATAAAAAGCTTACCAGAAGAAGGATGTCTTGACAAGACAAGCTAATTACTGCTAAAATCCCCGATTGGACACCCCTTGTATTGGCCCCGTAGTGTAGCGGCCTAACACACCGCCCTGTCAAGGCGGAGATCGTGGGTTCGAATCCCATCGGGGCCGTTTCCTTTTTAAACGTTTCGACACCTTGAGGGACCCTTAACTAGGGTCTAGAGATTCCGGCTTACAGGTAATAGAGCCTACCATGTAGCACGAAAAAGGAGGACCATTTAATGGTCATTGATGAAATAATCGCAGCAGCTAGAAAAGAGGCGAGGACATCCCTTACCGAGCTGGAATCGAAGCAAATCCTGAAAGAGGTCGGTATAAATACCACTGAGATAAAGCTCGCCCGAACTAAGGAGGAGGCGGTCTCCCACTCCAAGGAACTCGGCTTCCCCGTCGCTCTAAAAATAGTCTCCCCCGATATCCTGCATAAAACAGACGTCGGCGGGGTCAAACTGGGCCTGAATAATGAGGACGATGTTGGTAACGCCTATGACGGGATTATCTCCATGATAAAAAAGCAAGAGCCTGCAGCGAAAATCCAGGGCGTCTCGGTGCAGCCCATGGCAAGACCGGCTACAGAGGTCATCATTGGCATGAGCAAGGACCCTCAGTTCGGACCGGTGCTCATGTTCGGGCTGGGCGGTATCCTGGTGGAGGTGCTCAAGGATGTTTCTTTCAGAATCGTCCCGTTAACCAAGAGGGATGCCAGGGAGATGATCAGGGAGATAAAGGGTTACCCCATCCTTGAGGGCTATCGGGGGCAGGAGCCAGCCAATATCGCCGTACTGGAGGAGCTGCTGCTCAAGGTCTCCGAGTTTGTGGATAGCAGGCCGGAGATAGCGGAGCTGGATATCAACCCTATCTTTGCCTACAGCGACGGTGCCCTGGCTATCGATGCTCGGGTGATTCTTGATCCTTGAGTGGACCTTTTGAAGGATATTGTTGGGCAGCTTGACCGTGCATTTAATCCCCGTTCTGTGGCGGTGGTGGGCGATAAGGCAGAGATGGGCTACATGTGGCTGAGGAGCCTAGCCACCTTTCAGGGAAGGGTTTACTCGGTTCAGATCGACGAGCAGGAGTTTCCGGGCATCGAAGCGCTGGGGGTGAAAAACTACCCCAGACTGCTGGACATCCCCGACGAAGTGGACTACGTAATCGTTGCTGTGCCCCGCGCCATAGCCCCCCAGATCGTTAAGCAATGTATCCAGAAGAAGGTTGGCGGGGCTATGCTCTTTACCTCGGGATTCGCCGAGTCGAATACCGAGGAGGGGATCAGGCTCCAAAAAACCATTACCGAGATGGCCTGTGATGCAAACCTAAACCTCATCGGGCCTAACTGCGTGGGTATCTTCAACCCAAAGATCGGGCTCAGGCATAGCATAGATCAATACTCCGGCTATGGCGGCAATGTGGGCTTTATCTCCCAGAGCGGCACCCATGCCACCTTCTTCACCCTGGTTGGAGAGGTCAACGGGATCATCATCTCCAAGTCAGTGAGCTATGGAAACGCCGCGGTTCTGGATGCCACAGACTATCTGGAGTATCTGGGTGAGGATGAGGATACCAATATAATAGGTATTTATATCGAGGGGGTGAAGGACGGGAGGCGACTCTTTTCCTCGCTGATGGATGTAGCCCGTCGTAAGCCGGTGCTCATCTGGAAGGGGGGGGAGACCAAGGAGGGAACCAGAGCCACGGCTTCACATACTGCCTCTTTAGCCGGGCAACCTCTCCTCTGGGATACCCTGATAAGGCAATGCGGGGCTATCAAGGTAGACAACCTCGATGAAATGATCGATACCATAAAGGCATTGCTTTACGCCAAGCCAACTAGCGGGAACAGGGTAGGACTGGTGGCCATGACCGGTGGTCAGTCCGTGGCGATTACTGATGCCTTCGCCAGGGCGGGGTTTGATATCCCTCTATTAAGTGAGGAGTCCTACCGTAAGTTTGCCTCCTTCTTCAATACCATCGGATCAAGCTATCGAAATCCACTCGATATAAGCTCCAATCTCCCTCACCTGGAGCGCATCATCAAATGTCTCGATATCCTAAGCGAAGATGAGAGGATCGACGCGGTAGTTCTGGATCTCCCGGTAGTTTTTCTGACACGTATCTCCTGGCTAATCCCCGGATTCTTCGACGATCTAATCGATGCCCTATCCCATTATAAAGAAAGGTCGGCTAAACCCCTGCTCGCCATACTTATCTCCGCTTACGCAGAGAGCGAGACCATTGAGGCGAGAAAGAAACTGGTGGCGAGGGGCATCCCCAGCTTCCCCAGCTTCGAGAGGGGAGCAAACGCTCTAAAGAAAGCCGTGGCGTATTACCGAAGCGCAGTCCCGCAATAATGCTTTTTTTCACAAAGTATGCTAAGATAGGAAGGCTAAAAAGGAGGAAATGGATGGCAGGAATAACGTCTTACGGTGCTTATATACCGCTTTACAGATTGAGCCGGGAGATCCTGGCTCAGGTCTGGGGAGGCAAGGGAAAGGGAGAGAAAGCGGTAGCCAACGCCGATGAAGACAGTTTAACGTTAGGCGTGGAAGCCGCAAGGGATTGCCTAAAGGGCTTCGACAAGAGCAAAGTCGACGCCCTTTATTTTGCCACTACAACGGCGCCCTACAAAGAGAAGCAGTCAGCCAGCATAATGGCTGCTGCCTGCGACCTGCGGGAGGAAATCCGCACTGTCGATGTAACCGATTCCATGAGGTCGGCGACAGTCGCGCTTACGATGGCTGTGGATGCCGTCAAATCCGGATCGGCAAGGACGGCCCTCGTGGTCGCCGCCGATACCAGGCTCGCGCCCCCGGACACCGACTACGAATCACTCTTCGGCGATGGCGCCGCAGCGTTCCTTATCGGCAACGACGATGTAGTTGTCGAAATCGAGAGCAGTAGCTTCATCACCCTGCCGTTCGTGGATTACTGGCGTCTGGAGAACGATAAGATAATCCGCTGGTGGGAGGAGCGTTTCTGCCGTGAGGTAGGTTACCTTCCTTATATGACCAAGGCGATGGAGGATGCGATCGATAAAGCAAAGGTAACAGTCGCGGACATCGCTAAGGCAGTGATTTATTCCCCCGATAAACGCATGCAGGGGGATATTGTAAAGAGGTTCAAGTTCGACCCCAAGGCGCAGGTGCAGGACCTCATGTTCGATAACATAGGCCACACAGGCTGCGCGCTGGTGCCGATGGCGCTTGTCGCGGCGCTGCAGAACGCCAAGGCCGGGGATAAAATCCTGGCTGCTACATGGGGCGACGGTGCCGATGCCTTCGTATTCAAAGTAACCGATAAAATCAACAAGATGGCCGACCGCAGGGGTATCAAAGGCTATCTAAAATCCAAGGTCGCATTACCTACGTACGGCAAATACATGCACTTCCGTGACCTCATGGAGTGGGAGCACGACCTGTTCATGGAGCGCAGGATGGCCCTGGCCGAGGTATGGCGCTACCGCAACTTCTACTTCCGCTTCTACGGCGTGAAGTGCACCAAGTGCGGCCATATCATGCTTCCGCATCCTAACTTCTGCATCTACTGTCAGGCCGACGAGAAGTTCTTCGAACAGGTGCCGATGGCCGATGCAAAAGGCAAGCTTGTTACATACAGCATGGACGTTAGATCGCGTGCTATCGATCCCCCTAATGTACTGGCTGTAGTCACCTTTGACGGCGGAGGCCGGTTCTTCAGCCAGATGACGGATCGCGACCCGGATAACATTAATATTGGCATGGAGATGGAAGTGACCTTCCGCAAAATCCACGACGCTCTGGGCATACACAACTACTTCTGGAAGTGCCGGCCGGTGAGAGAGGTATAGAGTGATATCATACACCGCCGCAGCAGAGGATGCAGAGCCGAACTCTCATAACCGGAAGGCATCGCGTGAAGTTCGAAAAGAAGGAGAGCGCTAATGAGAGAGAGCATAAAGGATAAGGTTTCAATCATAGGTACGGGCTGCACCAAGTTCGCCGAGCGCTGGGATGCCGACGTTGAGGACCTTATTAAAGAGGCCGTGGACGAGGCGCTTGAAGATGCCGGCGTAGAAATCAAAGATATCCAGGCCGGTTGGGTAGGAACCGGGCGCGGCTCGCAGCAGGTTCCCATGGGACCGCCGGGCGCACACATCGCAAGCGCGGCGCTGCAGACACAGTATATCCCGTTCACCCGCGTAGATAACCTGTGCTGCGGCGGGCAGGAGGCAGTAAGGGGTGCCGCGCTGGGCATAGCCTCCAGGTGCTACGACCTGGTGCTGGCCATCGGTGTAGAGAAGCTGAAGGACACCGGATACGGCGGCCTGGGCGAAGCGTATCCCGGCAAGTGGGAGCCGATTTACGGTGCCCTTGGCACACCTCCGGGAAGGTATGCCCTAGCGGCCACCGCATACTTCGCTAAGTACGGCTTTTCCGCGGAAGAGGGGAAGCGGATGCTTGCGGAGATCTCGGTTAAAAGCCACTACTACGGCGCACGAAACCCAAAGGCACACCTCAAGCGAGAGATTACTGTGGAGGAAGCGGTAAACGCGCCGATGATCTGCTGGCCTCTGGGCCTGTACGACTGCTGCGGCGTCACCGACGGCGCATCGGCCGCAGTGCTGGTGCCATCCTCGGAGGCCAAGGCCTATCGAGATGATTACGTAAACATCAAGGCATTCTCCATAGCCACCGGCCCGGGCTTTCTCAAAGAGGATGAGCGCTATGACTTCACCTACTGGAAAGAGACCCAGGAAGGAGCCAAGGCGGCCTACGAGGAGGCCGGTATAAAGGACCCGCGCAAGGAATTGAGCCTGGTGGAGCTTCATGACTGCTTCTCCATCGCCGAGCTCATCGCCACTGAATCCATGTTCCTTTGCGAGCCGGGCAAGTACAGGGAGGAGTTCACCGAGAAGCGTGCCTACTACCACGACGGCGAGATGCCGGTGAACGTCAGCGGCGGCCTCAAGTCCTTCGGACACCCCATCGGCGCCAGCGGCGCGCGAGAGATCGAAGAGTGTGTTAGACAACTACAGGGCAGAGTAAAAGAGCCCTCACGACAGATAGCCAATTTCGAGTTAGGTTTAGCTCATAATCAGGGCGGTCACCCTGGGCGTTTCGTTCCCGGAATCGCTATAATAGGTAGACCATAGGCAATCAGGTAAAACTAACGGGAGGTGAATCATGAAAAAGGTTAGAGTCGGAGCCGGTTCATCGGGGTGGCCAGACTTTAAGGATGGCGCGCTGGACGTGGCCCAGAATGGGGATATCGATTATATCTCCTTCGACCACCTGGCCGAGCTCACCATGGCTATCCTGCAGAACCAGTATGCCAAAGACCAGACGCGGGGCTATATCCCCGAGGTCATCCCCCTGATGAAGGGGCTACTGCCTATCTGGAAGGAGAAGGATAAGCACTTCAAGATGTGTAACAACGGAGGAGGGGCTAATCCTCCGGAGTGCGCCAACCAGGTTCTAAAGATGGCTCAGGATTTGAATCTAGGTGGTATTAAGATCGGGGTGATCACCGGCGACACCATACCCCTGAGCCGGATAGACGAACTGCTAAAACAGGGGTGGAAATTCAAGAACGCCGACACCGGAGAGGAGGACATCGATAGTGTGCGCGATAGGCTGCTCGCCGCCTATGCATACACCGGCGCCGATGAGATCATCCAGGCTTATGAACAGGGCGCTGACCTTGTAATCGGCGGACGGCTGTCCGACAACTCCCTCTACATCGGCAATTTCATGTACCCCCTGGGCTGGAAATTCACCGATGAGTACTGGGATCAGATAGGCTCTGGTGTATGCGTTGGTCATTTGCTAGAATGTAGCAGCTGGAGCGCAGGCACCTGCTCCAACCTGTGGGAGGAGATCGATTATCCTAAAGGCAATCCTGGCTTCCCCATCGCCGAGATGTATGAGAACGGCGATTGTATAGTAAGCAAGACCAAAACATCAGGCGGTGCCATCAGGGTGCAGACGCTGAAGGAACACCTGGTATATGAGGTCCACGACCCCGAGAACTACATTATGCCTGACGGCATCTGCGACCTCACCCAGATAAAGCTGGAGCAGGTGGGCAAAGACGAGGTGAAGGTAACCAGGTGGGGCGATAAGCCGCGCGGGAAACCACGGCCGGAGAACCTTAAGCTCTGCCTCGCTTATAACGACGGCTTTATTGCCGAGGAGATCACGATAGTCTGCGGCCCTAAGACGTTCAAGCAGGCGGAAAAGGCACATGAGTTCGTCAAGAGAAGGCTGGATCACCTGGGCCTTAAGCCCAGGGAGATGCTGTGGTCTCTCATCGGTTGGGATTCTCTCTGCGGCCCAACCGTAGGCTCGCCCCCACCGGACTATGATCCTCCCGAGCTAGGGATCAGAGTAGCCTTCAAGTGCGATACCAAGGAGGAAGCACGGGCATGCCGCACCGAGTGCGGCCACCTCTGCTGGGCATCGCTTGGTGTGGGTGCTGGTTTCACCAACCCCCCCGCCATCAGACCGGTTTTCGCCCTGTGGCCCACCCTGATACCCAGAGAGTCTGTCCCTCTGGAGATGGAGATAAAGGAGGCTAAGTAATGGCTAAGAAGAAGGTTAAGCTTATCGATATATGCTATTATCGCTCCGGGGACAAGGGTGATATCTCTAATATCGGCCTGATGGCCAAGGATGAAAAAGCCTACAAGATTATAAAGAAGGAAGTTACCCCCGAGCGGATTAAGGCACACTTCAAGGGTTGGGTTAAGGGAGACGTGATCATCTACCCGATGGACAATCTTCAATCGCTTGAGATCATGTTGTACAAGGCGCTGGGTGGGGGGGCCACCAAGACCCTGCGTATCGACCAGACTGGCAAGGCCATGGGCAATGCCCTGGTTAAGATGGTGATAGAGGTAGACGAGAGCGAACTCTAGCGCCGCCATACCCCGAGGAAAGGAGGGGATTTATGCCACTTGAAGGACCGGATGTCCTTCTCTATGAGAAGAAGGATCATATAGTAACTATAACTATCAACCGTCCGGAGCGGATGAATGCCCTCACCCTTGACCTATACGATCGCCTGGACGAAGCGTGGGAACGGTTCAACGAGGACGATGATGCCTTCGTCGCCATCTGGACCGCAGCCGGAGACCGCTCCTTCTGCGTCGGGATGGATCTCAAGGACCAGGCAGAGCGCGTTGCCAAGGATCCCTCCTTTGACGTCGTTAGGCTTAAGCCTGGGGTGCTGACCGGCGCCGTGGGAACCCCCTACGGGCACAACGTGACCAAGCCGATTGTTGGCGCCATTAACGGGGTGGCCACCGCCGCCGGCTTCCAGTTCACCATGATGTGCGATCTGAGGGTTGCCGCCGACCATGCCCGTTTTGGCGTTGGCGAGGTAAAGGTGGGAAGAGGAACACCCTGGGCAGTCCCCGTGTTATGGCAGATGCCGCTGCCGGTGGCATTTGAGGTGCTCCTTATGGGCGACCTGGTACCGGCGCAGCGGCTCTACGACGTCGGCTGGATCAACAGGGTGGTACCCCTGGACCAGCTTATACCTACCGCGAGGGAGCTTGCCACTATCCTGGCCGAAAACGCCCCGCTCTCGGTGAGGGCGGCAAAAGAGGCCCTCTACAAGGCTATGGACGTTGGTCGGCAGGCGGGGTTGGATGCGGCTAAGCTCATCTATGAGAAGGTCTATGCCAGCGAGGACGCTGTAGAAGGCCCTAAAGCATTCGCCGAGAAGAGAAAACCTGTCTGGAAGGGCAGGTAAATATCGCTGCCCCCCCTTTTCGAACACCTCGAAATTTCCGGAAAAGGACAATATAGGAATGTTATGTAAAATGGGCGTTCTTCATTAAAAACTCGTCAGTAACCCATACACCTCAGCCGATGAGTAGTTCGGAAGAGGGCAAAAAAGGAGTATAAATGGATTTTAGTTTTACCCAGGAACAGGAAATGTGGCGCAACATGCTGCAGGACTTTACCGAGAAGGAGGCTGGTCGGGAATACACCCGTGATTGTGACCTAGAGAAACGCTTTCCGCAGGAACTGTGGGACGCAGGTGTTAAGCAGGGTTTTCTGGGCCTGCTGATCCCGGAGGAATACGGCGGGATGGGCAGCGATGCAATCATGTACGCCATATTCATGGAGTGCCTTGCTAAATATAGCTACGAGATGGCATCCGTATTCAGCGTGCCCATGTTCTGCGCGATGAATATCGTGGAGCATGGCACCCAGGAACAGAAGGACCGCTATTTGCCCCCGTTCATCAAAGGGGAACAACGTTTTTCGATAGCCATAACCGAGCCTGAGGCAGGTTCCGACGCTTCTGCCGTTGCCTGCATGGCCGAGGACAAGGGGGATCACTTCCTGCTGAACGGACAGAAACAGTTCTCCACCGCAGCTCAACTCCCTGGCAACATCATCATGATGGCGGTTAGAACCGATAAAGATGCCAAGCCCGCCCGTGATGGCATCAGCGTTATACTGGTCCCCAACGACGCCCCGGGTATCGAGGTCAAACGGTTGCCGCTTATCGTTAGGCGGGCGATAGGTACCTGTTCTGTCTTCTGCGGCGACGCCAGGATCCCCAAGGAGAACCTCATCGGAGAACTCAACGGTGGGTGGAAGGTCCTCATCGGACACCTCGAGCTCGAGAGGCTGGCCGGGTCAGCGCCCAACGTGGGTGAAGCGCAATCCTGCCTGGATGATGCCGTGGAATATGCCAAGACGCGGGTACAGTTCGGAAAGCCGATCGGTAAGCAACAGGGCATCAGCCACATGCTGGCCGACCTGCAGGCACAGCTTGATGCCGTACGCCTGCTGGTCTACCGCTCCGCGTGGATGATAACCCAGAAGATTCCCTGCCGCAAAGAGGTATCCATGGCGAAACTGCTTGCCGGCGAGGTCTTTTATGCTATTGCCACCGCCGCCATGCAGACCTTCGGGGGTTATGCCTTCCTACCCGAGTCCGACATAGAGCGCCACTGGCGGATGGCGAAACTGTTCACCATCGGCGGAGGTACCTCCCAGATCCAGCGGCTTATCATCTCCCGAGAGATGGGTCTTTAGAAACCTCACAACTAGCAATACAAGGCATACCCTGGGCTCTAGGTTATGCCTTTTCTATTAAAAGCGGGGGCGATGCTTGACACCCCCATAACCGCAAGCAGGGTGACACCGAATATGATATACAGTTTGCGATCGCGTAGGAGCCTGCCTTCAGATTATTATGCTGAGCACACTATTACATTCTATTGAATCCTAGGCTCACTGTCCATACAAATATCAAGTATCAAGTGCGCCAGTATCTCGGCAATCACATCAATGCCTCCTTATCCAACTTAACATCATCATTTTCCAGAGATATAAGGATGCGAAAATAAACCTCTACCCGTTTAGTAGTATAATGCCCCTTTTTAAGTCTCATTTGCGCGGCACGACATCATACTAACTATATACAAATGGATAATTATGTTAAAATAGCTCTTGATAATATATAAAATATTTGCTAATATATGATATACGGCAAGCGGTTGCCGTATTCCGCATTGATATATATTGGGGGATTAATGATCATCTACGTTAGAGAGGAAGTCTGTATTGGCTGTGGCCTCTGTCGCGTTTACTGCCAAACGGAACATTCTCAGTCTAAAGATATAATCAAGGCTTTTAAAAAAGAGACTCCTCAACCCCTACCTCGCATCCGCGTAGAAAGAATGGGCGAGGTTTGCTTCGCGATTCAATGCCGCAACTGCACTGAGCCCTGGTGTGTATATTCCTGCCTCACCGGTGCTATGCATAAAGATCCCATAACCGGGATAGTCACCGTTGATCCCGAGAAGTGCATCGGGTGCTGGACATGCATAATAGCCTGTCCCTATGGAGCCCTGGCAAGAGATGTAAGCAGCCACACTATCGTTAAGTGCGATTTTTGCCCTGACCATGAGGTGCCAGTTTGTGCGGCCAATTGCCCCAACGAAGCACTGGTATTGAGCATGGATGGAGCTGACAGGTGATAGCTATAATCGACTACGGGGCCGGCAATCTGCGAAGCGTTAATAATGCTTTTGTTTCACTGGGCTATCAGCCGAATGTGACTAGTAACCCAAAAGATCTGCTTGCTGCAGACGCGGTTGTTTTTCCAGGTGTTGGCGCCGCTGCCGGCGTCATGAGCCGTCTGATAGAATCCGGCCTGGACGATGCAATTCGTCTGTCAATACATCAGGGCAAGCCCTTTTTCGCTATCTGCATCGGTATGCAAGTCCTGCTCACGTTTACCGAGGAAGATGCTGGGTATGCTTGCTTGGATATCATCCCCGGATCAGTACGAAGGTTGCCCCAAGGGCAAAAGATACCCCATATGGGCTGGAACCAGGTCACACAAAAAGTCATACATCCCCTTTTCGATGGCATACCGGATGAGGCTAATTTTTATTTCGTCCACAGTTATTATCCCGACCCCGATAATACCGAGCTCGTAGCCGGAACCAGTGAATACGGGATTACCTGGTGCAGTGTACTGATTAAAGACAACCTGGTAGCGACCCAGTTTCACCCTGAGAAGAGCGGGGATGATGGCTTGAGGATGTATAACAACTTCTTGAAGATGGCACTAAAATAGAAGGCAGGATTAAGTGGGTAAGAACAAAGATAATAGAGCAAAATACCTGATTATCGGTAATTCGGCTGGGGGTATCGGAGCTGCTGAAGCGATACGCGAGGTAGATAAAGCTGGCTCTATTACCATAGTCTCTGACGAGCCCTATCCGAGCTACTCTCGCCCCCTTATCTCTAAATATATAACCAGGGAGCGCAGCCTTGAAGGTATGCTGTTTCGCCCCACCGATTTCTACGAACAGAATAATATTAACCTGCTACTCGGCAGGAGAGTAAATAGCCTGGCGCCTGGCGAGCATACTGCCGAGCTCGACACCAGCGAGCATATCACCTGGGATAAGCTTCTAATAGCTAGTGGCGGCGTGCCAATAGTCTCGAGGATTGGTGGGCTGGGGAAAAAAGGCGTGTTCAACTTCATCACTCTCGACGACGCCAAGGCGATCGACGAGTTCCTGGATAGAGCCACCACAGCCGTAGTCATCGGTGGTGGGCTCATCGGGACAGCTGTTACCGAAGCGCTAACACAACGAGGGGTGGAGGTCACGGTGGTGGAAATGAAGGAAAGAATCCTGAATACCATCCTCGATGAACAGGCATCTCTAATGGCTGAGGAAGCCCTCGAGAAGGCTGGGGTTAGGGTTATCACCGGTTGTACAGTAGCTGAAATTATAGGTGAAGAGTCGGTAACCGCGGTGATACTGTCGAATGGGGTGGAGATACCCTGCAGCCTGGTAGTAGTGGCTATAGGAGTATTGCCACGCACCGAGCTATTAAAGGGCACTGATATCAAGGTAAATCGCGGTATTGCGGTGAACCGTAATATGGGCACTAATCATCCCGATATTTATGCCTGTGGGGATGCGGCCGAGGCCTATGATTTCGTCTATGGCGAGAATAGGCTCACTCCCATTTGGCCCATTGCCTACCTCGGGGGCCGGATTGCCGGCTACAACATGGCCGGTACCAATGCCGAATACCCCGGTGGCACAGCTATGAACGCGCTCAACTACTTCGGGCTTGACATCGCAGCAGCAGGCATAACCATCCCACCCGATGAGTATGGCTATGAGGTGCTCAGCAAACAAAATGACGGCGTATATCAGAAATTAGTATTGAAGGATGACCTATTGGTAGGAATGGTCTTTGTGAAGGACATTGAAAAATCGGGCATCGTCTTCAGCCTGATGAGAGACGGGGTTAATGTGCATGACTTCAAGCAGGCTCTACTAACTGACGATTTCGGCCTGGTATCTTTGCCCAGGGAGTTGTGGCATGAAAGACTGGAGACGCCGCCTCTAGGGTTGGTTCTCCAGCCAGCCCTACCTGAGGAACGGGTGGAGGATTTCGCCGGTGAATAAATGCTTTTGGGGCGCTACGTAATGATAGGCCTTGGCAAGATAAACAATCCTTATTCCGAAGGAAAGGTGATAGAAGCCTGTTCCATCTTTGGAATGATGGATACTCTGGGAAGCCGGTTCTCCGGTGAGGGCGTGATAAAAGCCATTGCGAACATGCATGTTCGCGGTAATGGGCTGGGTGGCGGCTTCGCCGTCTATGGACTCTATCCGGAATACGCCAACTACTACGCCTTACACATAATGTATCTAAGCCAAGAAGGACAAGTAGAGGTGGAGGCTTTCCTCAAGCATAGATTTCATCTGATTCACGACGATGAGGTGCCTACACGGCCGACACCCGCTATCATAAACCCACCGCTTGTACGGCGCTATTTTATTGAAGTTGACCCGCGAGCATGTGGTGAGCAATCACCGGATGATTATGTAGTAGATAGGGTCATGGAGATCAATACCGGGTTTAAGGACGCCTTTGTCTTCTCCAGCGGAAAAGACATGGCAGTGTTCAAGGGTGTAGGCTACCCTGAAGAGATAGCTGAGTATTTCTGCTTGGAGCAGTATCAGGGTTATTTGTGGACAGCCCACGGCAGATTCCCTACCAATACCCCTGGTTGGTGGGGTGGGGCACATCCGTTCAACATCTTGGACTGGACGGTGATCCACAATGGCGAAATATCCTCGTATGGAATAAACCGGCGTTATCTGGAGCAATTCGGTTATCACTGCACCATGCAGACCGACACCGAGGTAGTGGCCTACGCTATCGACCTCTTGGTACGAAGGCACAGCCTTCCCATAGAGATAGTGGCCAAGATACTTGCGCCCCCCTTCTGGAGTGATATAGAGCGTAGTCCAACGAATGAGCAAAAGCTACTCCGAACCCTACGCCAGGTATATGGTAGCCTGCTCCTAAATGGCCCTTTCACGGTCATCATCGCTCATCATGGTGAAATGATCGGACTCACCGACAGGATAAGGCTACGACCCCTAACCGTGGGGATAAAGGGATCGACGCTCTATCTCTCATCCGAGGAGTCAGCTATTCGTCTAATACGCCCCGACCTGGACCGGGCATGGATCCCGATGGGTGGCGAACCCATAATAGGAAGTCTGGAGCAACCTCTCGTTCCTCAAGATGTGACTGTTTCCCGAGGAGGAGATATCCGTGTTAAATAAGAGGATAATCCCCTGCCTTGACGTGACTCAGGGGCGGGTGGTGAAAGGCACCAGCTTCACCGACCTCCGCGACGCTGGCGACCCCGTAGAGATGGCGGCATTCTACTACAAAGAGGGCGCTGACGAGCTGGTCTTCCTCGACATCGGTGCTACACCCGAGGGCCGCGATACCATGGTGGACGTAGTTGAACGCGTATCGGAGCAGGTTTTTATTCCGCTTACCGTTGGCGGCGGGCTACGTAGTATTATCGACATGCGACGCATACTGGAGGCTGGTGCAGACAAGATAGCCATCAATACTGCTGCAGTTCTTAACCCCAATCTTATTCGCGAGGGGGCAAAAAAGTTCGGCTCTCAATGTATCGTTGTAGCCATTGACGCCAGGCGCATACGGGGCAATGGTATGCCCCAATGGGAGGTGCTGACTCACGGTGGACGGAATCCAACCGGGATCGACGCCGTACAGTGGGTAAAGCAGGTTGTCGACCTCGGCGCCGGCGAACTGCTCCTTACCAGCTGGGACGCTGACGGACGGCAGAGTGGATACGACCTTGAATTAACCCGTGTCATTAGTGAGGGAGTGAAGGTGCCAGTCATTGCCAGTGGCGGCGCTGGGAATTTGGATCATCTCTATGATGTGTTTGTTATAGGAAAAGCGGATGCTGTACTTGCCGCCAGTATTTTTCACTACCAGATTTATTCAATTCGCCAGGCGAAGGGCTACCTGTCTGAAAGAGGGATTCCTGTCAGAAGATAGTGAGTACAATGAAAACCTATTTGCCACCAAAGTTTATGGTTGAACGAGACCCCGAGCGGTGCATCCAGTGTCAGGTATGTGTCAACCAGTGCAGCTTTGATACATACTACTATGATGCCCAGGACGACGAGGTGAGAAGTCGCGAGGAGAACTGCGTTGGCTGCCATCGCTGCGTGGTCTTCTGTCCAACCAATGCTTTGACCATCAGGAGAAACCCCCTGGACTACAGGGAAAACTACAACTGGCACCCTGAATTCATAGAGGACATTATAAAGCAGGCGGAGACCGGGGGTGTACTGCTTACCGGTATGGGCAATGACAAGGGTTATCGTGTTTACTGGGATCACCTGGTACTCAATGCCAGCCAGGTGACCAACCCATCGATAGACCCGCTTCGTGAGCCCATGGAGCTTACCACCTATATCGGCCGGAAGCCGGACAGGGTAGATATGGACTCCAAAAACGGGAGCCTGAAGACGGAATTGTCACCTCAGGTTAAGATCGAGGTTCCGGTAATGTTTTCCGCCATGTCCTACGGTGCGGTGAGCATCAATGTTCACGAATCCCTGGCCCGGGCAGCCACCGAGGCAGGCACACTCTGGAACACCGGGGAGGGCGGCCTCCATCCAAAGCTATATAAATACGGGGATAACACTATAGTTCAGGTAGCATCGGGACGGTTTGGCGTCCACGCTGATTATCTGGATGTGGCAAAAATAGTAGAGATAAAGATAGGCCAGGGAGCAAAACCCGGCATCGGCGGACACCTTCCCGGCGAGAAAGTCAGCGCTGAGGTTTCTATGACCCGAATGATTCCACAGGGAACGGATGCCTTATCCCCGGCACCACAGCACGATATTTACTCCATCGAGGATCTAGCACAGCTTGTCTACGCCCTGAAAGAGGCGACAAACTACACCAAGCCGATATCGGTCAAGATAGCTGCAGTCCATAACTCGGCTGCTATTGCCAGCGGGATGGTGCGAGCCGGTGCCGACATGATAGTCCTCGATGGTCTTCGCGGCTCGACCGGTGCGGCACCCAAGATCATCCGCGATAACGTCGGAATCCCCATCGAGATGGCGCTCGCCTCAGTGGACAGTCGGCTCAGGCAGGAGGGTATCCGCAGCCAGGCCTCCCTCGTGATCGCCGGTGGGATCAGGAGTAGCGGAGATGTGGCCAAGGCGATTGCCCTTGGCGCAGATGCTATCTATATAGGGACGGCTGCACTCGTTGCCCTGGGTTGCACCCTCTGCCAGCAGTGCCACACCGGGAAATGCGCTTGGGGTATATGCACCACCGACCTTGCCCTGACCAAGAGGATTAACCCCGACATAGGAGCAAGGCGGCTGTCCAACCTGCTCCGCGGCTGGAGCCTGGAGCTTAAGGAAATACTAGGTGGCATGGGCATAAACGCCATCGAGAGCCTGAGGGGCAACCGCCTGCACCTAAGAGGCATTGGGCTTACTGACACCGAACTCGAAATACTCGGAGTAAGGATGGCAGGCAGCTGAAATGGCAGAGATAGTTAAAAGGACTGACTATACAGTTGAGATCGATGCATATAATCTTTCCCAGCGCGAACTCAATGCCCGTCTGAGGTATGAAGTCTCGAACGGCACCCGTAGGATTGAGCTTCGTAATGTCTATGGTCAGAGGTACATTGGCACGGACTTGGATAGACCTGTTGAAATCGATATAGCTGGTGTCCCCGGCAACGATTTAGGTGCATTTATGAACGGGCCGAGGATTGTCATCCACGGCAACGCCCAGGATGGCTGTGGTAATACGATGAACGACGGGGAGATTATCGTTCACGGCCACGCCGGCGATATCACCGGCCTGGCAGCCAGGGGAGGAAAGATTTATATACGGGATGATGTTGGATACCGGGCTGCTATCCACATGAAGGAGTACGGGGAGAAGAAGCCAGTACTGGTCATCGGGGGGACCGCCCAAGACTTCTTTGGCGAGTATATGGCAGGAGGAATCGTAATCCTTCTCGGCCTGAATTTAAAGGAGGGGGAATACCACAAAGCCAAGTTCATAGGCACCGGGATGCATGGCGGCGTTATCTACTTGAGAGGCACAGTCGAAGACTATCAATTAGGTAAGGAAGTAGGCATTGCCAATCTGGAAGAAGAGGATTTACAGGTTCTTCAGAAATTTGTGGGTGAGTTTGCATTCCATTTTGGCTTTGACGCCGGGGATATATTAAAACATACATTTGTGAAGCTTTTCCCCCTATGGCTCAGGCCCTACGGAAGGCTCTATGCGTATTAGGTGAGTAATATCCAAATAGTAGGTCAAAGAAAATCAACAGTAAGTGCACATTTGGGCAATCCCATAGATCGGTAATAGAAGTTATACGAGATAGCCGGAATCGCTGTCTACTGTGGTAACCAGAATCGCAGTGAGATTGAAATTATTACGTTCTTAATATAACACATTAGAAATAAGCTGATAAAGTGCTTCTGGCAGATAGCTAAATAGTCTAATAGGTGACTTGTCTTGCTCAGTATAGCCGTGGTGAGTGAAGAAACCGAGCAAATAAACAGACTTAGTGCAGGTCTCACAGCAAAAGGTCTGTACTGTTCAGTTGTTCACGAAAGAGAAAGTGGAAAAATCACTGAGCGAGCTCCAGATCTGGTACTTGTAGTTATAGATGACCTACCCACTGATTCGGCAGTATGGCGCCTACTACAGGAAATCAAGCAAGAATGGCATCTGCCTGTAATTGCCCTCCTTTCAAATAAGGCACTTCACAATCTCGATCCTTCAATAAGCATAGATGATTTCGTTGTCGAGCCATGGGATGCAGATGAGGTGGCAGTAAGGACGAAGAGGATCCTTCAGATAACTAAAAATGGAGACGACACGGAGTTAATTAAGTGCGACGACCTGACGATAGACATAGCAAGGTGTCAGGTATGCGTCGGTGGCAGACCGGTCATTCTAACATTCAAGGAGTACCAGCTATTGAGGTTCCTCGCAAGTAACAGAGGCAAAGTATTCAATCGTGATGCCCTGCTCAATAAGGTGTGGGGATATGATTACTTCGGCGGCGATCGAACAGTGGACGTGCACATAAGGAGGTTGAGGAGCAAGCTCGATGATGCCCCCCATACCTTTATCGAGACTGTAAGAAACATTGGCTACCGTTTCCGGGAGGAGCTTTAAGCATTTGTGTGGTATCGTCGCGGTATTTAGTGACAATGTCGACCGATAGGCAGTACACCTGTATGCTATGCCAAATAGGCTAGCCGACTGTGGCACTATTATTCATCGAGATGAGGCCTTATTTTATACTACCACCACCCCAAGGTAGTAATTGGCATCATTATTTGGGAGAAATCCCCGAAACGCTGCGGAATTTAAGAAATGTAAATAATACAAAGGGGCTCTACACTGAATGCAGTTAATAAAAAAGCCATACTGGTACTAGAGGATGAGTCAGTATTTGAGGGATACTCCTTCGGTGCTGATGCTTCCGCCTATGGCGAGGTTGTATTCAATACTAGTATGACCGGATACCAAGAGATGCTCACCGACCCCTCCTACGCTGGACAGATAGTCGTTCCCACATATCCCCTTATCGGTAACTACGGCATCAATTCAGAGGATGCACAGTCAAATCGAATCCAGGTGAGCGGCTTCGTGGTGCGGGAAGAGTGCCACATGCCTAGCCACTCACGGAGCGTCTCCACCCTGCACGAATATATGCGCTCAAGCAGCATCCCCGGCCTCGCCGGTGTCGATACCCGAGCCATTACACGTCGCCTGCGCTCAGCGGGTGTGATGATGGGAATGATAACACAGAAGCCTCCCGATGAGGTACTGGAGAGACTTTCGAAGCTACCCCGCTACGACGACACCGACTTTGTGAAGCGGGTAACCACCAATAAAATCTATAAGTGGGGCGAATCGCCTGGGCAGGAGCCTCTCTATCACATCGTGGTCGTCGACTGCGGGGTTAAGTTTAATATCATGCGCTACCTGAGCAAGCTGGGCTGTACCTGCACTGTAGTGCCCTCGACCACCTTGGCAGAAGACATTCTCGCCATGAAGCCCGATGGTATCTTGCTATCCCCTGGACCGGGCGACCCGGCGATTCCCTATCTTGAGGAAACGGTACGCAATCTTATCGGTAAGAAGCCGATCATGGGTATCTGCCTGGGGCATCAGCTCATCGGACGTGCCCTGGGGGCCAAGACTTTCAAACTGAAATTCGGGCATAGAGGGGGCAACCACCCCGTCCGCGATCTGCACACTGGTCGTATTTATATAACCGCCCAGAATCACGGATATGCGTTAGATGCGGACAGTATAAAAGGAGGACTAGAGATAAGTCACATCAATAACAACGACGGTACTGTGGAGGGGGTGAGGCACTGCGAGATCCCTCTACTGTCGATTCAGTATCACTCTGAGGCCTCACCCGGCCCGAAGGACACGGTCAGCTCCTTTGAACGCTTTGTGGAGATGGTGAGAGGGTGAAGTAAATATTCGCAATACAGACAGTAAATATAGAACTTGCAATAATGGATGGTCTGATGATCGCTTCCTTATTATCAAGCTTAACTGATATAAAGTAAAGAAATGCTCAAAATCTCCAAAGTACTCGTAATAGGGTCCGGGCCTATCATCATCGGGCAGGCGGCGGAGTTCGACTACGCCGGCACCCAGGCATGTAAAGCGCTCCGTGAAGAGGGCGTTATCTCGGTACTGGTCAACTCCAACCCAGCTACTATCATGACCGATGAGGGCATCGCCGATATCGTTTATATCGAGCCACTCACTGTAGAGGTGTTAGAACGAATAATCAAACGGGAGCACCCCGACGGTCTTCTGCCCACTCTGGGTGGGCAGACCGGGCTTAATCTCGCCGTTGACCTGGCCAATGCCGGCGTTCTCGATAAATACAATGTTCGCTCACTGGGTACCCCCATCGATACCATCCGCAGAGCGGAAGACCGCGGACTCTTCAAGAGGATGCTTTCCGAGATCGGTGAGCCAGTCCCCGAGAGCGCCATAGCCTCTTCGATGAAGGAGTCGCTAGAAGCAGCTAAGACAATCGGCTTGCCGGTGGTGATTCGCCCCGCCTACACATTGGGCGGCACCGGTGGTGGCCATGCCACCACCATGGAGGAGTTCAAGCGTATCGCCTCCGGTGGACTGGCGGTCAGCCCGCTTCATCAGATCCTGGTGGAGAAAAGCGTAGCCGGCTGGAAGGAGATCGAGTATGAGGTGATGCGAGACGGGGCGGATAACTGCATAACCGTATGTAATATGGAGAACATCGACCCCATGGGGGTACACACCGGCGATAGCATAGTGGTCGCCCCATCCCAGACCCTCACCGATAATGAATACCATATGCTGCGTTCGGCGAGCCTCAATATCATTCGCTCATTGGGCATCGAGGGGGGATGTAATATCCAATACGCCCTCGCTCCCCACAAGATAGTAGCGGAGTATTGGCCGCCAGGTGGTAGCGGTGAACTCCCTTTAAAGAACGGCTGCCCTCCCTACTATGTTATCGAGGTCAACCCGCGGGTTAGTCGAAGCTCAGCCCTGGCCTCGAAAGCAACAGGCTACCCCATCGCCCGCGTCGCCGCCAAGATAGCGGTGGGTAGGCGACTAGATGAGATCGTGAATCGGGTCACCGGTAAAACTATGGCCGCCTTCGAGCCAGCGCTGGACTACTGTGTGGTCAAGATTCCCCGTTGGCCCTTCGATAAGTTCGCCGCAGGCGATCGCGTCCTCGGCACCCAGATGAAGGCCACGGGCGAGGTAATGGCAATTGACCGCACCTTTGAGGCAGCTCTCCAGAAAGCGGTGCGATCTCTGGAAATTGGTAATAAGTCTCTCCTCTGGGAGGACCCGTACTGGGATGGGAGCAATTTTTCACTAGTGCCCAGTGACCTTCGTCTTTGGGGCGTCATGGCACTATTGAGAAAGGGATTAAGCCCTGAGGAGCTATCGCGGGAAACGGGTATCGACCCCTGGTTTACCTATAAGCTTCGCAACATCGTACAGATGGAGCAGCGTCTCCTCTCTGAGATGTTGACACCTGAGCTCCTATGGGAAGCTAAACGTCTGGGATTTTCTGATGAACAGGTCGGCACTCTGGCCGACCGGATGCCGGAGCAGGTACGAGACCTGCGCCACAACTGGCAAATCATCCCCGTCTATAAGATGGTGGACACCTGCGCTGCCGAATTTGCCGCCGAGACCGCTTACTTCTATAGTACCTATGAACTGGAAAACGAGGCTGAGCCCCTTGCTGGAAACAAGGCAGTAGTTATTGGCTCGGGCCCCATCCGCATCGGGCAGGGCATCGAGTTCGATTACAGCAGTGTTCATGCCGCCTGGGCTCTTCATGAGACAGGCTTTAAGAGCATCATCATCAATTCCAACCCGGAGACCGTCTCCACTGACTTCGATACCTCAGACCGCCTTTACTTCGAGGCCCTGGACGAGGAGAGTGTGCGTGACATCCTGGAGAATGAAGGGGGGGATGTCCTTGCCGCTCCCTCTATCGTTCAATTTGGCGGGCAAACGGCAATTAACCTGGCAGAACCGCTGTATAGAAGCGGCATGCCTATCCTTGGCTCCACTTCCGAGGCTATTGACCTAGCGGAGGACCGAGAGCGCTTCGAGAATCTTATGAACCAGTTGGGAATTCCTCAGCCTCCAGGGGGTGCGGTCACCACCATCGAGCAGGCGCTTAATGTGGCCAAGCTTATTGGTTACCCCGTGCTGGTTCGCCCCAGCTACGTGCTCGGCGGCCGCGCTATGGAGATTGTACAAAACGCCAGCGAGTTGGTTCACTATATGAACCAGGCTATCGAGCTGGACTCCAGACACCCCGTGCTTATCGATAAGTACCTGGAAGGCAAGGAGGTGGAGGTAGATGCTACCTGCGATGGGGAGCGGGTGCTCATCCCCGGGATCATGGAACATATCGAGCGGGCGGGTGTGCACAGCGGGGATTCCATTGCTGTCTACCCCGGCTTGAACCTGACGGACGAGGAAGTGGACACCATCGTCGACTACTCCATCCAGATCGGCCTGGCACTTAATGTTATAGGGCTGATGAATATTCAGTATGTAATTATGGCCAAGGATGATGGCGGATCAGCGGTCTACGTTCTTGAGGTGAATCCCCGGGCAAGTAGAACTATTCCCTTTATCAGCAAGGTAACCGGGGTGCCCATGGTACGGGTGGCCACCAAGGTAATGCTGGGGCAGAGCCTCAAGCAGCAGGGCTATGATACAGGACTATGGCCAACGCAACAGCTGGTTGCCATTAAAGCACCAGTCTTCTCCATGTCCAAGCTGAGCGGTGTGGATACTTACCTCGGTCCTGAGATGAAATCTACGGGCGAGGTGATGGGGGTGGATTACACATTTGATGCTGCCCTGGCAAAGGCGCTGCTCGCCGCCGATATAATGCTCTCTTCGAAGGGATCGCTCCTGCTCAGCATTGCCGATAAGAATAAACCGGAAGCCTTGCCCATTATCAAGCAGCTGTCCGTGCTCGGCTTCAAGCTCTATGCTACCGAGGGAACGGCGGCAATGATTCGGGGGATGGGAATCCCGGTAACCTTTATTAGCAAAAAGCTAAGTGAGGGGCACCCCAACATCGTGGACATGATTCGCGATGGCACCTTGGACGGGGTGGTCAATACGCTCACCGGTGAGCGGGGCCCGTTAAGCGATGGCTTTGAGATTCGACGCGCCGCGGTGGAGAAGCAGATCCCCTGCTTCACCTCAATTGATACCATAAGGGCTGTAGTGGAGGTATTGCTGAGTGACGAGCAAACCTTCTCGGTCAAGCCGCTGAAGGAATATTTAACCGCCAGTGGTGGTAGCACGAGTAAAGCACATCTTTCAGTTATTTGAAATGGTTTAACCAGGCAGCGAAGCATTGCACTGGTAATAAGATTGAGCTGAAATAGATACCGGCGCTCAAAGAAAGGTTTTTTAATGTGCGGAATTGCAGGATGTTTTGGAATAAAGGATACAAAGACAATCAATCGTATGCTGGATGCTCTGCCACACCGGGGACCGAATGATCGCGGCATTCATACCTTTAACGATGTGGTTTTCGGTCATACCAGGCTATCGATTGTCGATGTGGCCAGTGGTCATCAGCCGATTCTGGCCAACGATGGGAGAACAGGGATCATCTGCAACGGAGAAATCTATAATTTTCAGGATCTGAGAGATAAGCTCATTTTAAAATATGAGTTCAAGACGAAATCGGATACAGAGACAATACTTCACCTCTATCAGGATGTCGGGCCTGAATGCGTTAAACAACTGGACGGGATGTTCGCTTTTGCTATCTTCAATGGTGACGATTTTATGTTAGCACGCGATCCTATTGGAATTAAACCGCTCTACTATGGTTATGTAGGCGACAGACTGTACTTCACGTCTGAGCTGGGAGCTATGACCCTGGCCGGTGTGGACGAGTGCCACGAGTTTCCTGCCGGGCATTACTACACCCCCAAAGAAGGATTTGTGCAGTACTATGAGATCCCAAAGGTTCAAGACCATCTTTTGACCGATATAGATGAAACCTGCAATTTGATTCGGGAAACCTTCATCCGGGCAGTAAAGAAAAGGCTGCTGTCAGACACGGAGATCCACGTTGGCGCTTTCTGTAGCGGAGGCATAGATAGCAGCCTGGTTGCTGCCATTGCAGCCGAAGAGATCCCCCATCTCCACACTTTCGTAGTTGGAATGCGGGATGAATCTGGAGATGAGAGCGATGACCTCAAGGCCTCTCGCATTGCAGCAGAACATATCGGGTCGAAGCATCACGAATTGCACTTTACTGAGGAGGAATATTACGAAGCACTACCGACCGTAATAAGGAAGCTGGAAAGCTACGATCCATCCCTCGTACGTTGCGCTGTTCCCTGCTACTTTACATGCAAGCTGGCCGCTGATTACGTTACAGTGGTTCTCACTGGAGAGGGAGCGGATGAGCTCTTTACCGGCTATCACTACATGAAACACTATCCCATTGATGTTCTTAACAAAGAAGCCAGGCGTTGCATTGGCAATCTCCATAACATCAATCTGCAACGAGCAGATAGGATGGGGATGTACTTCAGTCTAGAGTTAAGGGTTCCTTTCCTCGATGTGGAAATGATTGAGCTTGCTGTGAAGATCCCTCCCGATCTCAAGATCCGCGAGTCAGAATATACCGGAGATAAAATCGAGAAATGGATTCTGCGCAAGGCCTTTGAGGTAACTGGATACCTACCTGAAGAGATATTGTGGCGCTACAAGGTCCAGTATACCCAGGGGGCAGGCTGTGAGGACCTTGGAGAGAAACTAGCTCACCGAGAGATGAGCGACGACGAATGCGAGCGCATTGTAGCAGAGAATCCACAGGCAACGATAAACAGCAAAGAGGCGGCTTATTACTTTAAAATCTTCCGGCAGTTCCACCCTCAAAACTCTGTACTTAGCTCAATCGGTATCTGGACCGGTTTTGACTTCGAAGAGGAGAGAGAGAAGGTAAGAGGAACTGTGGACGGCGATTTATCACATATTCATTAAAAGTAAACTCGCCCTCTATTTGACTAGAATAGCCAAATCAATGTGTTGACCACAATTCGTGTTATATATCCTGCACAGTATTCCACTATATTAAATGTGATATCCCCCCACGCACTGCGACGAAATACCAGCAATTGTTAACACAACTGTAACATGGCTGCAATCTTCTGGTAACAATACCCGTTTATTATGTATCTTAGAAACCTGATTTAAGATACATCCAGGATATAGAAAACAACATGATAAACGCTGGAGATACAGCCTGGATAATGATCTCAGCAGCCCTGGTAATGCTAATGATACCGGGCTTAGCTCTATTCTACGGAGGGATGGTAAGAAGGAAGAATGTGCTCTCCACTCTCATGATGAGCTTCATACTTCTCGGTCTAATCGGCATCCTCTGGGTGTTTTATGGCTACAGTTTGGGCTTTGGACCCGATCTCGGCGGCATAATCGGGAAACTAGATTGGATTGGCCTTAGAGGCGTCGGGCAGGAGCCCTCCGATATCTATGCCTCAACAGTCCCCCATCTCTCCTTCATGATATTCCAGGCTATGTTTGCCATTATTACCGTTGCCTTATGGACAGGCGCTGTAGTAGAGAGGATTAAATTCAGTGCCTTCCTCGTTCTCGCGGTCATATGGTTCACCGTAGTCTACTGTCCCGTGGCACACTGGGTGTGGGGCGATGGAGGCTGGCTCGCAAATTTAGGGGCGCTTGATTTTGCCGGTGGCACTGTTGTACACATAACCGCTGGCATGTCAGCGTTAGCCCTCGCGCTGCTACTCGGTCACCGCAAGGGATTCAATGAAGGGGAGCCGATGGAGCCACATAACATCCCCATGGTGGTGCTGGGTGCTGGCCTTCTATGGTTCGGCTGGTTTGGCTTCAACGGAGGTAGCGCCCTCACCTCAGGAGGACTGGCGGCCAACGCTTTTGTTACCACAACTGTAGCTGCAGCGGCCGCAACTATAACATGGATGACCCTTAGCTGGATTAATAGACGTCCATCCGCTCTCGGTGTTGCTACTGGCGCCGTAGCCGGGTTGGTAGCCATCACACCTGCTGCTGGCTTTGTGGAGCCCATTATGGCAATCCCGATTGGCGTTGGCGCAGCAGTGGTGTGTTACTACTGTATGCTATTCAGGATTAAAAGACGGATAGATGAATCACTAGATGTTTGGGCAGTACACGGCATGGGCGGTATGTGGGGTGCCCTGGCAACCGGTATCTTTGCGACGGCGGCTGTTGGCGGAGCTGACGGTCTGATCGGCGGTAATGCTATGCAGCTTGCCAAGCAGCTTGCTGCAGTAGGCGCAGTTGGAGGATTTGCCTTCGCTGCTACCTGGGTTTTGGGCAAGATAGTCAAGGAAACTATAGGGCTCCGAGTAAAAACTGATGAGGAGATAGTGGGATTGGACATAGCCCAGCATGGTGAAAGAGCATATGGGGGCACGATGCCATGAAGAAGATAGAAGCAATTATAAGACCCGAGAAGCTGGGACTTGTAAGAGCTGCCTTAGATGAACTCGGCATACGTGGAATGACGGTTACGGAAGTTAGTGGCCGCGGCCGCCAGAGCGGAATCACTTTGCAGTGGAGGGTTGGGGAATATAAGGTGGAGTTTTTACCCAAAATAAAGATTGAAATAGTAGTCCTCGACGAAGATCTCGGCAAGGCAATTCACGCCATAATTAGAACAGCTAAGACAGGAGAAAGGGGTGATGGTAAAATATTTGTGCTACCAGTAGAGAATGCCGTCCGCATTAGGACAGGTGATGAAGGAGAAAGCGCCATCTGAAGTAGAAGTAAATTAAAAAAGGAGGTTTGAAATGGCGACTAAGAGCAGGAACGAGAGCAAAGAATACGTCCTTAACATGGCAAAGGAGCACGATGTAAAATTTATCAGGCTCTGGTTCACAGATATCCTGGGCATGCTCAAGAGCTTTGCCATCACCGTGGAGGAACTGGAGGGCGCCCTGGAAGAAGGGATGGGTTTTGACGGCTCCTCCATTCAGGGGTTTGCCCGCATCGATGAGAGCGATATGGTGGCTCTACCAGATCCGGATACCTTCCAGTTGCTTCCATGGCGTCCCAAGGAGCACCATGCTGTAGCCCGAATGTTTTGCGACATTCTGAGACCTGGTGGTGAGCCTTTCGAAGGCGACCCTAGATATGTACTGAAGGGAAACCTGAAGCGGGCAGCGGATATGGGTTACACATTCTATGTAGGGCCTGAGCTGGAGTACTTCTACTTTCAGGACTCTAAGGGAACCGAGCCCCTGGATAAGGGGGGATATTTTGATATGACCCCTCTCGACACCGCTACTGACCTGAGAAGGGAAACGGTCCTCACCTTGGAGGAGATGGGCATAGGGGTGGAGTATTCTCACCACGAGGTTGCCGCCAGCCAGCATGAGATCGATATGAGGTACACCGACGCCCTTACCATGGCCGACAGCGTGATGACCTATCGCTTGGTAGTCAAGCAGATTGCCCTAAGCCACGGCGTCTACGCTACCTTCATGCCCAAACCTGTTTACGGCATAAATGGCAGTGGCATGCACGTGCATCAATCGCTGTTTAGTGGCGACAGGAACGCCTTTTTCAACAAGGATGATAAGTATCATCTCTCCAAGATAGGCAAGTGCTACATAGCCGGGCTGCTAAACCACGCACCGGAGATTACCTCCATCACTAACCAGTGGGTTAATTCCTATAAGCGCCTGCTCCCTGGCTATGAGGCGCCAGTATATCTTTCGTGGGCACGGCGGAACCGCGCTGACCTGATTAGGGTTCCAGAGTATAAGCCGGGAAAGGAGAAAGCCACCAGGGTGGAATTTAGGTCACCTGACCCTGCCTGCAACCCCTACCTTACATTCAGCGTGATGCTGGCCGCTGGGCTGGAGGGAGTCGAGAAGGAATACGAAGTTCCGGATCCTGTAGAAGAAAACGTGTATGAGATGACTGAGGAAGAAAGGCAGAGAAGGAATATCGGAACCCTGCCTGGCAGTCTATTAGAGGCTATCAAACTTACAGAAGAGAGCGAGGTGGTACGAAAGGCTCTTGGTGACCACGTATTCGATGCCTTTATCAAGAACAAGAAGATCGAGTGGGACATGTACCGGGCTCAGGTGACCGATTATGAACTCAACAGATACTTACCTATCTTGTAGTATAATGTAAAATAGAGCATCAAGAATGCGCTTAATAAAGGAGGTAGTGATGTCATATGATTGGGGACCACATTATATTGTTCCTTCCGAGGTTCTGAGAAGCTATTCTGGTAATGTTGCGCTTCGGGAAAACTTTGATGAAGATCTTCTAGGTAAGGAGTTGGAGGAACTAAGTATCTCCGGATCTATTACGAAAATAACCAATCCCTGGTACTATCGTAAGAAAAACACAGATACCTGGATCAAGATTGGTGAGTCTAATGACAGACACGAGGATTTCCGCACCAGGTGGGATACAACTCATTTTGAAAACGGCAAATATGAGGTAATGGGGTTAATGCACGTCTTCATCAAGAAGGACGGTGAAGAAATAGCCATTGCCCGTCAGAATGTAGTGGAGGTAACTGTCGAGAATTGACCTATAGCATTTGGCAACAGTGTACATGACGTTATTCAGCAGTGACCACACTGCAATATTAGATAGTACGGACAGTCTATTAGTCATTTAAGGGATGCTCACCCGAAATGTGGGGGTGAGCTATTTAGCTGTGCATAATGCCAAAACACTCAGCAAGTAAATCTCGCTTAGCAGGTGAAAAAGGCATGCGGCCGCTGCGCATTGGTATGGCACAGATAAACACCACTGTAGGTGACTTCAAAGGAAATACGAAGAAAATCCTTGAATATACCGCCAAAGCCAAATCATTGGAAACTAATTTACTTACTTTCCCTGAGCTAGCTATTTGCGGGTATCCACCAGAGGATCTTCTGCTTAAGCCACATTTCATTGAGGAAAATCTAAGGTGCCTTGAACTAATAGTCGAACATTCCTCAGGAATCACAATCGTAGTTGGTTTCGTAGACGCTAAGGCTGACATCTATAATGCCGCCGCGGTCATCCACGATGGCAAGGTTGCTGGTGTGTATCACAAAATATACCTTCCTAACTACGGAGTCTTCGATGAGAATCGATACTTCCAGGCTGGAACGGAATGTCCATTCTACATCATTGCAGGCGTTGGTATTGGTGTAAATATCTGTGAGGATATCTGGTACGAGGCTGGCCCATCCACTACGCAGGCCTACTCTGGGGCTGAGGTAATAGTGAATATTAGTGCCTCGCCATACCATTTCGGCAGGGGAGATTTTAGAGAAAAGATGCTAGGAACGCGTGCCACGGATAATATAGCCATCATAGCCTTTAATAACTTGGTGGGGGGGCAAGACGAACTGGTCTTTGACGGAAATAGTATGGTGTTGGATGAGAAAGGGCATCTGATTGCACGAGGTAGACAATTCGAGGAAGATCTCGTAGTGGCCGATCTCGACATCGAGGCTGTCTTTCGTACACGCCTCCACGATCCCCGGTGGAGAAAAGAGACGCTATTGCTGGAAGAGCGTCGGTGGCACGTAACCAAATTGGTGGTATCCGAAGCGCCTTCTGCTGCTCCCAAACAACCTCTGCCACTCAGGCAATATAAGATAGGCGGCTATCCGGGAGAGATCTACGATGCGCTAGTGCTGGGTACAAGAGACTATGTAATTAATAATGGTTTCGATAAGGTACTGATTGGGCTATCTGGAGGTATCGATTCCAGCTTGGTAGCAGCCGTTGCAGTAGATGCTCTCGGGCCTTCAAACGTGGTTGGTGTAGCCATGCCTTCGAGATACTCTTCTACTGCGAGTTTATCAGACGCTGAATTGCTAGTCCAGAACCTGGGTATAGAGCTCTTGACTATCCCCATTGAGCCAGTTTTTCAAGCCTATATAGACGCACTGGCCTCATCATTTAAAGGTGGTGAGCCCAATGTGGCTGAAGAGAATATCCAAGCCCGTATCAGAGGCAATATCCTAATGGCACTATCAAATAAATTCGGCTGGCTAGTTTTAACGACTGGTAATAAGAGCGAAATTGCAACTGGTTATACAACATTGTATGGGGACATGGCAGGTGGCTTTGCAGTAATCAAGGATGTACCCAAAACCATGGTCTACCAACTCGCCAGCTACCGAAACTCGCTGGTGGGATCTGAACTGATACCATATACTGTAATACAGAAGCCACCATCAGCAGAGCTGAGGCCGGAACAGAAAGACACTGACTCGCTACCTGCGTATAACCTGCTGGATCCCGTCTTGACTGCTTATGTCGAAGAGGATAAAAGCGTGGAGCAAATTATCAATATGGGATTCGATGAGGAGATTGTGAAGCAAGCAGCACGATTGGTAGACAATAGCGAATATAAGCGCCGCCAGGCACCGCCAGGCATCAAGATAACCCCTAGGGCCTTTGGTCGTGACAGGAGACTACCTATTACGAATCGCTTCAAAGGCTTATGAGCCCATTTAAGACGCGGATTAACTAGATGCTTACCTGATAATATTTCGTCATTTTAAATTGGGCTGTGTGAGATATAAATCAAGTATCAAGATTTATGATACTTGATTTATTAGTAAAAAATCCTTCAATAACTAACTCTTGATCTTATAATTAGAGCAGGCCTCGATATCTCAGGGCCTGCTCAATCGACAATATATCCAGTTTAGCCTTCGAGAATCGCCATTGCTTCTTCCCTGTAGGCATCCATTAGATAGGGTATTCCGGTAACATTGGCACACTCTTCGGTCAGGGACATAAGCTCGCGCCGGGTAATCGCAGGC
>Ga0307378_10001167_pt1 | contig 43503 bp, 45 predicted proteins | sample UN1MG_FD_202238 | JGI IMG/M metagenome (GOLD analysis project Ga0307378, IMG submission 202238) | Soil microbial communities from Risofladan, Vaasa, Finland - UN-1 | ecosystem: Environmental > Terrestrial > Soil > Coastal area > Acid sulfate soil | place: Finland: Risofladan, Vaasa | collected... | reverse complement strand
ACCCAGACGACTTCCACTGGAGAGTCTCCACCTGAACCTTCTGTTTCTGTCGTTGGTGAACCTCCTGGCAAGAAAATATCCTCTCCAATAAAAATTGGCGGTGCCTTGGTTATTCTTCTGATGGCGGCCACTCTGCCGGCAACTATTATGCTCGTCCAGAACAAGACGACCATTGCGCCTAAAGCAGAAGAGTCGGTTAGAAAACCTAGACCTCCTCACCCAGAAACTGGAAAAGTTTTTAAAGTTCTTAATCCAGCAGAGCAGGAGTCAGAGAGGGCAGCATCTTTTAAGCCTCAAGGTCTCAAAATTGAAAACATCTCCTCTGGGTCAGTCAAGATAAGCTTTAATACCCTAGAAGCGTTTCCTTCCTCAATTATTTATTCTCCAGATGAAGACTGGAATTATCTAAACATGTTTGAGATGGAGGATTTAGCCGACGAATGGCAACAAAGATATCATCCTGAAAACCAAAAAACCGTCTATCCTGTTGGCGGCGAAGGACCTAGCGCTGATCACGAGTTTATCCTTGAAGACTTGATTCCCAATCATAAATATTATTTTGCCATTCAGATTGAAAAACCAGAAGAAGAGACTGTTTACGAATTCGGTTTTGAGCAACCAGAAAATCATTATACCTTTATCACGGAGTAAATAAAAAGTGGGAAATAATAAAAGAAATCTTGCTGTTTTTTTCTATTTACTAGCTGTTTTAGGGCTAGGATTGTCCTCTCTCTTTATTGGAAGAAGAGTTGCTGATCGCCAGAGAGAAATCACTCCTCAAGAGGCAGAAGCAGCACGAGAAGAATGCGTCGAATGTTGTTGGCAAGAATGGGGTTCCTATGGTCCAGATATCTGCGGTGATAAACCAGAGTGTATGAGGGATGGTTGTAAACAATGTAAAATGCAAGATCCTAGAAATTGTGATAGCAACGCTAATATATGGCCCTCAGATTGTTGGGTGCCAGCTTGTGAACCTCCTCCTACCCCTACTCCTCGTCCAACCGCTACTCCCACTCCTACCCCCACTCCACCTCCAGGCTGTTGGGATACCTGTACTCCAGGTACCTGTCCTCAGACACCTCAACCCTTAGATTGTCAAGATGTAGATGGTTTACGCTGTGTTAATCCTGCTTGTCCGAGTGAGTCAAATTGTGAATGTCCGCCCCTGGCCTGTCTTGCTTTGACCGCCGATTCAACCGAACTAGTTGAGGGAGATGAAGTAGGCTTTACTTGCAAAGGTAGTAGTGGAGTTGATAGTCCGGTTGACCATGTTGAATTTAGGGCCCAGATTGAAGGCGGCACTTGGCAGAGCTTGGGGACAGCGCCAACAACTAAAATAGGCGTCGAATATGAAGGAACAATTTCTTACACCGTTCCCCAAACAGGGAGTTATCAAATCGAATGTCGAGTTTGTACGAGTGCTGACGACAGTCAGTGTACTCTATGGGGAAAGGCTGAATAATGGAATTCTTAAAGAAAAACTGGTCTTTATTAAGTGTCGGTTTAATTACCGTTGTTTTGGCCATCATCGCTCTGGGGACGGCCTGGAAGTTATACGAAGCCGGCAGAGAGCCAGTGGCGCCAACGGCGCCTTCTTCTATCCCTAAAGCTCAGGAAGAACCCACGCTACCCCCGCCGCCACCACCACCCGAAGAGCCTTGTGTTTTAGAGTTTATTGTGCCCAGTGGGACACCAACGCCAACTATTCCAGTTCCTGAATGTTGGGAGGAATGTACTGATGAGTGTTCAGGAGACCTAGAGTGTCAAGATGTGAGTGGCACTGATCGGTGTGTTCATAAAGATTGTCCTGATGAAGAAGATTGTGTGTGTCCTGGTCCAACAGCAACGCCGACACCTGGTCCAACAGCAACGCCGACACCAACCTCACCACCCCCACCCCCAGGGACGACGCCGACACCAACACCAACTCCGGTTGAATTACCAGAAGCAGGGGTTTCTTTACCTACGGTTGGGGCTCTCTTAGGAGGCATTCTCCTGGTGGTTCTTTCAGTGATTTTGGCTTTGTAGTGGTGGGGCTTCCCGCCTTATCTTCGCACTCGGCTTTTTAATACTATTCGTATACGCCTCGTGCCAAGATTATTCGGCGGGTGCGTCCCGCCAAAGGCGGGACTTGACATTTCTTCCTTCTTCCCTTAAAATCAGCACTGCTGTCACATGAGTGATAGCGTTTCTTTGAATATGGCGACTAAACAAACCACTCCTAAGTTAAAACCAACTGCCGGCTATGCTTTAATTGAGCCGGTTGAGCTGGAAAAGAAAACTGCCGGTGGTCTTGTTCTTCCTGATTCCCATGACGAGAAATCCCAAAAAGGCAAAGTCATCGCCATTGGCGGACCTCAAATAGCTGATTCCGGTCGAAAAATCATTCCTGAATTTAAAATTGGCGACACGGTTATCTACAAAAAATGGGGTGGCGATGAAGTAAAACTTGGGATTTCTGGCAAAGAATTGATTTTTGTTAAATTTGAGGACGTTTTAGCAATCGTTAAGTAAGAACCTCGCTACGCGAGAACCTTGTTTCTCGCTAGCGCTCGAAATAATATGGCAAAACAACTTTTATACGCAGAAGATGCTCGAGAGAAACTGAAAAAAGGTGTCAATGCCGTTGCCAAAGCGGTCGGGACGACCCTTGGCCCTAAAGGCAGAAACATTGCCTTGGATAAGAAATGGGGTGCGCCTTCAGTTGTTCACGACGGTGTTTCTGTGGCGAAAGAGATTGAGCTTGAGGACCCATTTGAAAACATGGGCGCTCAATTAATCAAAGAAGCAGCCGAAAAAACCAATGATGTTACTGGTGACGGCACGACCACAGCCACTATTCTTGCTCAGGCAATTGTTGTCGACGGCATCAAGAATGTCACCGCCGGCGCCAATCCCATGGTTCTTATTAAAGGGATTGAGAAGGCGGCTCAGCAGGCAGTAGAATCCATCAAAAAGCAAGCTAAGCCCATTAAAGGTAATCAGGATATTGTTCAGGTGGCTACTATTTCCGCGGCTGACCAAGGAATTGGCGAAAAGATTGCCGAAGCCTTGGAAAAAGTGGGTCGGGATGGCGTGGTCACGGTTGAAGAAGGCAAAGGTTTAACCATAGAAATTGAATATAAAGAAGGAATGGAGTTTGATAGTGGTTATGTTTCCCCTTATTTTGTCACCAACCCGGAGAAAATGGAAGCCGAAGTAGAAAATTCCTACATTCTGATTACTGATCAAAAGATTTCGGCCTTGGCTGATTTTCTTCCGTTTTTAGAGAATTTTGTCAAGACTTCGAAGAATCTAGTCATCATTGCTGATGATCTTGAGGGTGAAGCTTTGGCCACTTTAGTGGTTAATAAGCTTCGAGGGACAGTTAATCTTTTGGCCGTCAAAGCACCTGGTTTTGGTGACCGGAGAAAAGAGATGCTGGAAGACATCGCCATTTTGACTGGCGGGACGGTTATTTCTGAAGATACTGGCCGGAAATTTGAATCTGTGGGTCTTGAAGATTTGGGCCAGGCAGAAAAGATTTGGGCGGATAAAGATAATTGCCGAATTATTGGCGGCAAGGGTTCAGCTTCAACAATTAAAGGTAGGATTAATCAGATTAGGAAAATGATTGAATCGGAAACTTCTGATTTTGATAAAGAGAAGTTTCAGGAAAGATTGGCGAAGCTTGCTGGCGGTGTCGCTCAGATTAATGTCGGCGCCGCTACTGAAGTTGAATTAAATGAGAAAAAGGAGAGAGTTAAAGACGCGGTCGAGGCGACGAAGGCGGCGGTTGAAGAAGGGATTGTGCCTGGCGGCGGCGTGGCTTTACTCCAGGCAGCTAATGGGTTGGACCCGAAGTTGCTTAAAGTCGAAGAAGGCGACCAGTCAACTGGAGTTTTGATTGTTAAAACCGCTTTAGAAGCACCAACCAGAAAATTAGCTGAGAACGCGGGCGAGAATGGGGACGTGGTCATTAAGGAGATTGAGAAAAAGGATGGCGGAATGGGTTTTGATGTTTTAGATGGGAAGTATAAGGATATGGTCAAAGCCGGAATTATCGACCCGGCTAAGGTGACGAGAATTGCGGTTCAGAATGCGGTCAGCGTGGCGATTATGATTTTAACGACTGAAGGTTTGATTACGGACATTCCTGAGAAAGAAAAAGAACCTCCAATGCCGGGTGGCGGCATGCCAGGAATGGGGATGTAAAAATGACTTCTGGTCTTGAAAGACCCCCAGGAACATTAAAGCCGGAAGCTGCTGCTGAGGCAACGCGCAATGATCTACTAACCGAAATTTCTCGAGACCAAAAGGAAAAAGAGATTTTAAAAATAGTTGGAGAGCTTGGTAAGGAGGGTGGCCCTCTCGGAATGATGGCTGGAGCTGCTCTCCAGCGATTTGAACCAGGTGGAAAAGAGAAGGTTCCTCGTCTACACACTTACTTCAAAAATTGCTTAGAAGAAGGTGTTCCCCTAGAGACGATTCGGGAGGTAGTCCGCATTGCCCGGAGCTAAATTGGGTTGACGAAGTCTAGAAAGGATCTTTGATTGAACCTCATTTGAGTAAAAATGAAACCCGCGCAAGCGGGTTTTTTAGTTTGATATAATTCAAATATGATTCAAAGCTTTGAAGATTTATGGAAGGCGTATACAGAATTATGTCAGGGAGTTTTGATTAAAGATATTAAAAATCTCAAAACAGCTGATATCATTATTGGTAACACTCCAGATGCTTGGTACAACTTTGCCCTTCCGAAGGTTAAGAAGCCAGCTGACTTTGATTTAGAAGAAATCAAAAAAATCCTTTCTCCAATTAGTGCTCCTGCCTCGATTTATCTTTGGGAAAAATATGTTAAGGCTGGCTTCCCAAGATTTTTAAAGCAAAATGGTTATGAGTTATTTGGAACTGATACCTGGTTAGTTCTCGACAAGAAAACTGAGACAGACCTAACAGTTAGTGTTCCTATGGAGCAGATAGGCTTATCTAAATTTCTGGATTTCGAGGAGTTGACCAATGAGGTATTTAAGGAAGAAGGTTATGATAATCGACCATACAATAAAATTTGCCGCGAAACTTTAACTGGAAAGCGGAAAAGCAAAGTACCAGGTTTTTCTTCGGAGTTTTTTATGATTTACGAAGATGGCAAACCAGCGGCCGGAGGGGGTCTGTTTTTAACTAAGGAAGTTGGTTATTTCCATAACGATGCGACTTATAAACAATATAGAAGCAAAGGTTACCACACTGCTTTGATTAAAGAACGAATTAAATTTTGCTCGGATAAAGGGATTAAGATCCTTTATTCTATTGTTGAAAAAGATGGCCAATCTTTTAGAAACTTCAAGCGCTGTGGTTTCAAGCCCTGGCAAGTTTGTGAGCTGTTTACCCTGAAATCCTAAGCTTTGTGCTAGAATTAGGCTTGATGAAGTTTTTTGTTAAGCCTAAACCACCCTTTAACTTCGAGTTAATCACCTCTCTTTACTCCCGATTTCCGGTTCAGTGTGTTGATTTATATTCTCGCGGAGTTTACGAGCGGGTTTTGCGGGATGAAGATAAGCTTTTCTTAGTGCGGGCGAATTCAGTTGGCACAATTGAAAAACCCAAGCTTCAGGTCGAAGTTTTTCCAAAAGGAGTAAGAAAGAAGTTTATTACAACTGCATCAAGCCGAATACTCCAGGCTTCAATGCCTGGAGATGAGGCGCAGTCCCGACGGAGTCGGGATAGAAATGCGGCGTATCGCAGCCTTTCGGCGAAGCCGAATCTTTCCTTTGGATTACCAAAGGAAACCCCTAGCCTCAGTACTAGGGGAGGCTTCATTGAAGATAAAATTAAGTGGATTTTGGGTACGGATGATGAACTTAAAGGCTTTTATAAAATTACCCAAAAAGAGGAAAGACTCGCTCCAATAATCAAAAACCTATACGGCTTGCGAGCGCCGAAAACTCCAACAGTCTATGAAGCTTTAATTATTGCCTTGACTGAACAGCAAATTGCTTTTCGAGTGGCTCTTTCTTTAAGAAAAAAATTGGTTGAGCAATATGGGGAATCTTTGGGCTTTGAGGGAGAAAAATATTTTGCTTTTCCTGAACCAGAAGCTTTAGCTCAGGCTAAGCCTAAAGAGATTAGAAAACTAGGTTTAAGCATCAGAAAAGCAGAATACATTATTAATGTTTCTCAAAAAGTAGCTCAAGGCAAGCTTGATTTAGAAAAAATGAAAAACTGGGAAATGAAGAGGGTTTTGGAAACCTTAACCAAGATTAGGGGCTTAGGTCCTTGGACAGTGGAATATATGATGTGTCGAGGTATGGGCAGATACGAGGCTTTGCCGGCTAATGATATGGGCTTGAGAATTAGCTTAACCAAGTTTTTAGATAAAAAGGAAAGAGTTTCAGAAAAAGAAGTGAGAAAATTCCTTGACCATTTTGGTGAACACAAAGGTTATGCCGCCTTTTATCTTATCTACGCCTACGCTTTTCAGAAATATCCCCAAGAGAGATTGCTTTCTGCTTAGGATTTCTTTAAAATATAGTCATGAAGCAACTTCATCCTAAAGCGGTTTGGCTTTTCTTTATTACGAATATTTTAGTATTTGCCTTTATCCTATTTATCTTCAGCTCCGTTATTTTCCCGGTTATTTTTACTGCTCCAAAAAAGGGCTACCCAGCAATTTTTGACAATTTCTGGATGGTTGTTCTTCTCTTTGTGATTATCGCCCCTATTTTTAGTTACTTTTTAGCACAATTAAGCTATCGTTTCTATAGATATGGCCTTACTCCTGAGGGAATCAAGATTGAAAAAGGGGTAATTTGGAAGCGCTATATTACTATTCCCTATGGCCGGATTCAGAATGTTGATATTTATCGTGGGCCTTTAGCAAGAGCTCTTGGTTTAAGTGATCTTCAGATTCAAACCGCGGGTTATAGTTATGGAAAGGCGCGGTCCACAGAAGGAAGATTGCCAGGTTTGTCTCCTAAAGACGCGGAAGACTTGCGAGATAAGCTGGTCAAGAAAATAGGCTCCAAATCCCAAGGGCTTTAAACCCCATGGTATAATCACTTCAGCTTTTTTAAACATTTTTCCATGCCTCATAATATTTATAAAGGAATTGACAAAAAGAAAGACTTTCGGGAAAAGACTCTTGTTTTTATTGATTTAGAAACAACCGGGATGGATTTATGTCAACATGAAATTATTGAAATTGCTTGTTTGGTAGTTGACCCAAAAACTTTAAAAATCAAAAAGAGATTTGAGCGGAAAATTATGCCCGAACATTTAGAGAAAGCCGCTCCAGAAGCATTGAAGATAACTGGTTTTTCAAAGAAAGTTTGGCAAAAAGAGGCTCAATCTTTAGGCAAAGTTCTTCAAGATCTTAATCAATTAGCTCCAAAGGGAATGTTTATCGGCTGGAATGTTTCTTTTGACCGTCCCTTTTTAGAAAGAGCAATTCGAGATAAAGGAATGACGCTCAATTTTGACTATCACTGGCTGGATGTCTCGATGTTAGTTTACGAACATTTATTTTCTGACAAAAAACTTAAGCGGATTAAGTTGACTGACACCTGTGAGATTTTAGGTATCCCTCGAGGTAAAGCCCACACCGCCATGGCCGACACTAAGGCCACTCTCGGAGTTTATCGTTCTCTCAGACAGGGAAAATAAATTCTGTTAGAATGGATTTGTGGGGAAGAAGAAAAAGATTACTTCCTTATTGGTCGCAATTATCCTTCTTGTTATCCTTATTTATCTTCTTCAAAAAAGAATTATTTATATCGACACCCAACAAATTAAAGAATTTATTCGCTCTTTTGGCATTTTAGGCCCAATTGTTCTTATAGTTTTGATTACGGCCACGATTGTTATTTCTCCTCTGGCTTCGCTCCCTTTCTGGTTTGCCAGTCTTGCCCTCTTCGGCTTCTGGCTAACATGCTTTTTTATTATCATCAGTAATAGTATTGGCTCGGCGATTAACTTTTTAATTGCCCAGCGCTTTGGTCGGCCAGTGGTGACTAAATTAGTAGGCAAAAAAGGAATCGAGAAGATAGATAGGGTAACGGAAATAATTGGCTTGAAAATGCTTTTTATCGCTCGGCTTGTTGGTGGCGCTTCGGCGGATTATGTTTCTTATGCGGCCGGACTAACTTCAATGAAATTTAAACCCTATTTCATCATCAGTGTTTTCGCGGCCATCCCGATGATTTTCCTTAATCTTTTTTTCCTTGACAGGATTCTCACTTTTAATCCGCTTTTTATTGCCGTCCTCGCTCCTTTGGGCTATGCCTTAGCCCTTGTCTTTCCCTTGGTGGTTTACAAATGGCCCAAGAAAAAACTTAAGAAGGATTAAATTCCCAGAAGAGTTCTTGGATTAATGTGGTGGCCATTGTCGATCACTTCTAAATGTAAATGGTCGCCAAAAGCCCGACCAGTGGCACCAACACGACCGATAACCCGATCGGTTTCTACTTCTTCACCGGTTTGAACTTCGATTTTAGAAAGATGGGCATAGACTGAATTTAAACCATTGCCGTGGTTGACGATAATGTGATTACCCAGAGCAAAACGGGCATAGATGGTCGCTTCGATTTTTCCCTTCATAATTGGATAAACCGGGTCACCGGTGAGACCGTCGAAATCAATAGCGGGGTGGTAAGAATAAAAACCCTGGGAAATTTTGACTTCATCTAAAGGCGGACGAATTCCCGCCCTGGTGGTGACCATCTCGATTACTCCTGGAGAGAGAGTGGTTAACTCTTCAGGAATACTAGCTAAAGCTGAGGTTTTTGAACCAAAGGTTGAGACGAGCAGAGCTAAGAGAACTAAATTAGTTCCCAGAACCGCTTTAATTCTTTTCTGTTCGAATAAGTGGCGGAAAACCCGACTGACTTTAGAGCCGCGACGAATTTTTTGAAGAGCTTCAATCTTTTCAAAAACTTCTTTTTTAAAGACAAAGGGAGACCTCCGCTTAGAGACCTCAATTTGCAAGCGGTGTTTGGGAAGGTATAAAGATAAGGCTATCATAAAATTCTTGCTTTCAGCAAGATTTTTGAAATCGTAATTTTTCAAGAGATAGCAAATAAATTTGCCAGCGATTATAAACTTCCTTGCTTTCAGCAAGGCTTTTGAAAGCATCAGCTTTTCAACAAGTTTTCAAGCTATGCTTATTAAAAAGGTCGAGACAGACTCGACCATGAAAAAATCCTGACTGATTTTGTCAGGACTGGCAGAGTATAGCTTAGAAAGGGTTAAAAGTCAAGCTCCGATGGTCATCGGAGCGCAGTCTCGCCAAAACGCCCCAGGAGACCCGTCAGACGGGTTCGAACGGTAAGATTGTGTGGGACAAATTTTGAGGCCTCGGCCGGAATCGCACCGGCGTGACTGGTTTTGCAGACCAGCGCATAACTTCTCTGCCACGAGGCCTAAATTTTGGCGGGTTGCAGAATGATTTTACCATTTCTAGCCTTGAAAAACAACCGATTTTTCTATTTCTCTACTTATTTAACCATCTATTGGCCTATCTAGTTTGCCAAAAGCCTATATATATGATATAGTTCGAAGCGAAAATGAGGAAATTCGTTTTGCCAGCCATTGCCCTTATTTTAGTCCTTGGTGTTGGTGGTTTTATTATCAAGCAAAAATTTCTTCAGCCAGCTCAGGCCGGCCTCCAAGTTTCTTCTAATCCGCCGGCAACCATTTTTCTTGATGAGAAAGAAATGGGGATGACCCCCAATGAGTGGCAAAATCTTAAACCCGGAGAGGTGACTTTGAAATTAGTGCCCCAGGCAACGGCGACTACTTATTTCCCTTGGGAAACTAAGATTAAATTGATTAATGGTATGGTGGCGGTGGTTAATCGAGAATTTGGTGAAACCGAATCTGCCTCGGCGGGCGAAGTGATGACAATGGAGAAAATTGCCGATAAGAAGAGCGCCTCCTTGGCAGTTATTTCGATTCCTGACTCCGCCGTCGTTACCCTTAATAATGAAACCAAGGGATTTACACCAGTCAGTCTTGATGGTCTCACTGAGGGAAATTTTGAAGTTCGGGTTTCCGCTAATGGCTATCAAGAGAGGATGGTTCGAGTGAAACTGGTCGATGGCTATAAATTGATGGTTAATGTGAAATTGGCAGAAGAAGAAAAAGAAGGGGAAGAGGGAGAAGGAGAAGGAGAGGAAGAAGCTGAAGTCACCGGCACCCCTACTCCTAAAGCTGAAGTTACCCCAAAAACAACTCCTCCACCAAGACCTTATGTCCTCATTAAAGATACGCCGACAGGTTGGTTAAGAGTCAGGATAGAGCCTTCGATCGCGGCCACAGAGGCGGCGAAGGTCAATCCCGGTGAGATGTATTCTCTTTTAGATGAGGAATCTGGTTGGTATAAGATTGAGTATGAGGAAGACGAAGAAGGTTGGATTTCTGGACAATACGCGGAGAAATACAACTAGTTAGAAACTACCCCCGTAGATTATTCCCACGGTTAAAAGCCCCCAAAGAATGACGGAAGCTAAAAGGGGCTTATCGGATAAAAGCACTTTTTCTGGTGATTCGGCCCTCGCTCCGGTTTGGATAATCCGAAGATAACGCATGATGCCATAGATGACAACCGGGATGGTAATCATTAACCATTTATTAATCCCTGCCAGAGTTAAGGGAAAGTAGGTTAAGAAACGAAGCTGTCGGACGACAGGTGGTGGTTGGAAAAAGGTGAAAAGAGACCAGGCTAACCAGGTTGAGGAAGCAAAGATGGATAGGTATTGGTCGAGAAGCTCTTTAGAGTAAAGCGCCAAAGTTCTCCGGTGTTGACTAGCCTGTTCGGCCAAGATATTAAGCTCCGCTCTTCTTTTGCCCACCGAGAGAAAAAGGGCGAGAGAGATCACGCAGAGCAAGAACCAAACTGAAAGGTGAGCATTGATGACAAAGGCGCCAGCATAAACTCGAAGGATAAAACTACCGGCAATGGCTAAAACATCAAAAATAGTATAGTTTTTTAGCCAGAAAGTGTAGATTATTTGGAGAAGAAAATAGAGCAAGCAGGTGAAGAAGAAGAAAGAAGAGAACCAGGCGGCTAGATAAAGAGAAACGAGGACTCCGGTGATAGAAAAAAAGAGAGCCAGAGGTACGGGCACATCCCCTTTAGTGATTGGTCGCTGTCTTTTAATGGGATGAAGTTTGTCACGAGGAATATCAATGATATCGTTCAGAAAGTAAACTGCCGAGACGAGAAGAGAAAAGATAAGAGTAGCAATAAGAGTTCTGGAAAAGGCTAAAGGTTCAAAGAGTTGACCAGAGAAAATTAGGGCGGCAAAAATCGCCGCGTTCTTTAGCCATTGCTTCGGTCGGGCGGAGATGGCAAGATTTTTCCAAAATAAGTAACCCATATAAGAAAACCGCCGATAATTAGGGCGAGCATTATTATTGTATAGAACTTTTGCTGACTATTCAAATTCAGGGCGACTAAACCGAGGAGAGCGGTTACCAACCAATAAAAGAAAGCCACTTGGCGTTTATTCCAACCGAGATCGAGGAGACGGTGGTGAAGATGGCCGCGATCACCCCAGACTGGTGATTTACCTGTTAAAAGGCGGCGAGTAATGGTGTAGACGCCGTCGATCATGGGAATGCCGAGGACCAAAATGAGAGTGGCAATTTTGGCGCCGGAGAGGATGGAAAGAACGGCGAGGAGAAAACCAGCTAAAGAAGCGCCACTATAACCAGGCATGATTTTTTGGGGGTAAAAATGAAAAGGGAGGAAGCCTAAGTAGGCGCCGGCGGTAATGGCGGCTAGGATGGCGATATTCCACTGAGTGACATCTTCGGTAAAACTGAAAGAGAGAAGAGCGATGGTCAGGGCAGCGATGGGAACAATGCCTGAAAGTTGACCGTCAAGACCTGAAGACCAATTGACCATATTCATACACCAAACGATCCAAATTAGAGCAAAAAAATCAGCTAAAACCCAGATACTTCGGGTTTCGCCTAAGAGGTGAAAATAAATCCTTGGTTGGTCAAGAAGAATAATGCCGTCAAAAGGATTGGTGATGAAGGCAATGCCGATACCGACAGCGACAACTATCCCGGCGCTGAAGAAACCAGTTAAAAGCCTTAAGTAGGGGTTGAGATCATAGCGGTCGTCAATGATGCCAATGGTGGTGGCCAAGAGAGCTCCAGCCAGAATTCCTAAGAGATGTTTATCAATGGGTAAAAAAAGGAAAGAGCTGAAGAGGAGGGCAATGATGATGGGAATTCCCCCAATTCTCGGGACAGGATAGCGATGAATAACCTTGGGATGTTTTTTCTTTTTAGGGTCCTCGACCCAGCCAAAATGAACGGCTAATTTAATCACAACAGGAGTGGTGATGAAAGCAATGAAAAAGGAAAAGAACAGAGGCAGAAGGAAGGCAGTATTAATTAAGGACTCGGGCATTTAAATAATTAAACTAATAATCCTGAAAAGAATAATCATTGCTAAAAAGGAATAAAGACTAGTCGTCATCATTAACACTCGGGTAAGGAGTTGGTCAGAAGAGAAGTAGCTGGCAAAAGTCAGATTGATAAGGACGATAACTAAACTGCTCCCTGGTAAAAGCCAGAGGAAAAAAGGAGAAACCAATTGCTCTTCTCCCCAAGGTAGGGAATAGAAAAGGGGAATTTCAGGAGGAAGTTTGAACCAGGAAAAAAGTAAAAGAAAGAAACTGGCACTAAGAGCGATTAAAGCCAGGTTAAGACAATTGCCAGCTGTCTTATCGTTCCAAACCTCACGGGGGGATAGTCCCATGCTTAAATTATATCACGCTGAGCCACGTCAGACGTGGTCGAACGCGATTAATCGAGTCTGACCACGTCAAACGTGGTTTTACTCGATCACTTTGAAGGTTTTTCTAAAGAAAAGAGTGGTGCCATCGAGAGTGCTGAAAGGATGGTAATCTTTAGCGAGAATTAAATCTAGCTGGGGAAACGCGTCTTCGGTATCTAAAACAATAATATATTTAGGCCGAACTGATTCGATCGCCTCAATTGTTTCCTGATAGCCATTAAAATCCTTGATATGGTAATTAGCTGTATACCTTCCTGGAGGGAGGTGGCGGGTAAGGGCGTAAAGACAGGGAGCGTCTTCACCCCAAATGAAAATCTTTTCATCAGAAGCAGTGTGATGCATCAGGAAGGAGGCAATTTGGTGATTTCTGGGCAGATCAGGGTTGAAATATTGAAGATATTCTTCGTTGGTCTTTTGTTTGGTTGCCCAATCAAGGAAGTTATGGTAATAGGCGAGAGTTGGATATTCCCAGAAATTAAAGTATTGTTGGACAAAAAGCAAAAGACCGAGAAAGAAAAGAATGAGCAGTTTTTCAAACTTTTTGATATTAGCGATCAGGAGCCCAACCAATAGTGAGGCCGCGGGAAGAGCTTGAACCAGGTAATGAGGATAGGGTCGTTCGGAAAGAGTGGCGCCGAAAAGGGAAAAGATTAACCAGAGACAGAGAAAAATTAAGTTCTTGTTAAGTTTTTTTCTGGTTAACCAAAAGAAGATAGTTAGAATCAGAAGAGAGGAGGTTCTCAGGATAAAACCGGTGTTGAAAATCATCCCCTGACTTTTTCCTTTCCAAGAGGAAAGATAGCCAATATTTTGGAGGAAACCGGCTTGGATAAAAGGAAGGAAAGCGTCTTTACTTATAAAGTAAAGACTAAAAAAGAGGAGGGGTAAAGAGAAACCGGCAAGAAGGAGGAATCCCTGATGAAGAGTAGTTCGCCAGTTTTTTAAAGAAAGAGAGAAAAAGAGGAGAAGACCTAGGGCGGCGAAATCAAAACCAGCCGTTACCTTGAAGAGAACCGCTGAACTGAAGAGAGCACCCGCGCCCAAAAATCTTAACTTTTCCCGTTTTTTTCCGCATAATACCAGTAAAAATCCCGCAAGAATGGGCAAAATCATAAAGATCTCGGCGTTTGCAATATTGCCTTCGAGGCGAGGCCAAGTCGTTAGTAAGGCAAAGAAGACAGTGGCGATTAAAATGGGTCGCGTTTTGTTTTCAAAAAGACATTGACCTAATTTCCAAAAAATAACAATTGTTCCCAAACTCCAAACCATTAAAATCGCCCGAAACCAGAAAAGACTGCCGCTAATAGCGGCTAAAAGATAAATTAGAGGTGGTTTATTATCATGAATATCGCGATAGAGAGTTAAGCCCTGACGAACTGCTTGACCGAGAGTTAAATAAATGCCTTCGTCGCCATAGGAATAAGGATAGAAGAGAGAAGGAATTCTTAAAAAGATAACCAGAATGAGGATGATTACCAGCCAGCCAGGTAAGACTGGTAAGGATTTAATTATCTTGTTGTTTTTAATCTCTTTAACCACACTAGTTTTAGACTACCAAAACTTTTCTCTTTTTCAAACTGGTAATTAGGTAATTCGACTTTTTCAGGATCACCACTGGTGATGGCAATGATGATAGATTTATCCGGCAGTTCTTTAATCGTGTCTCCCTCAGTCATCAAAGCTGTGCCTGTAAAAAAGGGTAAGTTGCCCTCGGGCACATAGATTGGCGCCGGAATTTGATAATATTTTGATTCGAAGAGATGATGAGAGCGGTCATTATAATTGACGAGAGCAGTGTCTTCTAAATCTAATGATTTGACATGATGGGCGAACTCGCGAAAAGGTTGTTTGGTTGGGTGGGTGAAGTAGTGGTAGTTAAAGGGAATCAAAACTAATAAAAAGAGGCTAATCAAAAGAAGAGAAATTTTCCTTCTTCGGGAAACGAACAAAAGCAAAATCATCGGAATGACATAGAGCATATAGCGATCATAAAAAATTGAGGAATAGAATTGGGAGATAAGATAAGTCAGACCAATAGGAATAACAAACAAACTTACTAAAATAAGCTCTTTTTTTATTTCTCCCCAGCGTCGGCAAAGAAAAGCACCGCCAAAACCAATGATTAATAGGGAGCGCGTCATTCCCTTAGCGGGATTGATAAAGAAAGTGCCCAATAATTCGCCCAGAGACTTCAAGGTTGGCTTCCCTAGCCAGAAACCACTACCCACGAGAGAAGTTTGATAGTAAAGAGGATAGAGCCAGGGAAGGTATAAAAGACCAATAACAATGTAGGGCTTAATCGTTTTGACTAAACCCTCCTTCTTATTGAAAAAATTAGGAATTTCCCAGAGAAAGTGAGTGCCAATGACAAAAATAGAGAAATGATGGCTGTAGAGCGCCGCCGTGGCCGCCAGAACATAGCTCCACTTTTTCTTGGCTAGATAAAAGTAAGTTGCTGCGGTTGAAGTGAAAAGCAAGATAGCATACATCCGACCCTCAAAGCCATATTGGAAAAGAAAAGGATTCAAAAAGCAAGCGAGAGCGGCGATGAGCCCGGTTTTTTTGTCCCAAAGTTTTTGACCGATCAAATAAACAAAGAAACAAGTGGCGAGAAAAAAGACAAAGGAAAGGGCGCGAATGGAGACTTCACCGGAGCCGAAAAATTTCATCCAGGTGTGGAGACAGAGATAATAAAGAGGGGGTGAAGTGTCCCGGGAAACAGTGGTGATGATTTCCAAATAGGGTTTGATGGCGAGAGTGGCGGCCCAGGCTTCATCACCCCAAAGACTGGCAGTAAATTGATTCATTTCTAAGAAAAGTATAGCATAACCCTGCAGGTAAAAAACCAATCAATAAATCATCTAATAATCTAATCAACTAATCACTCCAAATCTTGACACTTATAGTAATTTCTACTATATTATAGTCAATGAGACGAATAATCTTTTTCTTAAGTTCATTTTTGATCCTCCTTTCTTTGCCGACAGTCATTCTTGCTCAGGATTCAGAAAAGCCCCAAAATTTTGAAGTCAAAAAAGGCGAAATTATTAATCATGATTTTTTTGCTGCCGGTGATACCGTCACCATTTCCGGAGTAGTTAATGGTGATGTTTATGTGGCAGGAGCGAGCGTTACTGTTGACGGAACAATTAATGGTGACTTCCTAGCCGGAGCGGGAATGATTACTATTTTAGGCGAAGTCAGTGATGATATTCGGATCGCTGGTGGCAATATTTTGATTAACGGCACGGTTGGTAAAAATGTTACTTTGGCCGGAGGAACGGCGACCATTACCAGCGAGGCCGAAATTAAGGGGAGTATTTTAGCCTTTGTCGGTAGTTTAGAACTTCGGGCGCCAGTGGGTCGGGATGCTAATCTTTATGCGGGTCGGGCCGTGATTAGCAACCAGATTGGCGGTGATCTTAAGGGAGAATTTGATGAATTGATTCTCACTTCTGAAGCCGGTATCCTTGGTGACTTAGATTACAAAAGCCCTCAAAAAGCAGAGATTACTGAGGGATCGATTATTTTAGGCGAAACTAATTATGAACTACAAGAGAAAGAAAAAGCGCCTGGTTTAAAGGTGGAAGCTTTAGTCAAACCAAGCGTTCCTCGAGGAACTAATCTTTGGCTGAGCCTTTCCAGTTTTATTCTTTCTTTGCTTTTGGGGTTCGGTTTTCTTTATGTTTTTCCTAAAAGGGGCGAGGCGATTGTCAAGATATTGAGTTCTCGGCCGTGGCAAAGTTTAGGAGCAGGTTTTCTAGCGATGATTCTTTTCCCAGTTGGAGTAATTCTTTTAGCCATTACTCTGATTGGTATTCCTTTAATCTTATTGATTGTGCCGTTGTTTATCTTTTTGCTTTGGTTTAGCAAGATTTTTGCGGCTCTTTGGACAGGACAATGGATTTTGAGCCGGTCGGTCTCGAATAAAAGCTGGAAATGGGCTTTATTTCTTGGTTTGGTTGTTTATTATCTTTTGCGCCAGTTGCCGATTATCAGCCCGATGGCGGTTTTTGCTTTTACCACTCTTGGCCTAGGCGCTTTTCTTCTTGATCAAAAAGCCCTTCGCAAAAAGTAAGCTTTGAACGATTGACTTTCTTTATCTTGCTTGTAAATTTGGTACAATGGAGGAAAGGCCCGCCTTCGTCGAGACTTCGGCGAGGCTAGGACCCTCCTTCGCATAAAGCTACGGAGGGTAAGAGAGGAGGTGAAAGGAGTGGAAGTTCAGGTAAAGAAAAAGGATGGCCAATTAGAAGCTTTTGACCGCAGCAAGATAATCAATGGTCTTGTTAAGTCCGGAGCCTCTTCTGAAGAGGCAGAGAGCATTGCTAGTCAAATTGAAACTTGGGCTCAAGCCGCGGCTGCAGATGGAGTAGTTGATTCGAGTGATATTAAAATCAAACTCCTTGAACTTTTGGAAATAGCTAATCCAGAAGCGGCGACGAGTTTTAGAGCTTACAAAAAAACTGAATGAAAATCTTTCTTGCCCGCTTCAGAAACTGACATCCTATGGTAGAATTGGGGGGTGATAAAGAAAAGCTATTACTACCATAAAAAACGCTTGGATATCAGCTGGGAAAAATATGGCAAGATGGTTCGGGAACTTGCCAAAAAGGTTAAAGAAGAATTTGATCCTGATTGTATTGTAGGCAATTCTAAAGGCGGCTGTATTGTGGGAGCGACTTTGGCAGGCATTTTAAGGCTTGATTTTTACCCGATGCGAATTTCTCGGAGAAAGAAGGACAGAGTAGTTTTCAAAAATCCAAAAATAAGTGTTTATCCTCCAAAAGATATTCAAGGGAAAAAGGTGCTCTTAGTTGATGATATGGCGGTTTCCGGTGAAACATTTGTGATGGCTGAAAAAATGCTGGTAAAAGAAAAACCTCAAGTAGTAAAGACCCTCAGCTTGGCGAGACATAAAGATTCCTTTAAACTTAATTTTTGCGGTTTGTCCTCTGATGACTGTATTACCTTTCCTTGGGATAAATGGGTTTATACGAAAAAGGGCTTTGTTCTCCATCCTGAATATAAGATTTCTTCTTGATTTTTCACCCCGAGCAGCCCCGCCTCAAACCTTTTTATACCCCAAAAATTTTATGCTATACTAGGTTAATAGTGCCTGATTTGTCGATTCCGATTTTTTCCTAGAGCCTGAAAAATATGCTGAACTAAAACAGTCATTGCTCGATGGGAAGGTAATCAAAGGAGCACGCATTTTTGAAAGGCCTGACCTTGATATGATTAAGTTATATGGCCCGAACATTGATGCACCTGGTTATGTTAGCACCAATAAAATGACCGAGGCAGTAAGAGTAAAAATAAATATTGGAAGTAATAAGTAGTTAGCTCTTTGAGCAAAGCAACAATTTAAGCAAATACAGAGTGGATTTTGAAGCTATTGAGGGCTGTTCGGATATTTTGTAGGGTAAAGTCAAACTCAATCTTTTGGTTGCGGAATAAGTCCTTTAAGGGGTGGCTGAAACTAAAAGACTAACACTCTTGACTAACTATATAATCGCATATTTATTTGGCTTGTTCAATAGAGAAAAGGGTGATTTTAGGTCCAAAATCTCCCTTGACAAGGCGCGCATATGTGTGATAATCTTCCCATAGTTAAGTAAAGTTAAAGTAATAAACAAAGTATATGGAAGGCGAAACACCACAACCAACTATACTAGAAACAACCCGAGATATTGCCCTAGAGAAGGGTCTTGAAAGAAGACAAGAAGCCGCAAGGAAAATAAGTGGTTATTTTAGTGGGATAAAAGAGAAAATAACAAGAGGGGTTGATTTTACATTGGGTTCTCCAGATGCCGCCGCTTATTTAGGGACAGAGACTGTTAAATTTGGAAAAGAAAAGGCTACAGAAGTTAGAGACTCAATAGTTGAAGCTGGAACAAGAGCGTGGGAAAGCATTGTAGACACTAAAGATAGATTGGTTCAAAGAGGGATTGATACTAAAGATAGATTGGTTGCCCGCTGTGAACAAACAAGAGATGCAACCAAGGCAAAAGTTGTTGATTTGTCCAAACGAGCTGCTGTTTTTGGTTTAACAAATATTGCAGGACCAATTGAAGACCGACTTCAGCAGGTTTATGAAATTCCTGCAGGGATAAGAGAGTGGCAATCCCAGAGAGAGGATACCAGAGCACAGAAACAAGAAATGAGAGCTCTCATGGCAAGAGAAGCGGGAGAGGCAAAAATTAAAGCTCTTCAAGAAAAAATCGCGAGAGAGCAAGAAGCCACAAGAGGACAAGTTGATTCTCTGAATGGTCTTAGAAGTACAGCCCTAGCAAGAAGTGGTGAATTAAATAATAAAGCAGCTGCAAGGAGAGAACAGGCGAGGCAAAACTTTGGTAGAGCAAGGGCTGCAGTTCAAAATTTACAAACTCGTTAAAATAATTTAAAGTATATATATGAACTTACAACAAGTAAAAGAAATACTAAATAAAGCGGGATTTTCTGAAGAATCTCTTAAAGTAATAAACGAGGTTCTTGATGGGGCCATAAAAAATGGATATCTTACCAAAGAAGTTAAAGATAAGTTGTTGGGTATAATTGATATAGAGGTCGAGGCTGCGAATTTGGAGGCAGATGCCATGGAAGAAGTAGCCTTGGCTTTAGAAAATTTTGCAAGTGAAGTTGACAAAGCAGTTGATAAAACTGAAAAAGACTTAGAGTCTGTCGATAAGGGCTTGCTTGAAGATGTTAAAGAGACCGCTAGTCAAGCTGCAGGTTCTTCCCAGTAATTTATTTCTTCTTTAAATTTCCTTAGTTTGGTTTAATTTTTTATGTTGAAGCAAAAGGTTGGTTGTAGAGAAATATCCCAAGCATTTTTCCATGCTTCGATATTCTCTAAAAACCAGTTTCTAAGTCTGTAGATCTCAGAGAGCTGAATTGGTTTTAATGGCTAACCTGTCTGCACAGGCAGGCGATACTCGATCGTAAATAGTTTAAGAGCTTCTTTAGTGATATAATCGCGTCTGACGCGATATAATCATTCAGCTTCGATGAAAAAAGTTTTTCTTTTCTTAATTTTATTTTTGTTTGCCTGCTCTAGGCCGGCTTTGGCTTTGGAGAATAATCAATTCGGGATTCATATTACCCAAACCGAGGATTTAACCAAGGCAGCAGAATTAGTTAATTCTGCTGGCGGTGATTGGGGCTATGTCACCGTCGTCATTCAGGATGGTGATAAGGACCAGAAAAAATGGCAAAAGTTTTTTGATCTTTGCCGGGAAAAACACCTCATTCCTTTAGTCAGAATCGCCAGCCATTTGCAAGGCGAGGTTTGGGAAATTCCGACTCAAGAATCAATTAATGACTGGGCGAATTTTCTTGACTCCCTCAATTGGCCGATTAAGAATCGTTACCTGATTATTTTTAATGAACCGAATCATGATAAAGAATGGGGAGGAAAAGCCGATCCCGAAGAATACGCTCTGATTTTAGATCAGGCGTTAGTGATTTTTAAACAAAAAAATCCTGATTTTATGGTTCTTAATGCTGGCTTTGACCAGGCGGCGGGGAACACTAACTCGACGATGGAGGAATTGAGATTTTTGCAGGCGATGAATAGCAAAGTTCCGGGAATTTTTTCCCGGCTTGATGGTTGGGTTTCTCATTCTTATCCTAATCATGGCTTTGTCGGTAAGCCTTGGGAGACCGGCAAAGCGAGCGTCCAAGGCTACCAGTGGGAGCTTTCGCTTCTCAAGAATAACTTTGGTACCACCCAAGAATTACCGGTTTTGATTACCGAAACCGGTTGGCTTAATCAGGAGAAGATGTCCCAATTTATCAAGCAGGCTTTTGAAGAAGTTTGGCTCAAAGATGAAAAAATCATCGCCATCACCCCCTTTATTTTGAACTATCCTTTTTCTCCTTTCGAAAACTTTTCTTGGCTTGACGCTGAAGGCAATCCTTATCCTCAATACGAGATAGTCAAGAAGATGGCCAAAATCAAAGGTCGACCAGTTCAGATAATAAAATTTGAAATGATGAAGACTTCTTTACCTTCATTTCTGCCCGCCAATCTTTTTATTAAAGGAAAAGTTTTTCTTAAAAATACTGGTCAGTCAATCTGGGGAGAAGAGTCCTTTGAGATAAAATCTCAATCTCCGGATTTAAAACTGACGAGCTTAAAATTAATCGAGGAAAAATTAATCAAACCAGGCGAAATAGCCGAGCTTGATTTTGGTCTTGAGGCGCCCAGCATCGCCAATGTTTATCAAATTTCCTGGGAGGGATTTCCCAAACATGAACTTAAAGTTTTTGAGGCTTGGAGTTTGACCAATAATCAGGATACGGTTTTTAACCGGGTTTTTAAGAAGCTTCTCGAACTTTGGTATCGCTAACAGAGGGGAATGGTCATAAAGAAATTTATGTTGGGAGGCTGTGATATACTAAATTGGTAATGCCTGATTTGTCGATTCCTATTTTCTCTTTTGTCTTTGGTCTCCTCATCGCTCTTTTCATTGTTTTCTTATTAGGGAAAAAACAATTTAAGCCAGATTATCGAACTCTTTTTATGGTGGGAATCATCTGGTTTCCCCTGGGAATGATTCTGGACAACTTTCTCTTTTTTATTTTTGGCATGGCCTATGTGGTCATTGGTTTGGCTCACAAGGATAAATGGAGGGAAGCGAAACCACCAAGAGGCACCCAAAAAATGGTTGTCTTAGGCTTACTCGTCGCCACCCTGCTGGCAGTTTTCTTAACCTTAATCCTTGGCTGGCTGAGATAGATGATTAATTCTTTAAAACTTTTATTTTCAATCATTATCTGTGAGGCGATTGGTATTTTAGGAGCAGTTTTTACGACCCCAGCCATTCCCACTTGGTATGCGAGCTTGAAAAAACCGAGTTTTAGTCCGCCGAATTGGATTTTCGGTCCGGCCTGGACCCTGCTTTATGCTTTAATGGGAATTTCGGCTTATTTGATTTGGCAGCAGGGGATTGCCAAACCAGCCGTTCGCAATGCCTTATTTATCTTCACTCTTCAGCTCATCCTCAATTTTTTCTGGTCCTTTTTCTTTTTCAAACTTCAGTCACCCCTTCATGCTTTGATTGAGATTCTTCTTTTATGGGTCTTGATTTTGGCGACGATTATCAGTTTTTATCAAATTAATAAGGCGGCTGGTTTAATCCTTATTCCTTACCTGCTTTGGGTTAGTTTTGCCACTCTTCTCAATTTTTATATTGTTAAGCTTAATTAAAACTGCTCAAAAATGAGAATCTGGGATTTAGAGCCAAAAAGGTTGTGCCGGAAACACTTAGTGGCTGAGCACGGAGAACTTCATTCTCTTTGGTCAGTCTTAGTTAATAATAAAAAAGGTTTTTCTAGACACCCTGAGACTCTCAGGTGGAAGGGAAAGTTGAAAGCACTTTTTTCAAGACACGAAGAACTGGCTAAGGAATTAAAAAAAAGAGGTTATTCCCACCGTAGTCCGCTTAACACCAGTTTGGCAAAAGGTAAAACCAAGCAAGACGAATATAAGGATTCGATTGAAGAACAAAAAAGAATCTTGAAAATAAAGGGCTGTGATTGTAAAGTAGAATAATCTAGAAATGAGTTTATTAAGAAATCTCATTATTACCTTAGTCGTTTTTCTAAGTATAGATTTTGTTTGGCTAGGTTTAATTGCTAAGAATTTTTATGATCAAGAATTGAGTCGTTTTAACAGGACTCTTAATTTGCCTATCGCCTTTTTAGATTATTTTTTGATTGCCCTGGGTTTAGTTATCTTTGTTTTACCTAAAGCTTCAGGTAATCCGCTTCAGGCCTTGATTTTAGGGGCGCTTTTTGGCCTGATTGCTTATGGAGTTTATGATTTGACTAATCTGGCCACCTTAGCCGATTGGACTTTGAAAATGACGGTGGTTGACATGCTTTGGGGAGCAACAGTTTGTGGGTTAGTGAGCTTAATAGTGACCTTTATTCTGGGGCGATTGAGTTAATCAAGACTTCTTCTTTTTCCGCTTCGGACGAGGAATTTTTTTAATCACCGTGATTATTCCGGCTATAATTACGTAAATAAGAGCTAGGGGAATGGCAAAAGCAGAAAGTAGAGAGAGAAGGAAGAATAAGGGCTCTTCGATTCTTAAAATGCCGGAAACATAATTATGAAGAACAATAAATATAGGAAGGGAAACAAAGAGAAGACCGAGAGTAATAAAAGAGTATTTTAAGTGCTTTTCCATCCTGTATCTAAGATAGCAAATTTGTTAGAATAAGACAATAAGAGTATGAAAAATCCTTTAAGAACTGGTTTTAGTTTTGGTTTAACCTCAGGAATCATTACCACCTTAGGTTTAATGGTCGGTCTTCATTCAGGCACCCATTCGAAGCTGGCGGTCGTTGGCGGCATTTTAACAATTGCCATTGCTGATGCTTTTTCTGATGCCTTGGGAATTCATGTCTCTGAAGAAGCGAGAGATAAACAACCCCAAAGACAAATATGGTTGGCCACGGCCTCCACTTTTCTAACCAAGCTTATTTTTGCCTTGACATTTATCGTTCCGGTTCTGATGTTTGAGCTTTTAACCGCGATGATAGTAAGTGTGATTTGGGGACTTTTAATTCTGGGAATTTTTAGTTTTCTGGTGGCCAAAACCCAAAAAACAGAGCCAGTAAAGGTAATTTTAGAGCATCTGGTGATTGCCTTAATAGTGATTGTGATTGCTCATTTTACGGGAGAGTGGATAGCCTTAAGATTTAGTTAACCTTTTTCGTATGACTCAAAAAATTGACTACTCAAAAATTTATTCTCCGAGCAAGCTCAACATGTTTACTTCTTGTCCGAAGTCTTATGAATTCTATTATCTCGACCCGATTTACAGCCCAATGAAGAATGATTTAAAAAGGCTGCCCCAGAATATCTATTCTTTTTTCACCTTGGGTAAAGCGGTTCATAATGCTTTGACTCTTTTTTTCCATTCTCTTCCCGAACAAAGAAGTAAAGACTCTCTCAAAGAACACCTTAAAGAGACCTGGCGGAGTGAAGTGATGAAAAATAAAAACCCGCCCCTAGGTCAATGGGGCGGCTTTGAAACTCTAGAGGAGGAAAGGCAGTCTTATGGAGAGGCTCTCAAAATGCTCGATAATTTTATTGAGATGCTAGAAGAAGATTTTGAAATCGAGTATTTACCGACTGATGATTTTTATCACTCGATAAAAGACTATCAGGACCTGATTACTCCTTTAAGTAATGATTTTGATATTAGTGGCAAGTTCGACTTAGTCGCCCGTGAAGGCGACGGGCTTCATATTGTTGACTTTAAAACCGGCAAAAGAGAAGAAGAGAATCCCTTCCAGTTAAGGTTTTACAAGGCCTTAGCCGAAGAAAAGTTTAAAAAGCCAGTTAATAAAGCGAGTTTTTATTTTTTGAAAACGGGCAATAAAAAGGAATTTGACCTAGAAAAGGAAAAAGGAGAGGAGATTAAAGCTGAAATATTGGACAAGATTGACGAGATTGCGGGTACAGAAAATTTTGAAGCTCGACCAAGTAAACTTTGTAAGTTTTGTCTTTATCAAACTTTTTGTCCTAAGAAGGGTGAAGTTAAAAAGATGGCTGGAGAGATTAGAAAAGAAGATTTTACTGATGATTTACCCTTCTAATGAGTGAAAATACAAAAATTATTTTTTTATTTTTAATCGTCTTTGCTCTGATTCTCTTTGTGGGACTAGCTTCTAATTTTAAATCCTTTTTTCAGGGCGAGGAGTTTTATGTAGTTATTAAAGAGCAAAAGATTTACGTTAAGATTGCTGATTCTCCTGAGGAAAAGAAACAAGGTCTTTCTGGTAGAGAATCTTTAGCTGAAGATAGGGGGATGTTATTTATTTATCCTGAGCCAGGAAATTATTCTTTCTGGATGAAAGAGATGAAGTTCAATCTTGATTTTGTTTTTATCAATGATCAAAAAGTGGTTGATTTAAAGGAGAATATTCCTTTTCCCAAAGAAGGAGAAGAACCTCAGACGATAAGAGCCGAGGCTACATTTGATAAAGTTTTAGAGATTAATCAGGGGATAATTGAGAAACTGGGGATAAAAGTCGGTGATGAAGTTTTGATTCCCATTAAACCATCTCGGCAATAAGACTTACACTTTCTCTGTCACGCGATATTCCATCGCGCTTCTCGCGACTCGTGAAGTTTACTGAGCGACAAAGCGAGATAAGAGATATAGTATCGCGTAATAAAGTTCACACTTTTTCTGTCACGCGATACTCTATGTATTTGCCCAGCATTAACCTCGTGTGAGCGTCTAATCCTGGCAAGGTGCCGAAGAAAAAACCAGAAATAGGCATCAAGATAAACTCTAGGGGTAAAAGCAGGGCTCGAAAGCGAGAAAAAGTCTTTGGTCGGGGTGGCCTCTGTTTGGCGTTGACAATGAAGAGAGTGACTAAACCAATAAGGCAAAAATTAAGAATAAGGGCAGAAAGACGGGGAATATTATAACCAATGGCGGTTCGGGAGAAATCAGGGATAAAGATAGCGGGAATAGCAATGCCTAATGTAATGAAAAACCAGTTGACGGGCATTAATAAATGATCTTCCAATAATCTCACTAGTCGAATTGTTTTATTCCAAAAAGGAACACCAGGAGTCAAAAAGTAATTTTTAATCACGTAAGGGTCATCGGAAACTCCCCAAGCCCAACGCTTGTATTGTTCATAGGTGTTGACCAGGGTTTTGATAAAACTAGTCGACTCAGCCGCATCAGCATAAACAGGCAAGAAAATTGGTTCGACTTCAACTTTACCCCTTAATTTGTAAAAAGCTTTAAAGAAAATATGATAGTCTTCGGGAATAATGTTTGGATTCCAATAGCCAACCTCGTCGATCATTTTCAGAGAAGCGGTATAGTTTTGACAGCTGATGAGCCGATCTTTTCTAGATAAAATGGCGCCGTTCCAAATAGAATTAAAGGTATTACTAACTCTCGTTAAGGCCGGCAAACGCCAGAAGTTGTTATAAAAGAAGACGGCTGGTTGCCAGAATAATTGATAGCGGTTGGGTTTATCGAGAAAAGAATAGGTTAAGCAAGAAAAATGTTTGGGATGGAAATAATGATCAGCATCGCAGCTGGTTAAAGTAATATAATCAATGTTCATTTTTCTTTTGTCTACCAGCCTATCCTTAACCCAGCGGGCGGCATAGTTTTCATTAGAAGATTTGCCCACCACTTCACCGGGCAAGAGGGTGTGAACAGTAACAAAAAAATTGGCAAACTTTTTACCATATTTTTCTTTTAATTTCTTAGCTTTTTTACTTCTTTCTTTTTCATCTTCTTTGGTTTCTTGAGCTAAAACAATGGTGATTTGTTTTAGGGGTAGATCTTGCTTAGCAAGCGAACTGACGGTTCTTTCGAGGATTCTTAGGGGTTCTTTATAGGTAGGAATAATGACGATGTGATGAACTTTTTCCCAGTCAGGGAAGAGTTTAATTTCGCCCATCCAATCCATAGCTTGAGAGGCTTTAATCCGAAAATAAGAAATGACTGAGGTGATGGCAAAACTGATTGACTTGTAAAGCCAGAAAATATCAAAGAGAATGATAAAATAGGCGAGCCTGAGGGGGAAAAGAAAACTGCCGAGAAAAAAAACGAGAATCGTTCCCCAGGAAAAAGCGCCTGGTAGGATTTCCAGGAGGCGATGAATCTGGCGATCATATTTTAAAAAGAATTTTCGCATTTTTGGTTGTAATCTTACTTATTTCCTCAAAAGAAACGCCCTTGATCCGGGCGAGACATTCAGCGATGATTTTAACATTTTTAGGTTCGTTTCTCAAGCCTCGGTGAGGTTCAGGTGAAAGAAAAGGACAATCGGTCTCTAAAAAGATTTTCTCCAGGGGAATTTTAGCAAAGACATTTTGCAGACCCTCATCATAGGTTAGGTTACCATCAATTCCAAAAGAGAAATCGATTTCTTCGACTTGAGCAATGCCCTTTTTGCCGGCAGAGTAACAATGGAAGACGCCTTTCGATCCTTTATATTCTTTAATTATTTGAAGTGTGTCTGAAAAAGCTTCGCGAGTATGAATAAGAAGAGGGAGCTTGAGTTTAAGAGCGAGCTCAATTTGCTTTTTAAAAAGAAAAACCTGTTCTTCCTTAGTTCGGTCCTTTTCTGCTGGCGGCGCGGGTCCGCCCGCCGGCGAGGCAAGTGAATAGTCTAAGCCGCACTCGCCAATGGCAACCACTTCTTTATTTGAAGCTAATTGAGCAAGTTTTTTGATCTGTTCTTTAGGAGAAAGTTTGATTCCTGGATCAGTTTGTTGGGGATGAATACCGATTGCCGGAAAAATAATTTGAGGATATTTTCGGGCAATTTTAATTGATTTTTGCGACTCCTCTAAATTACTACTAACGCAAATGATTTTCTTAACACCCGCTTTAATTGATTTTTTAATTATTTGATCAAGATCCTGTTTAAAATCACGAAAATTTAAGTGTGCGTGGGTATCGATTAACATAAAACGTAAAACTTAAAACTCCCCGGCCTCGCCAAGCGAAGCGGGGCGGGCAAAACTTAAATTAAAGTCTAGGGAAGAGGGGTTTGTCTGATTTAATCTTCGGTCCGGCATATTGTTTTTCAATTTTTTCTGAAGTCTCGGGAAGGAAAGGCTTAATTAAAAAGCTAATTTCTTGAATCTCTTTAGCTAATGGTTGGAGGACCTTCTCTAATTTTTTTCCTCTAAGAGTCCAAGGTTTCTTATTGTCAATATATTTATCAGCCTGGGAAATTTTTTCCCAAACAAAGGCCAGAGCTTCATTAAAGCGGTATTCATCAAGTGCTTTTCTGTATTCTTTAGTTTTACCTGATTGGAAATAACTACTACTTAGTCTCTGAGTTTTAAAACTAGCCTTTTCGCAAAGTTTAGCTACTCGAGCCACTAAATTTCCTAGACCATTAGCCAAATCAGCATTATAAACTTCTTTAAATCGCTGAATAGAAAAATCGCCGTCACCATAAGCAGGAATTTCCCGCAAGAGGTAATAACGGATAGGATCCGTGCCATATTGTTTGACCAGATCAAAGGGGTTAATGACATTGCCAAGGGTTTTACTGATTTTTTGTTTTTCTACGGTGACATAGCCATGAACAAATTCTTCTTTGGGTAAAAGAATGCCAGCGCTTTTAAGCATCGCTGGCCAATAAATCGCATGGAAGCGAGTGATGCCTTTGCCAATAACATGGACGTCAGCCGGCCAATATTTTTTATAAAGAGGATCCTTTTTGTGCCAATCCAAAGCTGTAATATAGTTAGCTAAAGCGTCGAACCAAACATAAATAATTTGGTCTGGGTCGTCAGGGACAGGAATGCCCCAGCCATGAGCTCGCTCCCTAGTCCGCGAAATACTAAAATCCTCTAGACCTTGACGAATAAAGGATAAGACTTCATTTTTTCGAGTTTCGGGCACAATTTTCAACTTGTCTGAAGTGATTAAGTCCTCAAGCCAATCTTGATAGTTAGAAAGTTTAAAGAAGTAATTTTCTTCTTCAACCAGCTCTGGTCTTTTATTGTGTTCTGGGCATTTTCCCTTGACCAGATCTTTTTCGGTGACAAAAACCTCACAGCCAACGCAGTAAAGACCTTTATATTTTTTCTTATAAATGTCTTCTTTTTCACAAGCCTTCCAGAGGGCTTGTGATCCGTCGAGGTGACGTTTTTCTGTAGTCCGGATAAAGTCATCAAAGGAAATATTAAGGGTGCCTTTTAATTGATGATATTTGTCTGAGTTTTGCTTAACGAACTTGGCTACAGGCACGCCTTTTTCTTCGGCGGCTTGAACATTTTTCAAGGCATTATCATCAGTACCCGACAGAAAATAAACATCTTCTCCAAGAAGACGATGATAGCGAGCGATAACATCAGTCTGGACAAATTCTAAGGCATGGCCGATGTGTGGCTCGGCATTGACGTAAGGAATAGCCGTGGTGACGTAATATTTATTCTTCATAGCCTCAATTATACCTTAAAGCCAACTTGAAGACAAAACAGGGGTGGTTATTTCTTCCCAAACAAACCCTCAATTTTACCTGACCATTTCTCGGCCCATTGGTCAGCTTCGACCTTTTTGAGGGCGAGTTTGAAGCCAGGTGACTTTTTTATCATTTTGTCCACTGAGGCGATAGTGGCGGAGGAAACTTTAAGAGTCTCTTTAATATTCTGGTAGCTTCTGCCTTTGTCTAAATAGTGAGCAATTGCCAATCGTTTGGCCAAAGCGGTTAGCTCGGCTTTGCCAAGAATGTCTTCAAAAAAGACTTTTACCTCTTCTGGATCTTTTAAGTCAGAAATAACCTGGAAGAAAATTCCGAAGATTTGTTTTTCAATCGTTTTATTAATGATTCTTTTTGAAACTTGCATTAAATTAAAACGCCCACTTTTTTAAAGCGGGCAGGGATTTCAGAGTTTAATTAATTAAACCACTAAAAGGAGATGTTGTCAACCCTTCATTTTCTCCAAAAATATAATTCGATAGCAGTGAGAAAAGCAAAAACTAGAACGAGGTTAATAATATGCCCTTGTTCAAACTGACGGAGAAGGAGGAAAGAAATAAGGGCCAAAGCAGAGAGGAAACCCCGGCGGCTGTTAGCTAGGAGTAAAGAAATGGTTAAGAAAAGAGCGATAAAAAGGAAAAGATAAAAAAGGCCAATAGTGTCATTTGAATCCGGTGCCTGGAAATAAAAAAAATAAAACCAGCCTAACCAGGTGAGAATGGTTAAAAGAAGAGTGGGCAAAAAGTTTTCTCTTTGGGGTAGATGCCGCTTCTTCATTGATTTCATTATAACCGCTTTGCCGAAGGTAAAGCTAGGTTTCAAGATTCTTCGGAGATAGCTTCGGGTTTTTGCCCGAAGAAGCTTATATATGAAAAGTAGCGAAGTCGCGTTTGACGCGATATAATTGAAGTATGTCCAATGACCTTTACTTAATTTTAGCGGTGATGATTGGCGCTTTTACTCTCTTGGCTTTCTTTATTAATAAAAAACTCTCCCAGATTGTTGAAAAAAACAAACCCGATGAAAGCTTAGTTGAATGGTTAAGAGCTAATCAGGACCTTCTCCAAAAGAGCAATAAAAACGTGACTGATACTCTGCAAAAAAACACTCAAGCCATTTCCGAAAGGCTTGACCGGGCCGCTCAAGTAATTGGCGCCCTCCAAAAAGAAGCCGGTCAGTTCAGTGAGATTGGTCGGTCGATGCGAGACTTGCAGGAATTTTTAAAAAGTCCGAAATTAAGGGGTAATATTGGCGAGGAAGTTTTAAAAGACTTAATTGCTCAAATGTTTCCCAAGAATGCTTTTCATCTTCAGTATAGTTTTAAGTCTGGAGAAAAAGTTGATGCTGCCCTAAAGACCGATGCTGGCCTTTTACCCATTGATTCGAAATTTCCGATGGAGAATTTCCAAAGGATTGTTAAAGCGGAGAACGAGACAGAAAAGAAAAGAGCAAGGGCGGCCTTTTTAGCTGACGTTAAAAAACACATTAAAACTATTTCTCAGAAATACATCCTTCCCGAGGAAGGAACAATGGATTTTGCTTTAATGTATGTTCCTTCGGAGGCAGTTTTTTATGAAGTCGCCAATATGCCTGATTTAACTGATTTTGCCCGCAGGTATCGGGTTTATCCGGTTTCACCGACCACTCTTTATGCCCATCTTCAGACTATTCTTCTTTCTTTCGAGGGTAAAAAAATTGAGGCCCGATCTCGAGAGGTTTTTCGGTTATTAAGAGCGATTAGAAAGGATTATGAGAAGACCGAGGGCTCGTTATCAGTTTTAGGTAAACATCTCCAGAACGCCTATAATCAAATGAACAATGTTTTTTCTTCCTTTACCTTAATGGGCCAAAAAATCTCCTCCAGTGGAGAATTGGGTGAGGGAAAAGAAGAAACGAAGCAATTAGAAATTGGCGAAGAGAGTTGACAATTGGATATAATTGAATTATGGCTCGTCGAGGGTTTACTTTAATTGAACTGCTGATTGTTTTTGCCCTTCTGGCGGTCCTGGCGATGGTTGTTCTTGCGGCCATCAATCCTGTTGAGCAGCTTAAAAAAGCCAAAGATACAGCCAGAAAAATTTATGCCAATGAACTGGTGAGAGCCATTGAGAGGTATCAAGCGCGAGAAGGAAAAAATCCTGATTTAATTCCGATCATTGCTTCGATTACCTGCTCCGAGATTGTTGTGGAAGAACCGGTTTCTGAATTAAGCGAGCTTCAAAGCGAGCTTTCTTCCTGGTTCCCCAATCGAATTAATGAACCAGAGATCAGGCTTTATGTTGGGCTTCTACCGCGTTCTGGTTTGACAAAGATCTGTTATCAGATTGAATCGGTAGCTAACATCACCAAGTCTTTGGAAAAAGGCTGTTTTGCTAACTCCTGCTTTTATCTGTGCGTTCCTGAATAGGTTCTTTAGTTGACAATTTAATTAATTGAAGTATATAATCGTTCCAAACTGCCCTTGGGCAGTTTTTAATTCATAAATGCGAGAAAGAAGTACTGGAGTAATACCGATTCAAGAAGGGCGAGTAGGTGGAGAAGAGACAGAAGGGTCACTATCCTTCTTACCTGAACTCTTTATCCTTGAAAACACAGGCGAGATCGTCAGTGTGAGGCGAGTAGTGCGGCAGAAAGGTGAGATGCTTGGTTTAGACGCAGGAACGCTATTGAGATTAATATGTAGAGAGAAGGGAATGACAACAAAGAGAGTTTGTGAAGAAGCAAAGCAGATTGAAGGTCAGAAGCGTTATAATCCAAATTTACCAGAGTTAAAGTATATAGACCTAGGCTTACAAAAAGGAATTTTTCGCTGGCCTACTGATGATGAAAAAGAAATGCTTCAGAGAGTAGGGAAAGGGATAAGGTAGCTTCGTTAAAACACTCTTAAAAGGCTGATAGGCGCTTTAAAAAAAAAGAAACTAAACAATTAGGAATCAGCGAGGGAGACTAGGAGAATTAAGTAGAACCAATGGGTGACTCCGATTGGTTGGAAAAAGGAAAAGACTAAAAATCCGACTAAAGAAGCTAAAACCCAACTTCTCTTCTTCAATAATTTTTGACTCGCTCTCCAGAGCCAAAGACCGAAAACCACCAAGCCAATAATGCCTGAGAATAGGGTGATATCTAGGAAGAGATTATGAGAGCGGTCGACGACGACCCCAAACAAAGGACGATCAATAAAACTGAATTGTTTATCGTAAGTAGAAATAATTCCTTCAGCCCCATAGCCTAAAATGGGTTTCTCCTGAATGGCTCTGATACCTAAATCCCAGATTAACCAGCGATTTTCAAAGCGAGACTCACCTCTTTCGAAATAGACGCCGAAGATTCCGATTATAACTATTAAAAATAAAGAGGTAATTAAAATAAATTTTTTATAAGGAAATTTTTTCTTCCAAAAAAAGCCAAAGACGATAAGTTCAGCGAGAATTGCTAAGAGACCTACTTTTGAGCCAGTAAGAAGAATAGCGATAATGACTGAAAGAACGGGGATTAGTGGTTGTTGAAGAGAGGTAATTAAAATTGGTAGGCCAAGGACAAAAAAACCAGCCAGAGCATTCGGCTCGCCAATGGTGCCGATTGGTCTTTGGTTGTATGAGAGAATGGGGAAGTTGAATTTAATCGCTAACCATTGGCCATAAATTACTAGGGTTTCAATGATGACTACGGCACTCGCCCACTTCAAAATATTTTTCGCAGTTTTCGTGTCCAAACCTTTCGCGATTAATCCCAAAAACCCTAAGAGAAAGAAAAAAAGCACGCTCTGGTGGCGGTAGCCGCCCGCTAAAAAACCATACGGAAAAGTTTGGTTAATTAAAGTGCTTAAAAAGAGAATTCCGACCCAAAGAAACCAGATTTTATTAAGGTTTTTGAAGCGCGCTTCGAAGTTTTTTATATTAAGCTTCGCTAGGAATAAAAAGACTAGTAAGAAGCCGCCCGTGAAAAAAAGAGAGATTTTAGCCAGTTCAAATTTCAAAGGCGAAGGCCAGAAGAAGAGAGGGAGGAGAAAGATTAGTGACAGGAAGATGAATCTTGACACGCTTCCATTATAGTCGTATCCTGAAAGTAAGGCAAAGAATTTTTTTATGGCAAACCCAATTAAATCCTTCAAAAAATCATTGGGTCAAATCCCCACTAGATATCGTTTTTGGATTTCTTTAGGAGTTCTCGCCGCTCTTCTGATTGCTCTACCAATTACTCTTATTGGTTTGATGACCGGCACTTTTGAATTAAGGAAAAAGGCGGTTACAGGTGAATCTGTTTCAAATCCAATCAATTGGAGGACAGACAGGGTTTCTTTGCAGGCCGAAGATTTTTATATAATTGCCAATGGTCAAAAATACTTTGGAAAGACTGGAGAGATCGCTTTCCATTCAGACCCTGGAAGCTATGGATATACTACCCTTGAGGTTACTTGGCAAGAGAACGAAAGAGAAATGCGGTTGTATATGTACTTCTATGCGAATGAAAGTGAGTGGTGGCTTAATGAAATAAGGACTTATAATGGACAAATTCCGGGAGACTGGATTACCTACCAAGGGCCCTTTTTCAGAGTCCCGAGAGGAGTGTCCTTTCATGGCGATGAGTATTTATTAGCGTCAACTTTTCCTGATAATCTTGCCGGGAAACTTTATCTTATAAATTTTGATGTCCAACCGTTTTTTCAAGATCTATACCCTTCCTGTAGGCGGTCGTGTAGCACCTCTCAGCAGTGTGATCGGGATTTTGCTTGTGGGACGCCTTGTCCACCAGGTCAAGTGTGTATTGAGGAGTTATTTTGCTACAACCCCGATTGTCCTTATGATACAGATTGTATTTGTGACAGGCCGCAGCCAATCTGTCAGCCTTCTTCGATAGAGCCATCATCGGGCCCAGCTCCACTAACAGTGACTCTTCACGGTGGAGGAGGCGCAGGATCTTCTCCGGGGATGGATGGATATCAGTGGGATTTCGAGAACGACGGTGTTTGGGACACAGGAATTAGTCTCGAGCCAGTAACTCATGTTTATAATGAAACAGGGGCTTATTATCCGAAGTATCGAGTTCATTCAATCAATGGTCAATGGAGTGATGTTTGTGATTATGCCTTCCCGATTATCGTTTGTGGCGGTGAGGGGGAAACAGTTGTTGTTTATCCTGGCTATAAATGTTGTTCGGGTTTAGAAGCAATTTCGACGGCTCATCCTGATGGCAATGGTAATTGTCCTGACTACATACCACTTGGCGCTAGCATGTGTGTCAAGGATTGCGGCGATGGTCAGTGCACTTTAGGCGAGAATAAATGTAACTGCCCAGAGGATTGTAAACCTACTACTTCCTGTGTTGAAGAAGGAGGAGTGGGCATTGAAGCCAATGGCGATCTTTGCTGTCCTGGTTTAGAAAGCATAGGTAATGCTCGACCTGAACCAAGAAACCCTGATCTTTGTAGTTTTGCAATGGGGAGATTTGTCTGTGTCAAAGATTGTGGTGATGGTCAATGTACTTTGGGTGAAAATAAATGTAATTGTCCTGAAGATTGCCATCTTGGACCATCTTGTAATGAAAATGATAAAGGAGTTTTTACAGTGGAGTATTATACACGAAGCGATGGACTTCCAGGTCTAAAAGTTAAAGTTACGTCAAACACTCCCTATGAAAAGGTTGCTCTAGGAGTGACTCAAGCAGGAGCTGGGGAATTGTTTGTGGGGATGGGGGCGGGTTTAGCTGCTTCCGATTTTCATTATGAATGGTTTTGGGATATAGTTAAACCCCCAGTTGATAATTTCACCCTTGCTTTTTATGTAAATAGGACTCCTCAAGAGAACGGAGAACTGTGTGGCCAATGGGTTTCAAGCCAGACGTTTAGATTCAAAATAATGTTTAAAGGAGTAAGTAGTCGGCCGATAGATGATAGTGATCGAGAAATTAAAATTTACGCCACCAATCTTACCGGTGGGCCTGATCTTGGCTCAGCTGACAGTAAAGAAACAGTCGTCTTAAGCGTTGACGATTCAGGAATTTATCATGGCGAGATTACTTTACCAAGCGATCATTTTGGTCACCGCTATCGTTTAAGGATTAAAGGACCTAAACATTTACAGAGTGTTTTCCCTGATGAATTTTTTCAGGCTGGCGAAGAGCTTAACCTAACAAGTTCGCCCCTAAGGCCAGGGGATTTAGACCAAGATGGTGATGTGGATATTAATGACCTCCGAGGAGTTAAAGTTTTCTCTACCGACCCAACTGATATCACTTTTGGTGATTTGAATTTTGATAATCGGGCAGACATGTTTGATCGAGCTTTAATACTTGAGACAATGTCCGTCCAATACGATCCTGATTAGAGAGACTGTCCAGATGAGAAAGATAATTTATTTTTCCTTTATAACCTTTTTTCTTTTTGTTTTAGCTCTAATTTCTCCTCGTTCTGCTTTGGCGGCAAAATTTATTATTAACCCTTTATCTAAGACCATTAATGTTGGCCAAGAATTTAATGTCAGTATTAATCTCGATACTCAAGGAAAAGAGGTAGGGGTGGCTCAAGCAAAGCTTTCCTTTGATAAGAACCTAATCGAAGTTCTAAGAGTCAATTTCCAGACAATTTTTCCGGATAATGTTCAAAGCGTAAACAATAATGATGGCTTTGTCCAGGTGGGTTCGAATATGGAATCATTTGCCTTAAGCTTTAACGGAAATTCTCTTTGGGTAACCTTGAGTCTGAAAGGAAAAGCTAAGGGTACAGCCGATTTAAGATTTTCTTGTCCAGAGTCAGGAATTCTTGAAGCGGGTACTCCCAACAATCTCCTTGACTGTGGTAGTTTAGCTGCTGGTAGTTACACCATTTCTGAAGAGAGCCAGCCGCCCCCAGGAGATGAGGAAGATGGGAATGGAAATGGAGGAAATGGAGGACCGCCACCGAGCGAGCCGGGTTGCACTGATCTTTCGCCGGATACACCAACTAACTTAGGCGCGGCCAGTGGCCCGAATAATGGCGAAGTCACTTTAACTTGGACAAGAGTAAGTGCTGATTATTATTCTGTTTTTTTTGGAGGCGCTTCAGGGGCTTATCAGTATGGGGCAGTCAATATTGGCAACACTAATCAATACATTGTTAGGTCATTAATGCCAGGCAAGCTTTATTATTTTGCCGTGGCGGCAGTGAAAGGCTGTGCTTCGAGTGGCTTTTCTAACGAAACCAGTGCTCGGGCAAAAGGACCCACTGGCGGCACACCAGCAAAGGTGACACCAAAGACTAGCCTCAAATCAACCCCCACGCCTCCTTATCAGCCCATTGGAGAAATTTTGCCGGGAGTTGATTTTCCGACTGAAGAAGAAGTGGTCACACCTACCCCAATCCCCATCTTTGAGCCCGGAGAGGGGAAGCCGTCGCCGTTTAGAACAATCTTACTGATTCTTGCTTTCTTGGCTGTTCTCATTGGTTTGGGTTTTGGTTTATGGAAATTGATTAAAAACAGAAGGCCTCCGTCTCCGCCAGAAATTGTTATTCCGGAAGGGCCATCTCCAACCGAACCCTCAGCCCCTCCGACACCAGGCGTGGTATAATTAGCCTGTGACTGAAGAGAAAAGACTCAACAAAGAACAAAAAGAAGCGGTGGAATATGATGCTGGCCCTCTTCTCGTTATTGCTGGAGCAGGGACCGGAAAAACCACGGTTATCACCGAGAGAATTAAATGGCTTGTTTCTTCAGAAAAAGCCAAACCCTCAGAAATTCTGGCTCTGACTTTCACTGATAAAGCGGCTCGAGAAATGGAAGAGCGGGTCGATATTGCCATGCCCTACGGCTATACTGACATGTGGATATCGACTTTCCATTCTTTCTGTGACCGGATTCTTCGTCAAGAAGCGCTTCAAATTGGTCTTAATCCAGGCTACAAATTAATGAACGAGGCGGAAATGACTCAATTCCTAATTAATAATCTCTTCAAGTTTGATTTAAATTATTTTCGGCCTTTAGGCAATCCGACGAAGTTTGTCGGGGGTTTACTTCAGCATTTCAGCCGGTTGAAAGACGAGGATGTCAGTCCGGAAGAGTACTTGAAATATGCTCGGAAAATTAAAATTGGAGATGAAGAGATAGAGAAAACAACAGAATTAGCCAAGGCTTACGAAACTTATGAAAAATTGAAGGTTAAGGAAGGAGTGATGGATTTTGCTGACTTAATTGCTTATGTTCTTAAACTCTTTCGAACCCGGAAAAATATTCTTCAACAATACCAAAAACAATTTAAATATTTTCTCGTTGATGAATTTCAAGACACGAATTTTGCTCAAAACGAATTGGCAATGCTCCTGGCAGGCAAAAGAGCCAATATTACGGTGACAGGTGATGATGACCAGTCTATTTATCGCTTTCGGGGAGCCGCTGTTTCTAATATTATTCAATTTCGAAAAAATTATCCTAAAGCGAAGATTGTCGTCTTGGTAAAGAATTACCGTTCCACCCAGACGATTTTAGACCATGCCTATCAGCTGATTCAAAACAATAATCCTGACCGTTTAGAAGTTAAGGAAAAGATTGATAAAAGACTGGAGGCGGTTCGAAAGGAAGGAGACAAACAGGTTGAATTTATCCGTGCGGATAGAGTGGAAAATGAAGCCGAGCTTGTCGTGAAGAAGGTGAGGGAACTTACTAGTCACCGATCACTAATCACTGATCACCCATATTCATATTCCGATTTTGCGATTTTAGTCCGGGCCAATAATCATGCCGAGCCCTTTGTCCGAGCTTTAGCCAGAGCGGGCATTCCTTATCAGTTTTTAGGACCAGGTCAGCTTTTTCGCCAGGCAGAAGTGAAAGATTTAATTGCCTATTTAAAAGTTCTCTATGATATTGGCGATGACATCGCTTTATTCCGAGTTCTTTCGATGGAACACTTTGACATTTCTGCTCGTGATTTAGCGGGGATTAATAGTTTTGGCCGGAAAATGAATCTTTCTTTTTTTGAGGCTTGTGAAAAAATAGATAAGATTTTTGTTTCTAAAAAAACCAAGGACCAAATTGCCTGGTTGGTGAAGATGGTTCATCGCCATTTAAAATTTCTGTCTAAAGAAACGGCGGGTCAGATTCTTTATTATTTCCTAGAAGATACTGGCTTGTTAAGAAAAATGGCGGAGTATAAGACTACCTTAGAAGAAAAACAGGCTCAAAATATTTCTGCGTTTTTCGATCGGCTTAAGACTTATGAAGTTGATCACGAAGACGCCTCGGTCAGAGCCGTGGTTGACTGGATTAGTCTTTCGATGGAATTAGGCGAATCACCTTTAGCCAGCAATTTTGACTGGACGATGGAAAATCGGGTTAATCTTCTGACGGTTCATTCAGCCAAAGGTTTAGAATTTCCAGTTGTCTTTTTGGTTAATTTGGTCTCGGCTCGTTTTCCTAGTCGAGAGCGGAAAGAACAAATCCCTCTTCCTGAGGGTCTGATCAAGGAAATCTTACCGGTCGGTAATTATCACGAACAAGAGGAGAGAAGGCTTTTCTATGTGGGCATGACTAGGGCCCGTAATCGATTGTTCTTGACGGCGGCTAATTATTATGGTGAAGCGAAAAGAGAAAAGAAGCTTTCTCCGTTTATAATTGAAACGTTGGGAGAGAAAGTAATCAGTGATCAGCCACCAGCGACTAGTGATCAGTTGACCTTTCTTGATTGGGCCAAACCGGAAGAAGACCAGTCACCGATCACCAGTCACCGATCACCAGTCACCTTTCTTTCTTATTCCCAAATCAATACTTTTGAAACTTGCCCTCGTCAGTATCGTTTTCGTTATATTCAACGGATTCCTACTCCTCCTTCAGCCGCGGCCACCTTCGGGAGCTCGATGCATCAAGCTTTGCGTGATTTTTATCAAGAAATCAAAGAGGGGAAGAAATTAAGTAAAAAAGATTTATTGGGCCTTTTGGAAGTTAACTGGTCACCTCAGGGTTATGCGAGTAAGTCGCATGAGGAGCGGATGAAAAAACAAGGGCAAAGAATGCTGACTGATTTTTATAAAAAATTTGACTCTAAAGTGATTCCTAAAGATTTAGAGCAGCCATTTGTGATTAAAGTCAGTCCTAAGCTGAAGATTGGAGGCAGGATTGATCGAGTTGATGAGAAAAAGGGAGAACTGGAAATAATGGACTATAAAACAGGTAAGGCGATGGAGCAAAAAAAGATTGATCAGTCTTTACAGATGACGGTTTATGCTTTGGCGGCGACAGATAAAGGGATTTATGGTAAGAAACCGGAAGAAATAGTTTTAACTTTCTATTTTCTTGATACAGGCGAGAAAAAATCGACTAAGAGAACAGCTGACCAACTAGAACAGGCGAAGAAGGAATTAGTAGATAAAGCCAAAGAAGTCGAGGAAAGTGGTTTTGAGCCGAAGCCTAGTAATATGTGCGAATTTTGTGATTTTAAGCTTTTATGCGAAGCGTGGCGCTGAAGCCACGTTTGACGTGGCGAGGCTTGGCGTTAGAGCGGGAGGCGATATTTTCTAAAGCTCCCTGGATAGTCGACTTCTTTTCCCCCAAAGCTTTTCTTAAAATGGGTAAAGCCGCGCCAGGATTTGGTTGATTTGTATCTTGGATCTTCAATACCTTCAAAATCAAAAATCTGACATCCTTGTTCTTTAGCCAACTTAATTCCTTCCCAAACAAGAAGATAGGGAGCAAAGAGTTTTTGACCCTCCTTTGAGGAGAAAGCATAGTAGTAGTACATTATCTTGTCGTGTTTAAGAAGAATCATACCAGCTAAGATTGGTTCGCTTTTTGCGTTTTTAGCGGTTAATTGAAAGAAATCATTTTTAAAAGAATCTTTTAAAGCCTGAAGCCATTTTAAGGAAGGAATCCAAAGTCGGCGGTAATTAAATTTCTTCCAGGCTTGATGGAAGGTTTCAAGTGGAATTTTAATCAATCGAAGTTGGTTCTCTTGAGCTTTCCGAATTGAATAACGAGCGTCTTTCTTCATCTGGGCAAGGATTTGTTTTTCGGAAAGAGTTAAGCCAATTTGGAGAGTCTTTGGTGGAGCATAAGGAGATTTATCTTCTTTATATTCGTGTTTCTGAAGTTCTTTCGCGCTTTTCGCGTTAAGTTTCGCGTCTTTCGCGTTTTGGGGTTCGATTTTTACACAGAAAGCCCGGTATTTTTTAGCAATCTTTTCAATTTTTAAAAAAGGAATTTTTTCAGGTCGTTGGATTTTAATAAAAGAGCAAATAAGGGGAATTTTTTTGATAAAAATTTGACAATCATCAGCTTTTTCCACTTCCCAACCGATTTTTTTCATATATTCACCGTATTGGGGTGATTGACGCAAGTCTTGCATTAAAGAGGTAGTTTTGTCTTGATTCTTAAAAGTTTCCAGCGAAGAGAATAGGCCAGAGTAAAGAAGCGATAACGGAGGGGGTCAACCACGAAATCATAAGTACCAATGAACTCAATCAATTGGGGATTGAATCCTGTCTTAAACCGATGAAAACCATACCAGGGGTCTTTGATGGAGGGATTGGGACCAGGTGTCCCCCAAAGATCAAAAGTCTCACAGCCCATTTTCTTGCCAAATTTAATCGCTTCCCACATCATCGCGTAAGAGGGCATTACGTTTTGATGTTCTCGGGAAGAGCCGCCGTAGGGATAGTAAAGAACCTTATTAAAGACGAAAAGAACCCAGGTGACTAAGGGTTGATTCTGATAGCTGGCAACGAGAAGATGGGCCGTCAAACCTTGATCTTTTTGACTTGATGGTTTGAGAGTCTGCCACATTTTTTGATGGTAGTCAGGTGTGTGAGCATAAAATCCTTGTCTTTTTGTGGTTTCAAAAAGGAGTTTGAGATGGGTTTTGAAAGCTTGGTCAGAATTATCTTCAATTACTTTAACCCCGTGTTTTTGGGAAAGACGAACATTGTACCTAGTTTTAGAATGCATACCAGCGAGAATTTCTTCTTCGCTTTTCTTTAAATCCAGCCAAAAAGTCCAACGAGGGAAAAGGGAGCGGCCAGGCAGACAACCATTATCTAAAAGAAATTCTTTGATTTTAACATGGCCCTGATTAGGTTTATCTTGATTGAAGGGACCGCCAACATTAGGCTCCATTTTGACAAAGATAGCTTTTTCTTTTTGGGCTAATTTTCTCAGAGCCCCAAGCATGGGTTTATCAGGCATTGGCCCTTTGGGGAAATAAATGACTGAATATTTGGTTTTCGGAAGAGGGTGAAAGAAAACTTGGTAACCGGCTATCGATTTCTTATCATCGAAAACACCAAGGCGGGTTGTTTTTATTCCCGTTGTTTTTCTGAATTCCCCCCATTCCCAGGATTGAAGGGGGTGATGAACAAGAGAGTCGTATTTTTCTTTCTCTTCCTCTGTAACCTCACGGGTAATCATTGTCTCCTATTGTAGCAAAATTAGGCAGAGAAGGAGAAGATTCAAAGAGATGAAGGGGAATTTCACTCAAAAAGCGAGAAACCATGTTAATACTTCTTTGGCCAAAATAGAGTCGGCGAGTGGCAGAGGATAAAAATAGTTTCTGTTTAGCCCGAGTCATCCCTACGTAACATAACCGCCTTTCCTCTTCAATTTCCGACTGGTCCAAAAGAGAGCGCGAATGAGGAAAGAGACCTTCTTCCATGCCGACCATAAAGACGAAAGGGAATTCTAGTCCTTTAGCGGCGTGGGCGGTCATGAGTGTGACCGCGTTATTCTTTTTCTCTTTCGATAGACCTACCCCGGCTGGCAGATATTCTTGTTGAACGAGAGCGACATTTTCTAAGAAATCAATTAGTTGAGGGAATTCAGCGGCGACAGATTTTAACTCTTTAATATTTTCCAGCCGCATGAGATCTTCTTCTCTTTCAGGGTCATAGAGCTCTAAATAACCAGTAGTTTCAAAAGTTTCATCCATAATTTCTGAGGTAGTCAGTTTCTCAATTTCCTCACCTTTCAGTTTTTTGGCCAGCTCGATGAACTTTTTAAACCGCCGTTTGCCTAATTTTTCTACTCGTTGATGAGAGACTTTATCTTGAGGGTTGATTAATAAACGGAGATAGGCGAGGACATCTTTAGTTTCTTTCCGGTCATAAAAACGGACCCCGCCAACAAGGGTATAAGGAATACCAGTGTGAAGGAGTTGTTCTTCAATTACCCGTGATTGGGCATTGGTTCGATAAAGAACAGCAAATTGGTTTAAGTTTTTTTGTTTTGACTTCAAAAGGTGTTCTTGGATAGCTCTGATAATAAAATCAGCCTCATCTTTTTCGCTTTGGGCTTGGTAAAAACTGATTTTTTCTCCTTGGGGATTTTTGGTCCAGAGTTTTAAAATTGGATGGGAGTGATTATGTTTAATAACCTCATTGGCGGCGTCAAGGATAGTTTGGGTGGAACGGTAGTTTCTTTCCAAGTTGATAATTTTGATTTCTGGAAAGTCTTCCTGGAGGCGGATTAGGTTGCGATAGTCTGCTCCCCGCCAGCCGTAGATTGATTGGGAAGCATCACCGACGACATTAAGATTACGCCATTTTTTTGCCAGCAATTTGGTCAGGACATATTGGGCGTGGTTGGTGTCCTGCCACTCATCCACTAAGATGTATTGGTAGCGATGCTGGTATTTTTTTAAGACAACATCCTCTTTTTTCAGCAACCTTACCGTTTCCATCAAAAGATCGTCGAAATCTAGGGCCTGAGCGTCTTTTAAAAACCTTTGGTAAGTGAGATAAATCCTGGCGATTGTGGTTTGGTAAGGACCCTTAGCATATTGGGGGTATTCAAGAGCGGGGATTAATTCGTTCTTAACCTGAGAAATGGCGTTGAGGACAGAGCGGGGATTGAAATCTTTCTGGGGAATATCGAGTTTCTCTAAAGCCCGCTTAATCGTTTCTCTTTGGTCGGTTTCATCATAAATAAGGTAATTAGCAGAAAGGCCAATCGCCTTTCCTTCTTGACGTAAAAGCCGGGCACAGAAGGAATGGAAAGTGCCGGCGAAGGGGAGATTAGTAATTAGTAATTTGTTATTAGTTATTAGTAATTTACGAATCCTTTCTTTCATTTCGCCAGCGGCTTTATTGGTAAAAGTTAATAAAAGAATATTTTCTGGAGAGATGCCTCTTTCTTGAATAAGATAAGCGGCTCGGTAAGTCAGAGCCCGGGTTTTACCACTGCCTGCACCGGCTAAAACCAAAAGGGGTCCCTCTTGGTGTTTAACTGCTTCTTGTTGAGAAGGGTTTAAATCGTTTAAAATATGAGCCACAGATGGATTTTAACACGGAGAAACTAAAGAAGAAACTAGCCGCCCACCGCCGCCTTCTTTGGGCAATGGCTGGTCTAATTTCGTTTTTGTTCTTTGTTCTTTTTTCTTTTTTCTTTTTTATTAATAGCCTTCCTGGAAAACTAACCTTGATTTATCTAAACCAAGCGACAACTGAGTTAGCTAATTCTGATGGTAGGACAAATATGGTTATTTTGGGATTAGGAGGAGAAGGCAATAACGTCCAAGACCTAACGGATACGATTATTTTTGTGTCCCTTAATCATTCAGGGGGAGAGACTTTAATGTTGTCTTTACCTCGCGATCTTTGGCTAGAGTCAATGAAGGCGAAGATTAATACTGCCTATCATTATGGCGGGATTGAGATGGTTAAGTCCGCGACAGAAGAAGTCTTAGGCCAAGAAGTTCATTATGTTTTTCTCGTTGATTTTGATGGTTTCAAAGAAGTCATTGACTTATTGGGGGGTTTAGAAATC
>Ga0307378_10001162_pt1 | contig 43563 bp, 40 predicted proteins | sample UN1MG_FD_202238 | JGI IMG/M metagenome (GOLD analysis project Ga0307378, IMG submission 202238) | Soil microbial communities from Risofladan, Vaasa, Finland - UN-1 | ecosystem: Environmental > Terrestrial > Soil > Coastal area > Acid sulfate soil | place: Finland: Risofladan, Vaasa | collected... | reverse complement strand
CATCCATGCCCGCACACGCTACATTTGAATTCATCTTTTTCATGTTTATCTCCTTTCTTTGTACCCTAATCATACAGGATCAAATGATTGGAGACAGCCTTTCATGGGATTACCAGGGACGCACGCAAGAGGAATTTATTGAAATGCTCAAAGCGGAAAATGTAACGCTTCTCGTTGATCTGCGGGAAAAGCCATTCAGCCGCATCCCGGGATTTAATCAAAAGCGGCTCAGCCAGGTTTTGCACGCAGCGGGGATCGAATACAAACCGATGGGCAAGCTGTTGGGTGGATTCACCTGTAAAAAAGGGGCATGGCAGGAAGGTTGCGAGCAGCTTGCGGAGCTTTCAAAAGAGAACACCATTGCGATGATGTGCCTGGAGGTCGATTACAGGAAATGTCACAGAAAAGAGGTGGCCGAAATGCTGGCATTTTTCCATAAAATCGACAACATCAATTTGTGAGAAAGGCAAGAAAGTAGATGACGAAATGCGGATTTTCGAACCTACATATTATCAAACCGGAGCGTCCCCTGGGCGGCATTCACATAGTAATTCGCAGCCAATAGTACCTGGAGAACTCAACTCAATGACAGGCAAGCCACTTTTGTCACACTCCCGTTGGGATTGTTGAACCCGCCGATAGCGGAATAGTAACTGGCTGCGCGAATTGCGTAAAGTGCCGGCAATAAATCTTTTGACATTTTATTTTGCCGACGTTACATTTCGTACAAGTTAGCGATCTACACAAAATTATGTATTTTAAGGTAGGAGCAGAACAATGAATGCGAGATTTTGGATTAATCTGGTTTTGGCAATAGGAGTAATTTATATGTCCGGCTGTAAAAAAAAGGATGCAGCAACAAAAGAACCGGAGCTTAAAATTGGAGCCAAAACAGAAGCTAAGGAGAAGATAGCCATGAGTATCAAAGATGAAACTTTTAAGCGAACGATTGATGGCAAGCAGGTTGAATTGTATACCCTGACTAATTCAAACGACCTTAGGGTAAGAATTACAAACTACGGGGCGATCCTGGTTTCTCTGGAGGTTCCGGACAGGAAAGGAAATCTGGCTGATATAACGCTGGGTTTTGATACGCTTGACGGATATCTCAAAGGCCACCCCTATTTTGGGGCGACGGTCGGCAGATATGCGAATCGCATCGGAAAAGCAAGGTTCGTTCTCGAAGGCACCGAGTATAAGCTTGCAGCCAACAATAATGAAAATCATTTGCACGGTGGTATCAAAGGTTTCGACAAAGTTGTATGGAAAGCTGAGGAAATAGTAACTGAGGACGGCCCCGCGCTGAAGATGACCTATGTTAGCGAGGATGGCGAAGAAGGATATCCGGGCAATCTGGCATGCAGCGTTATTTATACCCTGACAGAAGATAACGAACTGAAGATTAGCTACGAAGCCCAGACAGATAAAACCACCGTGTTGAATCTGACTAATCACAGCTATTTCAACCTCGCCGGCCAGGGTACCTGTGATATTCTCGGTCATATGCTTGTGCTCAACGCCGATAAGTACACTGTGGTCGATGAAGGCCTTATACCAACCGGTGAAAACAGAAGTGTCAAAGATTCTCCAATGGATTTTACTAAGGCAGAATCTATTGGCTCCCGAATCGGGCAGGTTGAGGGCGGCTACGACCATAATTACGTGCTCAACAGCGGCGGTGGCTCATTGGCCCTGGCCGCAAGTGTATATGAGCCGTCCAGCGGGCGGACAATGGAAGTTTATACTACTGAGCCGGGAATTCAGCTATATACCGGAAACTTTCTGGACGGTTCAATAACCGGCAAAAACGGCAAGGTGTACAATAAGCACTTTGGATTCTGCCTGGAGACGCAACACTTTCCCGATTCGCCCAATAAGCCTGACTTCCCTCCTGTTGTTCTCAGGCCGGGTCAGAAGTATGTCACGGAGACTGTTTACAGGTTCTACACGAAGTAGACAACAAATATCATAGCGAGCAGATTGAAGGCGTTTTGCCTATTGCGATTCGACTTGTACAAGCTGGCTTCCCCTGCCGATCCAGTCTTTTAGTATTGTATCGTCTCTTGCAGCTCGCCTGGCGATGCTTCGCGTTGCTTCGCTAATATCAATCGTCGCACTAACCAGTCTTTCCTCGAAATAGCCCGCTTCTGCTATCACATTGCCATCGGGATGAATAATCTTGCTGTTTCCGTGGGATTGATTAGAAGCGTTAATATTTTTTGGGTCGGCAGGCGCGTTAGCCATCACACAGAAGATCCCGTTTTCCGTAGCTCGTGCTATCGGCATTGCTCTATAAGCCGAGAGTTTGTACTCTTTGGTTAGAGGGCTTTCATTGCTGATAAAGTAGCATATCTGTGCCCCGGCAATAGCAGGTAGGCGGACAAGTTCGGGATACCTCACGTCATGGCAGATGATAAAACATGATTTGATGCTGGCGAGGGTGTAAATCGGCAAAATTTTGCCCGGTACAAGCCCCGGCCAACGCTCTGCTAAATGAGTTTTAGCGTACCTGCCTCGTATTTTGCCACCTTTATCAATTGCCAACAAGCTATTGTAGAGTTTTTCTTGTTCCCAATGCGCCGTACCGAGAACGACCGCAATGTCCAGGGCCTTTGAAGCTGCCACGATCTTTATCTCAGCATTTTCGAATTTTTGAGGGCTTGCATCTTGCCAGTATTGGTCGTCTCCTTGATAACCGCACAGGCACGCCTCTGGAAAAACCACCACATCAACGCCATCTTCTGAAGCCGACTTCATCCAATGAATTATTTTTTGAGTGCTCTTTTCCAGGTCGGGATATGTGAGTATTTGACATGCGGCAACACGGATATGGTTTCCTTCGTTTCTGGAACTTCTGGTTTTGGCACAAGTAGAGTCTCTCCAACCGGCCAGACCTGCACCGGCTCCTGTGCCCGCAACAAGAAATTCACGGCGGGAAATGCCTGTGTCTTCAGAATGCATAACGTTTCTCCCTGTGGGGACTGCAATCAAGACAGGTATACATTATCCTTTGGCTTGATTTTGGGTATTTGATTCAGTTTTTCTTTAAGGTCCTCTTTTTCCAGTGCAAAGCCCGGAGCAATTTCGAGCAGACAATCGACTGAGCCATCCGGTTTTCTGGGGACGGAAACCCCTGCTGATTCGAGCCAAACGGCGGCACGTGCGACCATCATTCGCCTTGTGGTTTCGACGCTGTCAACACCTGTGGCGTTTTTGGTCGGGGCAAATTCTTCACTTCGGGGCGTCTGCAAAATTATCGACTTCGAGGCCATCGGCAGGGCATCGAAAACAAAGCTCTCCAGCTTTATACCGTTCGGCTTATCGGGTTCCACATGTTTTCCCTGCTGGTCGATGTACGAAATTTTTTTGACGGCCTTGTGCAGAGGCAAAGAAAAGCCCCCGGCATTTAGTTTTTCAATGAAGGCGCGATTGATAATGTGGATGGCGATGCTGCCAAGCTGGAAGACCAAAGAGCCATCGGGATTTCGTTTCTGGGCCAACTCATCAGGCAAATCGCTGTATTCGATAACATTTACCCTGCCGTCAATCAAACAGAAGTTGCCGACCTTTTCTTTCGGGCCGTTTTTTATGACCGCTTTTGAGGACATCCCGGCCTTATCGAGGGCGTGCAGGCCTATAAAGAGCGGGTCGAAAATATTTATCAGTGGATTATCGACTTGCCAATAGCTCAGAAATTCAATGCCTCGTTTTTTCATATCTTCAAGTGCACCACTTTGGTAAAGGGCTTTGAGGCTTCCACCGTGACCATCAGGCGAGCAGGCGATATTGGCTTTGTCGGCGAGCAGGATTTTGCCGTCGAAATTGAAATTGGGCAAAGTACCCTGCTGAAAGATAAAGACGTTTTTATCGTCCAGTCCGTAATAATCATTCGAGCGAAAAATCTCTACAGTCTGGCCGTAGTTCAAAGGGCTGGTCATAATATACCAGGGGCAGATAGCCTGGTATTTTTGTGAGGCTGCTGCGATATACTCGGCGAAGATTTGAAACAGCGTTTTGTTTCTCACAGGGCTGATGGGAAAATTTCCCTTTGGTCCTTCAAATCCAAGGCGAGTTCCCTGCCCGCCGGCAACGACGAAGGCAGCAACCTTGCTCTGACGTATCAACTTTCTGCCCAATTCGATGGCTTTGGAGTACTTGCGTCGCTGCTCCGTACCTGTGGGATTAGGGCCGTAGGACGAAGCAGGGACTAAGTCGGGATTTATCACGGCGGAGGCGGGCTTTTTGACTAAATTAGCCACCCATTGGTCTATTTCTGGAAAATCTAACCGCTGGATTTGTGCAGTCAGGTCCTGCCTTTGGTCCGTATCCAAATGGTCCCATAATGACAAAAGATGGCTCTGCCGGTGTTTTTGTAGTAATTTTTTCATATTTTCGCAAGTTTTTTGAGTTCTCATATCTTCGATTTTAGGCTAAAAATGAGAATTTTAAACAAATTTTTAAATAAGTTCAAGAGATATAGAAAAATTTGACGAAAACCACTTGACAGAAAAGTTGCGTCGTGCTATTATTATAAAAGATGCAGGTAGGTTTGAAACAGTTTTTATCATAATAATATAACAACCGTCATCATAATATTAGTCCGAATTTCATATCAAGAACCTACATGCCGGAAAAACTTTGTATTACAGTTTACGGTGAGTGCCCCTGAGTTATCAGCAACAAATGAAGCATAGAAAGAACTGATTTTGAGTTTTTTATCGGTAAAAACCGGTTTTTCGAATTTGGACCGACCGTTTTTAATTAAAGATATTAAGTTAAGGAGATTCGCGCCCGAAGAAGTAGTGTTTAGTGTCTAATGTAAGTGGCAATAGGCATTTATCTATTAACATGTAAACCGAAGCGTATTTAAGAACGGTCGGACTTGCGAATCTCAAAAAGGGAAAAGGAGACACAAGATGAAGAACAAGAGAGGTTTTACATTGGTTGAGCTATTGGTCGTGATTGCGATCATAGCCCTGTTGATGGGCATTCTGATGCCCGCGCTGGCCAGGGTAAGGCAGATTGCCTTTCGAATGGTCTGCGGAACAAATCTTTCCGGTCTCGGCAAGGCAATGATTATCTATGCCAACGATTACGAAGACGAATTGCCGCGTGCCGGAGGTAGGAACAGCACCTGGAACACAGTTATACCCAACTGGATGGGCGCTAATCGATTTACTGCCTATAACGTATCGCCGGACGGCAGCGGCGGTATGGCAAGTATCTCGTCCTGTTACTATCTTTTGGTCAAGTATGCCGAGGTGACGCCTAAGTCGTTTATCTGTAAAGGCGATTCAGGCACCACAGAGTTTAAGCCCGCCGACGAAGGTGCAGGCAATATGGATCTTATTGATCTGTGGGATTTTGGTCCCGAACCGGCAAAGCATTGCAGCTACTCTTATCACATGCCTTTCGGCCTGTACGCTCTGACGACATCGAGCGAACCGGGCATGGCTATAGCAGCCGACAGGAATCCGTGGATAGAATCTCCCGCGGCAGAGGCTAAAATCATGACCAACTTCAATCCCGACGGCGGCACAGAGGCCATAAAAGTCGGTAATGCCATTGCCCACCAGGAAGATGCGCAAAACGTATTGTTCCTGGACAACCACGTTGGACAGGAAAAACGCTCTTTCTGTGGTATCAACGATGATAATATTTACACCTTCTGGGATGGCGGAGACATCAGGCGCGGCGGCCAGCCTTTCCTCGGATCAGCGCCTACGGATAGATTAGATACGTTGCTCGTACACGATGGTAAAGGAACAGGCGGCGGCGGCACCACACCTCCACCAAAAGGCAGGGCCTGTTTTACTGCTGATACCAATGTGTGGGTAAACGGAGCACTTGTACAGATCTCGAAAGTTGCCGCCGGACAGTCGGTCGGCAAGCTTCTCTGCACAACTCCCGGTCTGGAAACGATTGAGCAGCTCCAGGAGCACGAGGGAACATTTGTATGTCGTGATATCGTGCTTGAAAGCGGAAATACCATCAGCGTTGTTGATGCACACTGCTTTATGCTCGATTCCGGACAGTGGATGGCGGCGCAGGACTTGACAAGCGGCCTCAGGTTGAAAACAGTAACCGGAACAGTCGGTATTAAAAGCATTACAACCAGGCAATTCACCGGCAAGGTTTACAATCTGAAGGTTCAAAGCTCAGACCAGTACGTGGTAGGCACAGATGCGTTAATCGTACGTGATTATTAATATGGTGCTTCTACGGTTGTTCTATCCAATAACAGAACACCGTGTTGACCCGTAAATCGCGTAGAGATTATCGCTGCTTCGGTTGTTTACAAGCGGTCTTATGCACAATTGCATAAGGCCGCTTTTTTAATTTATGCGTGTCCGCCAGTGTGCGTTCGTTTTTACCCAATTGTTGCAAAATTGGCTTGGCGTCGTTATCATAGTGCAAATGGCAGCAAAATCGCGCAAGGACAAGGTTAAACAGGGCCAGGTTTCGGTCAATAAAAAGGCTTACAGAAACTTCGAGCTTATCGAGAAGTTCGAGGCCGGCTTTGCATTGCTGGGCAGTGAGGTTAAATCACTGCGTTGCGGTGCGGCCGACCTGAATGGTTCGTATGCAAGGATTGAAAACGAGCAGTGCTGGCTCGTCGGCGCAACCATCGCCCAGTACCAGCAGGCTGGAGCTCGTCAGCATGAGCCAACCAGAAAAAGAAAACTATTGCTTCACAAAGCTGAAATACACAGGGTAAGAGTGAAACTCGAACAACGGGGCTTTACCCTTGTTCCTCTGCGGATTTATTTCAATGACAGAGGCCTGGCGAAAATAGAATTGGCATTGGCCAGAGGAAAAAGACAATACGACAAAAGACAAACCATCACCGCCCGTGACCAGAAGCGCGACATTGACAGAAGTATGAAAAGATATCGAAAATAGAGAAGGAAAAGATTTACAGGGGTCTTTAATTATGGCGGAAGAAAAAAAACAAGAGAAGAAGATCATAGTCGATGAAGACTGGAAACATGAGGCACAAAGAGAGAAGGAAATATTAGCCGCAAAGGAAGAGGCCGAAAAGAAAAAGGAAAAGAAAGAAGAAAAATCCCATGGGCCTTTACCGGAAGGCAATTTAGCCGCGCTGATAAGCACGCTTACTACGCAGGCATTATTTGCTTTAGGCCTGTTGCAGGTAAAGGGACAGGAAAAAAGGGAGCCGGACCTGGAACTGGCAAAATACAACATCGACATGCTCCAGACCCTCGAGGAAAAAACCAAGGGCAATTTGTCTCAAGAGGAAGAAACAGTGTTGTCAAATACTCTCAACGAGCTTCGTATGGGCTATGTCAAAGTCGCAGGGTAAATTCAATTGGCCAACATATTGGATAAAATAATTGCCGACAAGCGGGCTGAAGTACGCTCTCGACAATCACGGACAACTCTGGATCAGTTCAAGGAACAGGTTCGCTCTTTACCCAGGTGCCGTAATTTCTACAAAGCCGTCACCAGGCCTAATCGCCGCGGCATCAACGTAATTGCAGAGGTCAAGAAGGCATCGCCATCAGCGGGTGTCATTCGCGAAGATTTCGATCCTGTGGCAATAGCGCAAACTTACGAGAGATGCGGTGCCGAGGCAATCAGTGTTCTGACCGACGAGAAATATTTTCAGGGCAGGCTCGACTATATAAATCAGATACGCCAGGTCGTGGATTTGCCTGTTTTGCGGAAGGATTTCATCGTGGACCTCTGGCAGGTTTACGAATCACGTGCCGCCGGTGCCGATGCGATATTGCTGATAGCGGAAGCTCTAAAGCCGGGCGAGCTGATGGATCTGATGATAGCAGCAGCCGAGCTGACCCTGACCGTGCTTCTGGAGGTCCACCGGGCCGATACACTGCTGGCGGTCCGCAGTATGATTGGCTTTCCTAAAAAGGGATACAGTGTTCTGGGAATCAACAACCGCAACCTGACGACGATGCAGGTCGATTTGAACACGACAAGCCGATTAGCCGAACTTTTCGATAATAAAGACGAACTGGTCGCCGAAAGCGGGATAAAGACACGAGCCGATGTCGAAAAACTTCTGTACGTCGGCGTAAGAGCGGTCTTAATCGGCCAGACGCTGTGTGAGTACCCCGACATCGAAGAGAAATTCATAGAATTATTCGGATGACGCCCGCCGACCTGTAGGAAACCTCAACCCATCCCAGGCAACACATCGCATATGCGCATTTACGATGTGTACGCTACGGCTGTTAGATACCTACTTTTTCTTCTGGGCTTGTTGTATCCTGGCCCACGTGTCGCGCAGGGATACCGTGCGATTGAATATCATCTTGTCTTTCGAACTGTCGGGATCGACACAAAAGTAACCCAGCCGCTCAAACTGGCAGCGGCTTAGTGGTTTCGCCCCTGCAAGTGATGGTTCCACCCGGCACGAGGTCAGTATCTCCAGCGAGTTCGGATTCAGGTTGGATTTGAAATCCCCGCCCTCGGTGACATCTTCCGGGTTTTCCTTTGTAAACAAATGGTCGTACAGTCGAACTTCAGCTTCGAGCGCCTGGTCGGCCGAGACCCAGTGCAGAGTTGATTTAACCCTGCGTCCGTCCGGAGCGTCACCGCCCCGTGTGGCGGGGTCATAAGTGCAATGCAGTTCTACGACCTCACCGTTTTCATCCTTAATCACATCCGTACAGGTAACAAAATACGCGTATCTCAGCCGAACCTCCCGACCGGGCGCCAGGCGAAAGAACTTCTTTGGCGGCTCTTCCATAAAATCGTCCTGCTCTATGTAAAGCTCGCGTGAGAAAGGAACCTTCCGCGTGCCGGCGCCGGGATCTTCCGGATTATTGACGGCCTCAAGCTCTTCGACCTGGCCTTGCGGATAGTTGGAGATGACTACTTTTAGCGGCCGAAGCACAGCCATCACACGCGGGGAGGTCTTGTTCAAATCCTCCCGCAGGCAGTGTTCCAATAGTGCGATATCTATGGTACTGTTGAACTTGTTGATGCCGATGCGTCTGCAAAATTCTCGGATGGCTTCCGGCGAATAGCCCCGCCTTCGCAGCCCGCAAATAGTCGGTATCCGAGGGTCGTCCCAGCCGTTGACGTGCCCTTCCTGCACTAATTGCAGCAGCTTTCGCTTGCTCATTACGGTGTAGTTCAGATTGAGCCGGGCGAACTCTATCTGTTGTGGATGATAGGCGTCCAGCTCGTCAAGGAACCAGTCATACAAGGGCCGATGGTTCTCAAATTCCAGCGTGCAGATGGAATGCGTAATCCTCTCAATGGAATCTTCAAGCCCGTGTGCCCAGTCATACATAGGATATATGCACCACTTATCGCCCGTGCGGTGATGCTCTGCGTGCAGAATGCGATACATCACAGGGTTGCGCATATTTAAGTTTGTATGCGACATATCAATTTTAGCTCGGAGTGTCCGGGAGCCGTCCGGAAACTCACCTGCCCTCATTCGCTCGAACAGCTCCAGATTTTCCTCGACCGAACGTCCTCGAAAGGGACTGTCCCTGCCCGGGGCGGTCAGGGTGCCGCGATATTCTCTTGTTTGCTCGGCCGTCAAATCGCAAACATACGCCTTGCCTTTTTTGATAAGCTCAACAGCGTAATCGTACATCTTATCGAAGTAGTCTGACCCGTAATAGAGGTGCTCACCCCAGTCCCAGCCGAGCCAGTGGACGTCTTCGATTATGGAGTTGACGTACTCCTGCTCCTCCTTTTCCGGATTCGTATCATCGAATCTCAGATGGCACCGGCCGGAAAATTCTGCTGCTATTCCGAAATTCAGACAAATGCTCTTGGCGTGTCCTATGTGCAGATATCCGTTCGGCTCCGGCGGAAATCGTGTCACTACCCGCCCGTCCCATTTATTAGTTTTGACGTCTTCAGCAACAATCGCCCGAATGAAATCGAGTTTTGTATTTTCTTCTTTGCTCGTCATCTTCAACCACCAACGATAAAATTTCAAACTCTTGTCTCGGGCATAAACATACCAAATCTATCCGATAACTACAATCGAAATTACGGTTACTGCTGCCAAAACGACCGTCGATTTGAGTTATTCTTCTTCGGGAATCTGTTTTGGCGGCCCGAAGCATACAAGTGAGATAAGGATTAGAATGGCACCGGAGAAAAAGATCGCTATTTTCCGCCGCGGCTCGCTACAGTGCCGAAGCCACTCGGGCATCGCCGGCTCAGCGGATTTCAGGTTCGGGTCCTCCATTAGTGCTCTGCGAGCGGCTGCCAACTGCTCGGCTGTAGCTCTTGGGTAAGCGGTGTTGGCGTCCTCAGATTCGATACCGAGAGTAGCCCGGGCGAGGCGATCAACAAGATTGGGGTCTTTTTCCAGATGCTTCAGCAGCATATCGTAGTCGGTGTTTAGAGATTTGAGCCGTTCCGAAGATTCCCGTGCTGCCGTTACGATCTGTTTGTTATGATAGTACCGAACTAAATCATCACAGAGAATGGAACCGCTCAGCGATGCCGCACCGACACTGAAAAACAATATGAAAAAAAATAACCGGATGACTTTTCGTCCCTGCATAGTTCAAAGCACGTGTGGTTCACTAACCGCTCGTACAATTCTCCGTAATATCCGAACCGAAGCATGCAATTTCTATGAGAGATTATCAACTTTCGTCGATGACGTCAAGGCTTGCTTATAATGGGATTCACAGTATTTCCGAAGAGGCTTTCTATATCCGCTTTCAAAATATACCAGGAACCGGCGTGAAGTTTTTGCTCCCTTTCGATACGGCGTGTTGAAATTGACTGCAAATTGTTGATATCTAAATGAGATTCTGGTATTATAGGACACGAGGCATTCAGGAGTGTTTCAAAGCAGAGTAAACGGGAAATGCCGGGGAAAATAGTGTATCGGTAAGGTTTGGGATTGTTGCTATACGATTCATATCGGAGATTACGGTCTTATGAGTATTAGAACAGTTGTGATCGTGGTTCTTGGAGCGGCGTTGGCTGGTCAGCTAATCGCTGCCGAGGGCAAGTCAAATGGTAAAACAAACTCTCTCTACTTTCCGCCAACGGAGGGTTCCTGGGAGCAAATCGAGCCCACTGCCGCGGGCTGGAATTTACCAAAGCTCGATGCGGCAATGGAGTTTGCCAGGGAGCGAAAATCGTCGGGCGTTGTTGTCCTGTACAGGGGACGTATCCTGGTCGAGCGTTACTGGGATTTGAAACCCAAGGCAACGTTGTCGAATGGACGGCAGAATCGCTACTACCACATGATTCACGGCAGGGACTCGGCGGGCCATGTGATTGAAGACGTGGCTTCCGCACAGAAGAGTATCGTATCGGTGCTCACTGGTATTGCACAGCACAAAGGACTTTTGAAGATCGGCGAGCCGGTGCACAAATACCTGGGACAAGGTTGGTCGAAGGCGCCTCGCGATGCCGAAGCTAAGATCACATTGCGTCATCTTCTGACGATGACAAGCGGACTTAATGACCAACTGGAATATGAAGTGCCTGCCGGTACGAAGTGGCGCTACAATACATCGGCCTATTCACAAGTACTCCTGGCCGTTTCAACTGCGGCGCAAATGAAACCGAACGAGCTGACTCGGAAGTGGCTCACCGGCCCGATTGGGATGGATGATTCCCGTTGGGTTGAACGACCCTGGGTGAAAGAGCGCCAGGTCGCGAACAATTTTGGTTTCGCCACTACGGCCCGGGATTTGGCACGTTTCGGTTTGCTGGTTCTCGCCGGAGGACTCTGGAATGACCAGGTGGTGGTCGAAGACGGCAAGTATTTACGGGAGGCATTGCAACCGTCGCAAGACCTCAATCCGTCTTATGGCTATCTGTGGTGGCTTAATGGTCAGCCGTCTGTGCTGCGAGGAAACGGTGAGCGCCGGCTCAAAGGACCGTTGGTCCCCAATTCGCCTGACGATTTAGTTGCGGCTTTTGGGGCTTTGGGTCGTAAGGCTTATATCGTTCCATCTGAGGAACTGGTTGTAACTCGCCTGGGCGATTCTCCCGAATTAGCAAATCAACCATCATTTGACGAGGAATTTTGGAAGCGATTAATGGCTGCGGCTCCGAAGAACTGAGTCAACGCATGGGGGGCCTATCAGAACTATACTCATCTCACAGTAAACGAGCACGCCAAGCCTCCGAATCGTCTTTGCACTAACGTGTACGTTACTTCACAATGTAAGTAGTGCTGTTTTTGGGAATTTTGAGAAATTTTTGAGAAATGTTGTAACTTTTTGGGCATTTTTGCGTCTATATATAATAGGAACACATAATAGGTCGTCATTGCAGATTTGATTTTGGAAAAAGTTAGTTTGTGTGTTTTGGCAAGCAATTATTAGAATAAAATAATGCGTTATCACCCTCCTTCAAAAGGCCGATGCCCGCAGTATCGGCCTTTTTTTGTTGATTGTTCAGAGTTCATAGTTCATAGTACAGGGAACAATGAAAAACGAACAACGAACAATGTACATAAGAGTTCCGATAACCAAATATGGTTGGCCGCAGGTAATTGTTTACCCTGCGATAGTGCTTGTGATAATGGTTGTCTTTCCTCTGGGCACACAAGCATTTCTGCCGCTTTGGGCTATCATTTCGATAGAAGCTGTCCTGGGTATTGTCTTAATATGGATTCTGATGTTTTTTCGCGACCCTGAGCGCCGCTGTCCTTTGGACAGTGAACTGCTGTTAGCACCCGCTGACGGTAAGATCACCGACATTGAAATGGTAGAGGAAAATAACTTTATCGGCGGAACGGCGTTGAGAATCGGGATATTCCTGAGTATTTTCAACACTCATATTAATCGTGCTCCCTGCAACGTCAGAATCGAAAGAATCACCTATAAGAAAGGCAAATACATAAATGCCATGAATCCACAATCCGGCCGGGTCAATGAATCCAATGACATAAGTCTAATCCGAACCGATAACCCTCAGGTCAGGTTGATTGTCCGGCAAATCAGCGGAGCAATTGCCAGGCGAATCGTATGCGATAAAGTGGAAGGCCAGGAATTAGCTGGCGGTGAGAAGTTCGGGATGATAAAATTTGGCTCCAGAACAGAACTCTACCTTGACGCACGCCAAGAGACGAGCTGCGAGTTCAAATGCCTTGTGCAAATCGGCGATAAGGTTAAAGCAGGCCTGACGCCGCTTGTAAAATACGAAATTCGGGATAAGAGAGATGCCGCGATTAAAAACTGAATCTGCCAAAAAAAGCCTTCTTCGGCGTGTGCGAAAGGAGAGGCTCAAGTATATCACTATCCTGCCGTCGCTGATAACTATTCTCAATGGCGTATGCGGCTTTACAGCTATTATTTTTGCCGGCAAAGGCGCAAAGCTCAGTAACGGGCTGTTTCCCGCAAATTACCAAACGCCTTTCTTTATGTTTGGCTCCACTACCTACTTTGCGATGGCCGGCTACATGGTCCTGCTGGCAATGATCGCCGATATGCTCGATGGCCGACTCGCACGAAAAGTAAAGAGCACTTCCAGCTTCGGCGGCCAGCTTGACAGCCTCTGTGATGTAATCAGCTTCGGCGTGGCGCCGGCATTTTTGATGCTCAAAATTCTGGAATACAAACTGGAATCCGTCGGACTTGCCGATGAAAGTTTTCTGCACCGTTTCATCTGGCTGGCAGCGGCAGCATATATAAGCTGTGCTGCGATCAGATTAGCCAGATTCAATGTAGAAAACGAGGAGGATGAGTCCGCACATATGAGTTTTATAGGCCTGCCAACGCCGGCCGCCGCCGGTGTAATAGTCAGCCTGATAATATTACATCAGGAAAAACTTCCCACGCTGAATATCATTATTTATGCTCTGCCGTTTCTGGCTCTGGGGATTGCAATATTGATGGTCAGCAGGGTTCGATATCCGCATATCCTGAATCAGTACCTAAGGGGTAGAAAACCATTTGCACACTTTATAAGAGTGCTGTTGTTGCTGATATTTGTTTTCTGGAATATTCAAGCGGCTTTGGTACTGATTTTCTGTGGTTTCGCGGCAAACAGCTTGTTGAAATGGCTCTACTACAGAGTTCACATTTCGCAATTAATTGCAAAATTTAGACCCAGGGCAATCTACAATAAAGACAATCTTGTCCATGCAGCTCAGCATTCAGCTTCGATAGCAGCCGATGAAGCCCAGATTGACAAGTAAGACGACAGCGTTCGGAAATAAGACCACAAAACAGCTTACGTCTTACATTGCATTCGAGACCGGCTGAACATTTTGCTGCTTGTTACCGGATTGATTTATTTGATAATACTGCTCGACAATACCTATGAGTCGAGTCAGAATCTTGCGGCCCTCGGAGCTTGCTTCCAGACCAACAATCTGCAGACCAAGGGAGGCACTCTTGCCGTTCGCCGTGGGCAGAATATTCCTTATCTGGGCGCTTAGCAACAACGGGGTTTCGTAAGGCATAGGTGTAAATCGCATCCCGACGAACTGTCCTTGTTTGAAATCAGTTTTTGTCGCATCGTTTTCCTGTGGCACTATAACCTGCGCGCCGCCGGCGGAAATGTCAACGAGCCTGCCTTGGCAGCAATTATGTATCTCGTCCGACATATCCTGTATCCGTTTTTTCTCCTCACACTTGCCGCTGCGATGCCACACCAGCACTTTTACCTTCAGTGATTCCGGCACGTTAACACGAAAATAGCTTCTCCTCTGTACCACATCGATATTATCCGGCACCGCAAGCACTATTGTTCCGCCTCTGTCTCGATCCGCCTGTGGAGCGGATGACGGCTCAAAATCTACCACAGTTGTATCAAAAACAAACTTGCCATATCCGTACTTGAATGATATACCGACCGGCTGATTCACCTGTATGTTTATCGGGCGATATATCTTTTTTGCGTTTGTACTTTCAATGTTGAGTCTGTCCCCTGCAATATTAGTGATCAGCACCTTTGCGACGTGCCATTTATTTTTTGACAGATAGGACATAATTACAGGAACTTTCTTTTCGATGATAATCTGCAGGATTTTTTTCGGCTCAATTCCGTGCGGCGTTACTTCATTCATATCAACCTCCCCTGCTTCAGTTATGTACAAGTTTGTTTTCAGAGCCCCAAGGGCCATTTCGGCACCCACTTTGTTCTTGGGGAACTCATTAAAAGTATAAAAATAATTCTGCCAAAAACAAAATACGTTTTGTACGAAATTTGCCCGGATTTTCTTAAGCAAGAGGACAGGATCGAAAGGGTAAGCTTGCACAAAATGTGCTTATTAGTTAATATTATCGCATATATGAACAATAATTTCGGAACAATAAAACCTGGAGGTGATAAAATAGCCCTTTTGGGCATTTTTGTTGTAGCACTGCTCACAGCATACATTATAGTTGTTTTGAAATCTGCTATAGTGCTTTCAGAGCCGATAAAGTTAGCCCATACAGGTTTATCCGTGTCAATACCCACAGGCAATGGCTGGCAAAGTCAGAAACAGTGGGAATACAGGGATAATGCCTTCACTTTGCACAGCAATTTCGCCCCCGTTTCCGGTAGACCGAGCGCCTTCGCTAACTGCCAATACATCTTAACAGCCGATATAACCACGCCGCAGATGGGCCTGGCTCCAGGCACCCCGCCACAGGTGTGGTTTGAGCAAAAGGCATCTGAAGTTGAAGGTACGATCGTAAGAACAGACCAAATACAGACTAATACGCTCACGATTGACTGGGCTCACATACATAAGCCGGAAATACTTCTCAATATGTTCCTCGGCATTGCAAAGTTACCATATAACCGTCAGCTCAATATCGGAGTGCACCAGATTGCAGTCGATGCCGAATTAGCCGAGCAGGCCTTTAAAGATATTGTAAAGAGCATAACTTTCAAAGATAACCTGCTCCGGAACGGCGCTGAAGTTATTGGGCAAATCAAAAGCAAAGGTCTCGACAGTTTTTTGGACAACCAGAACCAACAAGCCTTTTTTCTGATTCAGGATTCAACAAGGCGCACGATCGGATTTACAATGGATGTGCTCATCGACTCCGGCATTGACAATCAATTCAATATCCGTGCGGCGGGCTTTTTCTATATTAAGGGCCGATATATATTGGAGCAGGGAACTTCCTTTCAGTCCGCAAACAATCTTTCCGAGTACCTCTGGAAGAGCGAAATTGACAGCAGGACCGGCAGAAATGGCACTGAGATAATCCTGGACAAACCCGGCGCAATGACTGTCAGGAAATTTGGTGCACAGCCTCAGGAGAAAAACTACTACCTCAGCCCTGCTGCAATACCGGATGTTTTCCTCGAACAGCTTCTACGCCAAATGCTTGAGGACAACAAAAGAGAAATGGTCGTGGATATAATTGAAGTCAATGGTAAAATCACCCCGACCTTTGTCTCCGGGCTTGAAGTCACCAAAGATATGGCCATCGACGAAAAAATTGCTTACGTGCTTAAACTGGAACTTTTGGACGGGCGGGGTTATACCGAACAAGTTTATCTTAATAACCAAAAGCGAATCTATAAAAGACTGGTCCAACAGGAAAACATATATATTTTTGAGAGCACCAGCATTGAAAATATACTCAGAGAGTTTCCCGAACAGGCTGAAGATATTTTGCGGAGAAGCAAAATGCTGAAGTAATACTTGTGTAGAAAAGGAGTTTGTATGCAAGACGAACAGGTGCGGCCAAAACAGCGGTTTCAAAATTATGTATTGTTTGCTTGTTACTTCTTAGCTCTTTGCTTAATAACAGCCGGATGTGTTACGAACCACATATACGAGCCTGACAGCAATCGCTGGGATGCGGCGAAATGGCAGGACTTGAAACTATGGTACCGTCAACCCGCACAGGAATGGGCGCAAGCTCTACCCGTCGGCAACGGGCGCCTCGGAGCGATGGTCTTTGGTGGCACGGAACACGAACGGCTGCAATTCAACGAAGACACCCTGTGGACCGGCAAGCCACACGAATACCAGCACGAAGGGGCAGTTGAATATCTGCCGATAGTTCGCAGGCTGCTGTTCGAAGGCAGGCAGAACGAGGCCGAAACACTCGCATTGGAGCGGATGATGAGCGTGCCGCTGCGGCAGGAAAAATATCAGCCTTTTGGCGACCTGCTCCTGCACTTCCCGAACCACGGTGAACCCGGCGATTATCGACGGGAGCTGGACATAGACTCCGGATTAGCAAAGGTTCGCTATCGCATCGGTGAAACGATGTTTACGCGAGAGGTGTTTTCCAGTTTCCCGGACCAGGTGATTGTTGTCCGCCTGAGCTGCGACAAGCCGGGGCAATTAACATTCACCGCCAAAATGGATAGTCCTCATTCGGATATACAAACATTAGTAGTGGATAAAAGTACGCTGGCATTGCGAGGCCAGCTTTGTGACTATGTTGAGAATCGGACAAAGATTAAAAGGTCCAGCGTGTTGAAGTTTGAGGCGCACCTGCGTGCAATAGTCGAGGGCGGCAACCTTGCTGTTGATTCTGAAAAGATTGACGTTGCCGGCGCTGATGCGGTGACACTGATACTTGCCGCTGCCACCAGCTATAAAAACTTCAGAGATGTCAGTGGTGACCCTGCCGCCGCCTGCCGCCGGGCCATCGAAACGGCTGCCGACAAAAACTATAATGCGTTACGCAAGGCGCATATTGCCGACCACCGCGACCTGTTCCGTCGGGTCGCTCTCGAACTTGGTGCCACTGAGGCGGCTGAGCAGCCCACGGACGAGCGTATCGAGAGCTTTGCCGGGCAGGATGATCCGCAACTGACGACACTGTACTTTCAGTTTGGCCGCTATCTGCTTATTGCAAGCTCCCGCCCGGGTGCGCAACCGGCCAATCTTCAGGGCATCTGGAACGACAGGCTTGAACCGCCCTGGGACAGTAAATGGACAACCAACATCAATACGGAGATGAACTACTGGCCGGCCGAAGTCACCGGCCTGTCCGAGTGTCACCAGCCACTGTTCGACCTGCTCGACGACGTGGCAAGCTCCGGCCGGAAAACCGCAAAAGTGCACTACGGCTGCAGAGGATGGGTCCTGCACCACAATACAGACCTGTGGCGGGGTACGGCACCTATAAATGCTTCCAATCACGGAATATGGGTTACCGGGGGTGCCTGGCTCTGTAAGGACCTCTGGGAACACTACGCATTCACCGGGGATAAGAAATTTCTAAAAAAGCGCGCATATCCTCTGATGAAAGGTGCCGCTTTGTTCTTCGTGGATTTTCTCATTGAGGACCCGAAGACCGGCTGGCTGATAAGCACGCCGTCTAACTCGCCGGAAATAGGCGGACTTGTTGCAGGTCCGACGATGGATCATCAGATTATCCGCGATTTGTTCACTAACTGCATCGAGGCCGCCGGGATTCTCGGTGTGGACAAAGATTTTCGCCGAAAGTTAGTTGAATTGCGAAGCAAAATTGCCCCCAATCAGATTGGACAGTACGGCCAGCTCCAGGAATGGCTCGAAGATAAAGACGACCCGAAAAACCAGCACCGTCACGTCTCGCACCTTTTCGGGCTGCACCCGGGCAAAGAAATCACGCGTCGCGGCACGCCCGAACTTTTCGAGGCGGCACGAAAGTCTCTGGAATTTCGCGGCGACGGCGGTACAGGATGGTCAATGGCATGGAAGGTCAATTTCTGGGCACGATTCGAGGATGGAGACCACGCCTACAAAATGCTCAGCAGCCTGCTGACTCCGCAACGTATGTATCCGAACATGTTTGACGCCCATCCACCGTTTCAAATCGACGGCAACTTCGGCGGAACAGCCGGCATCGCGGAGATGCTCCTGCAAAGCCACGCCGGCGAACTGAATCTGCTGCCGGCATTACCCTCTGCCTGGCCGACCGGCAATGTGAAAGGCCTGCGTGCCCGCGGCGGATTCGAGCTTGATATAGACTGGGAAGATGGAAAGCTGACTAAGTGCGTAATTTATTCCAGACTCGGTAATAAGTGCAAAGTCCGCTATAGCGTACCGGTGCGGGCAGTATCCGGCCACAAGCCCCCTGGAGGCAGGCCTGTTAAAGCCACAGAACTTGAAGATAATGTTATTGAGTTTGATACAAAAGCCAATCGGTCGTACACAATCCTGGTCAAATGACAGTGACTATTGAGCTGGATTAAGAGAGCAGAAAAATGAAAAACATAAAAGCTTCAATCGTCTCGACTTTATTTATTGGATGTCTGGTTTTTACAGGCTGTTCGAACCATACCATACATACAGGCAAACAAAGCGGGGAGAACTGGATAAATCTGAAATTGTGGTACAGCAAGCCCGCTCAGGAATGGACCGATGCGCTGCCCGTCGGAAACGGACGGTTGGGAGCGATGGTATTCGGCACGGTAGAAACCGAGCAATTGCAGCTCAATGAAGATACCTTGTGGGCCGGCCAGCCGATAGAGCGAGACAGAGTTGGTGCGTATAAAAATTTAGCTACGGCACGGAATTTAATCTTTGAAGGTAAATACACTGAGGCCCAGCAGATAATGCAGCGGGAGTTTTTGGGCCCGCGTCTTATCCGCAGCTATCAGACGCTCGGCGATTTGAAGCTTCTATTTCCCGATGGCGGGCCCATAACCGACTATCGCCGCGAGCTTGACCTTGACACTGCGATTGTGTCTGTCAGGTATCGCACCGGCAATGCAACTTTCACCCGCGAGGTCTTTTCCAGCCCTGTGGACCAGTGCATCGTCGTCCGGCTGTCGTGTGATAAGCCGGCACAGATTACGTTCGATGCAAACCTCTCCCGACCTGAGGATTTTGTTGTTGAAACTGTTGCCCCGGACAGCATCGTCATGAAAGGTCAGGCGACCATGCAGGGCGAATACAAGGGCGTCAAGTTCGAGGCCCGGCTGAGGATTATTCCCGAAGGCGGCAAGTTGACGGCAACCGACCAGGGCCTGCGACTGGAAAAAGCCGACGCGGCAATACTGCTGATAGTTGCTGCCACTAATTATCGAGCTAATGAGCCGGAGTCGGTCTGCGATGAGCAATTAGCTCGTGCCGGAAAGAGAAAATATCACGAGCTTCGACAGGCACACGTGGCTGAGCACAGACGTCTGTTCCGAAGGGTGGCGCTGAATCTCGGTGTCACAGGGGATCCGAACGCGAGTTCTGTTGACAAACCGACAGATGAGCGTCTGGCGGCATTGAAGGAGGGTATTGATGACCCGGACCTGTGTGCTCTTTATTTCCAGTTCGGCCGGTACCTTCTGATATCCAGCTCGCGCCCCGGGTGTATGCCGGCCAACCTGCAGGGCTTGTGGAACCACCATATCAAAGCCCCGTGGAACTGTGATTACCACATCAATATCAACGTCCAGATGAACTACTGGCCGGCTGAGGTATGCAACCTGTCCGAATGTCACGAACCATTCTTTGACCTGATTGACAACCTGCGGCCCCGCGGCAGAAAGACGGCGAGAGACGTTTATAACTGTCGCGGATTCGTCGCCCATCATACTACCGACGCGTGGTTCTGGACCAGTCCCATCGGTAAAGTAGGCTACGGTATGTGGCCTATGGGAGCCGCATGGTGCTGCCAGCACCTTTGGGAACATTACGCATTCGGCGGCGACAAAGAATTTCTGGCAAAGCGGGCTTACCCTGCCATGAAGGAGGCCGCCGAGTTTCTTCTCGATTATCTTGTTGAAGATCCGAAGACGGGCGAGCTGGTTTCCGGCCCATCGATATCACCTGAAAACAGTTTTCGCACACCGGATGGAAAGAACTCCAATCTCACGATGGGTCCGGCTATGGACCAGCAGATTATTTATGACTTGTTCTCGAACTGTCTCGCAGCAGCCCGGATTCTCGGAATTGAAGATGATTTCGTCCAGGAGATAAAGACCGCTCTTGCCAAGCTCGCCGGCCCAAAGATAGGCTCAGACGGTCGATTGATGGAATGGAACGAGCAGTTCGAAGAGCCCAGTCCCGGCCATCGGCATGTCTCACATCTGTTCGCCCTGCACCCCGGCAAACAAATTACAACCAGCGGCACACCGAAACTGGCGGCGGCGGCACGCAAGTCGCTGGAATATCGTCTGGCGCATGGCGGCGGTCATACCGGCTGGAGCAGGGCATGGATCATTAATTTCTGGGCCCGCCTTCATGATAGCGGCAAGGCGCACGAAAATGTGCTGGCTCTGCTGCAGAAGTCAACGCTGCCCAACCTGTTCGATACCCATCCGCCATTCCAGATCGACGGCAATTTCGGCGGCACGGCCGGTATAGCAGAGATGCTCCTGCAAAGCCACGCCGGCGAAATTCATCTGTTGCCCGCCCTGCCCGAGGCCTGGCCCGACGGTTCTGTCAGGGGCCTGCGGGCCCGCGGCGGCTTCGAAGTGGACATTATCTGGAAGAACGGCAAACTCAGCAGAGCTGCAATATATTCCAAACTTGGCGGAAAATGTGTGGTTCGCTCTGCGGCGCCGATTAAACTTGAGTCCGGACTGCTTGGCCCCAAAGCCGAAGTCCTCGAGCCATCGGTCATTGAATTCGAAACAAAGCCGCGCCGAATCTATAACATATCGGGTACGGAATAAAATAGCAGGCTTCATGCAACAAGGCGTAAGTCAAAGTTACAGACTGAATCTGCTTACTTCACCTCCGCCGATGCGTTCGGATCAAAGGGATTCGTTCTGACGGCGAGCGAAAACAAGTACGGGTAATCAATTTTCAAATGCTCCATGTGAGAGAGCCATTCCCGTACCAATAGCCGGTGGGCCCTTCTGATATCTCCGCTCAAATGGTTGTAGTCGGTATCCGGCAATTCCTTAATGTTCGTTCTGTGCGACAACTCCTCGGCCAGGTGGAAAACCGCCCAGAGAAGCTCTGTAAAAGATTCGTGCTCGAGCAAGTTGGGATTCTCCAGCAGCCGCAATAGAAATGCCCGCTTGCCAACAATAAAGCTCTGTAAGCCGTGGAGATCCCCTGCTCGACTGTCGATTTTATAGTCGTGACCTTGCAGAACAACTTGCATCTGTGTGAAATGCTCCGGCGACCACTCATCACTTACAATCAGATGCTTTGAAATCCTCTCGGCGTTCGTATCGAAGCCGGCAAAGTGCTCCAGCAAAGGGGTACCCAGTTCGCTGAAAAAAGCTCCTATCACCATATTGAGCTTTTTCAGCATCGCGCGTTTTTCTCTCTCGCCTAATAAATGATGGATAATCAGTGTAACAAGCAGCACTTCTATAAAGACAAATGCTATATCACCCAACAGGTAGATGAAAATATGATGGCTGTCTCTAAAAATAACGAAGTGTACTGTATAAAAAAATACCGACAGCAGAATCAGCAACAGGCCAAGGAGAACACGCTGAGTCAGGTTACTCTTTTTCATAGATACTCCCGTCAATAACCTTAATCGGCCGGAATTTTGCATGGAAGGCAAAATAGACGGTCAAATCAAGGTACAAAAGTATTGATAAACGGTCAATATCTTAATATGCTATTAGTCAAATATTGAAATGAAGGGGGCAAAATTGTGCAGATAAGAAATTTAGGAAACACTGATCTGGAACTGACAACCGTAGGCCTGGGTACCTGGGCGATGGGCGGGCCGTGGCAATTCGGCTGGGGACCACAGGACGATGATGAGGCAGGCGCCTCAATCCTGACCGCAATCGAGACGGGCATTAACTGGATAGATACCGCTCCGGCCTACGGCCTCGGTCATTCTGAAGAGCTTGTCGGAAAAGCCCTCAGGCAAATGAGTGAAAAGCCGTTGATAGCAACAAAGTGCGGACTTTTGTGGAATAAAAAAAAGGAAAAGATAAACTACCTGAAGAGAGAAAGTATCCGGGATGAATGTCACGCCAGTTTAAAAAGGCTCGGTATCGAGGTCATAGACCTCTATCAGATGCACAGGCCCGATCCTGATGAAGATATCGAGGAAGCCTGGGAAGAGATGGCCAGGCTCTCGGCCGAGGGCAAGGTGCGATACCTCGGCGTATCGAATTTTAACGTAGAGCAAATCAAGCGCGTCCGGAAGATTCATCCTGTGGCCTCGCTTCAGCCGCCCTACAGCATGCTCCGCAGGGGTGTTGAAGATGAGTTGTTGGATTATTGTGCCCGAAATAATATCGGAGTTGTTTCATACAGCCCCATGCAGCGGGGTTTGCTGACGGGCAAATTCAGCGCCGAAAGGCTTGCGGGATTGCCTTTGGACGACCATCGAAGGAGAAATCCCGATTTTCAAGAGCCGCGATTCAGCGCTGCCTTGGAACTTGTTGAGCACCTGAAAGAGATTGCCGCGAGTAACGGCAGGACCTGTGCTCAGTTGGCGATTAGCTGGGTGCTTCGCCGGCCCGAAGTTACGGCCGCCATCGTTGGAGCACGCAATCCCTGGCAGATCACAGAGACCGCGCCGGCTTCAGATTGGGATTTGGGCAACGATGATATCGGGGAAATTGAGCAGCTCTTAAACAAATATCAGGCAAAGATAAATGCCAAATGAACTCAAACGTCGGGGAAGAAAATGACAAAATTAGAAGACTTATACACAAGTCCCCTTGTCGAAAGGAACGCCTCGAGGCAAATGGCTGAGCTGTTCGGGGCGCAAAAGAAATTCAGCACATGGCGCAGGCTCTGGCTGGAGCTTGCAAGGGCCCAAAAGAAGCTTGGCCTGGATATAAAAGAGGGCCAGATAAGGCAGATGGCCAGGCATCTTGATAATATCGATTTCAAGAAAGCAGCCCGCTACGAGAAGCAGTTCCGTCACGATGTTATGGCCCATGTCTACACGTTCGGTGACGCCGCTCCGAAAGCCGCACCAATCATCCACCTGGGTGCGACAAGCTGTTACGTCGGTGACAATGCGGATTTGATTATTATGCGCGAAGGGCTTCGAATCGTGGCGGGCAAACTGGCGGCGCTGATCAGTCTGCTCAGTACGTTCGCGAAGACGTACCGCTCGCTCGCGACGCTGGGCTTCACGCATTATCAGCCGGCACAGTTGACCACCGTCGGCAAAAGGGCGACGCTGTGGTGCTATGAATTCGTGATGGACCTGCAGGAGATTGAACATCGGCTCGATACGCTGCCTTTTCGGGGAGTTAAAGGCACTACCGGCACCCAGGCCTCTTTCCTGGCGCTGTTCGATGGCAACCACAGCAAAGTCAGGCAGCTCGACAAGGCTGTCGCCGCTGCATTCGGTTTCAAAAAAATCTGTGCCGTGACGGGACAGACGTATCAGCGAAAAATCGACACCTTTGTCGTCAACAGCCTGGCCTCAATCGCGCAATCGGCCCACAAGATGTGCAATGATATTCGTCTGCTCGCGAATTTAAAAGAGATTGAAGAGCCGTTCGAAAAATCGCAAATCGGTTCTTCGGCAATGGCCTACAAAAGAAATCCCATGCGTTGCGAGAGGGCCACATCTCTGAGCAGATTGGTCCTGAGCCTGGCCACCAGCCCGCAAATGACCGCCTCCGAGCAATGGCTCGAGAGGACGCTCGACGATTCGGCGAACAGGAGGGTGGTCATTCCGGAAGCTTTTCTGGCCGTTGACGGGATTTTGCAAATCCTTATCAATGTCACTGACGGGCTTGTGGTCTATCCGAAGGTGATAGCTGCTCGCGTCGCGGCGGAACTGCCCTTTATGGCAACGGAGAATATCCTGATGGCGGCGGTTAAGGCCGGCGGCAACAGGCAGGAATTGCACGAGAAAATCAGACTCCACTCGCAGGCCGCCGCAGCGCAGGTCAAAAAGCTTGGCAAATCCAACGATTTGGTCGGCCGGCTCCAGGCGGATATCGCCTTCGCGAAAGTCGATTATGAAAAAGTGCTGGACCCCCAGAGTTATATCGGCCGGGCCCCGCAGCAGGTCGATGAATTCATCAGGAATATAGTGACACCTGTACGCAGAAAATATCGAAAAGAACTCGGCAGAAAAGTGGAGTTGAATGTATAAAAACCGGACGCGATGAAATCATCCGCGTCGAATCCGCCCTCGGGCGACCTTGAATTGTCGGAAAAAACCGGTTACTATATTATGGAACAGGCTCCGCGGCGTAGCTGAGCAGGGAGACGGGAAATCCCGATCCGGAACCGGATTTTCGAATTGACTGAGGAGACGCATTATGTACGGCCCATTAGCTGCATTGATAGTCTTATTCACAACTTCGTTCGTTACCGAAGCGGCGGTTCCGATTCCAGCTTTTCCGGGGGCAGAGGGTTTTGGCGCTCAGTCGGTCGGTGGACGCGCGGGCAAAGTTCTTTTTGTCACCAATCTCAACGATAAAGGGCCCGGAAGTTTGCGGGAGGCAATCGATGCCGAAGGTCCCAGGACGGTGATTTTTCGCGTGTCCGGCACCATCGACCTGAAGTCGTCGCTTGTAATCAAAAAATCGCATATTACGATAGCGGGCCAGACCGCTCCCGGGGACGGGATATGCCTGAAAGACCGAGCGCTCGCTGTGGCGGCCGACCAAGTCATCGTCCGCTATATTCGCTGCCGGCCAGGTGACAATGTGGGGGCAGAGAGCGATTCGCTGTCCATAGCGTCAGGTCGGGACATTATTGTCGACCACTGCTCGGCAAGCTGGTCCGTGGATGAAACACTTTCGGCCTCGGCGAGCAGCGGGCTGGGCAATGTCACGGTCCAGTGGTGCATTATTTCCGAAAGCCTGCACGATTCGGTCCATCACAAGGGCCCACACGGCTACGGCTCGCTCATCCGCGGAGGCTGGGGCGAAGGATACACATATCACCACAACCTGTACGCCCACCACCATGCCCGGTTGCCCCGCCCCGGCAATTACAACGACCGCAGCAAGGACCCGGACGGTTTTATTTTCGATTTTAGAAACAATGTGATTTACAACTGGGCCGGCAGTGCGGCCGGGTATAATGCAGATGGCTCGAACGGCACGAACAGCATCACGAAAATGAACTTCGTCGGCAACTATTACATAAGCGGCGTCAATTCAAGGGGCAACCTCGCGTTCTCGGAAAGCACTACGTCCGCCATGGCCTGTTTCAGCGGCAATTACATGAACGGCAGTTGTCCCGACGATCCGTGGTCGCTCGTGGAATTCAACAAATTTTCTCGTAGAGACCTGAATCATTATAAACTCTCGGAGCCGATAGAAGTCCCCCCTGTCGAGACTGAAGATGCGGCCGTCGCTTATGAGCGTGTTCTGGCGGAAGTCGGAGCGGTACTCCCGAAACGGGATGCGGTGGACCTGCGGATTGTCAGTGAGGTAATAAACAGAACGGGAAAAATAATAGATGATGAGCAGCAGGTGGGCGGCTGGCCCGAGTTGAAATCGGCCGAACCGCCCCAGGACGCCGACCGGGACGGCATGCCCGATGAGTGGGAAAAAACAAACGGTTTCAATCCCGATGATTTTGCCGATGCAAATCAGGACGCCGATGGGGACGGCTATACGAATCTCGAAGAGTATCTAAACAGTATAATGCTTTGAATTTCCACCGGGACAGGCTGCATCGGAAGATAGAATCGAAATATATAAACACAGTATTTAATACCAGACAATGGAATCAGGCGAAAAATGACAAGAAAAGAACTCATAAAACGCATCAAGGAGACCGCTTATCTGGAAGGCGATTTTGTCCTTCGAAGCGGCAGGCGAAGTAAATATTACCTTGATAAATATCTTTTCGAGACCTGTCCGGACATCCTCAGGGCGCTCGGCGAGGAATTCACCGGGCACATCACCGATGATGTCACCCTGATAGCGGGGGCCGAACTGGGCGGCGTGGCCCTGGCCGCGGCCACCGCGATGGAGTCCGGCAAAAACTGGGTAATCATTCGAAACAGTAAGAAGGGCTACGGAACCGGCAAAATGGTCGAGGGAGTCCTGAAAAAAGGCGACGTCGTGCTCCTGGTCGAAGACATCGCCACGACCGGCGGGCAGGTCCTCGAAGCGGCCAAAATCATTACCGAAGCCGGAGCGACGGTCAAAAAAATCGTCTGCGTAATAGACCGCAAACAGGGTGCCGGAGAGAACATCACTCAGGCCGGCTACAAATTCGAGGCCATCCTCACAAAAAACGACCTCGGAATAAAAGACAAAGATTGATTCCCCCAAACAGAATCGTAGCTTGGCGACTCGCCGCACCATTATCATCTCGTAGGGGCGGTTCGCGAACCGCCCCTACCGTAAACACGCAATTATCAATACCACAAAGCATCCCATGGAAGATTTCGCACCACTTGCCTCTTAGAGATACTTTAGGGAATAATGTATTAGCGAAGAGAGATTGCCATTATATACAGGCTGTATAATCATTGTTAGGTATCAGGAAACTTTTAATATCTATTTGATAATAAAGTTAGAGTGTATAATAATAACCAAAGAATAATGTGCAAAACGGATTGTTAAGCTGGAGAGATATAACACGGAACACGATATCTTTCCATAATAGAGGGATTATATTATGAAGCTTTTAAGTGATAAAGAATTGCATCAAAAAATAACAAGTGGGGAACTGATAAGCGTAGGCTTCAGCAAGAGCGATAAAATGTGCTGGACGGCCAAAGATTCTGCTATCCAGCCTTCTTCTCTCGACCTTCATATTGGTGACATATATATACCTCATACTAAAAATAAATCCTTTGTAGATTACTGTCTTAAGCCCGGCGAAACTGTTGTTATAAGAACAAGAGAGAAACTCGAGCTTCCAGACAATGTCGCAGCTATTGGTTTCCCTCCTACTGTTATGTCACGAAAAGCAATCTTAACCACGAATCCTGGGCATGTTGATCCCGGGTATAGAGGAGTATTCCATATAACACTAATAAATATGGGTAAAAAAACATATCCTTTAAAGAAAGGAGATTTGATTGTTACATTATTGTTTTTTGAATTAGACAATAATGTCTATAGAGGTTATATGCAACGAGTAAATGATTCATGTGAAGAGGAAACATGTCCTTGCAATGGAAAAGATGAATGTGATGACAATTATGATAAAAGTGGCAATGAACCCGGCGAATTGGATTATCTTGCGTCAGATTTCATGGACTTTGAATGTAGGACGAAAGAAATAGCTGAAAAAGCAGTAAAAAAAGCTGAAATCACTTTAGGACACATGAAGATTTGGGTCCCAGTTTTAGCAGTTGTTATTAGTGGAATCTTTGCTTATTTAAATGTAGTTAAGAGTGGTAAAATAGAATTGTTGGAAAAAATTAATGCTGAAACTAGGCTTCAAAAAATCGAAAAGAATATAGATGAATTTGAATACAAAGAGAGAATAAATAATATTGAAGAACAAATAAAATCTCTAAATGAAAAAATTGAATCAGCAAACAAAGACAGCAATTCCACCCCTTAGTTGAAAGAAAAGAGAGTCAAGCGATGAAAATTTATACTATTAGTCGCCCCAGTTTTGATTCAGAAGAATTTCTAATTGCTTTACAACAGGAAGGTACTTCTTGGAAACGCAGTCCAAATGCAAAGGAAGCAGAAGAGTTGATAGAAGTTGCAGGCCGGCTGTGCTATTTTTCTTTTGGCGACAGCCAATCGAAGAAAAGTAATGCAGAATTTATTCGTAACGTAATGAAGATGGGACATAACAGTTTATTGGAGCATGTTAGCTGGACATTTCTAATTACGGGTATATCAAGATCTTTGACTCACCAGTTAGTAAGGCATCGTGTCGGCATTACATTTAGCCAACTATCGCAGCAATTCCATGATGAAACAGATGCAAAGTTTATCGAACCAGAACAATTGAAAGATTACCCTGAATTACAGTCATTCTGGGAAAATGCCGTTAATTCTTCCAAACAGGCATATACTAAAATGAAACAGACATTTGAATCTTCAGGGGAAATCGAAGACAAGAATACTATACGCTCGATAGCGAGAAGCCTATTGCCAAATTCAACAGAAACAAAGCTTGTTATGACAGCTAATGCGAGAGAATTGAGGCATTTAATAAAATTGCGTGGCAGGAGGTGTTGTGATTACGAAATGCGTCGTTTTATCGCGGGGTTGTTGGAAAAATTGAAGAATGAGTCATCTGTTCTCTTTTCTGATTTAATTATTGGTCAGCTAGATGATGGATCTCCCTATATACAGCAAGTTGATATCTAAGTGAATATTAGGGCCGTTTACAGAATGGTGGGACGTTAAGCCATATATCAGTCTCTATTTATACAGGCGGTTGTGAATAAAAAAGTTTGATACAAAAAATGAGAATTTTTTCAAATAAAATGGTTCGCATACAATGTTTAGCGGATAGTGTGTGGATTCCTGCCTGCGCAGGAATGACAAGCAACGAGAATCCGTGATCACTCTGAGAGATAGGTGCAGCCGGCATCTCACCGGGTAAATCAGCGGTTTGAGCAGGATTTTACTGGACTTTTGTGGCGTTTTGTGGTATAATGCGTTTAAGATCGTATATCGTATGTAGTATGTGGTATGTCGCAAAGGTAACAGCAAACCTGTTCTGAGCGAAGTCGAAGGATCGGTAATCGGGGGGTATTCAAATCAAAAATCAAAGTGCAAAACGCAAAACCACAATAGTTCATAGTTCATAGATAACAGACATCAGATTTCAGACAAAATACAATGGCTATCATCTCATAAACACCATTAAAACAGTCTTTTTTTATGCCGGAATTGCCAAAATAGTGGAGAAATAGTGAGTAAAATTCGCATTAATTTGAAAAAACAAAGCCAATTTGCCGGCCGTTGGCCGGAAATCCGAAACGAGTTAAATGGGTGCGATTTGAAAAAACAAAGCCAATTCGCCGGCCTTTGGCCGGAAATTCGAAGCTCGAAATACGAAATTCGAAACAAAGGCATTTTACAGAATACGATTTGAAAAAACAAAGCCAATTTGAAAGGAGTTCAATTAGATATAAGTATTTGAAATATAAGATGTTATGGAGATTGTAATGGGCCGGGGCGGGGAAAAAACAAAGCCAATTTCACAACGCAACTATGGCTTTGTCTGCGTATCACTCAAGAGATTGCCGCGGCCCTTCGGGCCTCGCAATGACATCTTGTGGAGTTTTCCTAAAATGGGGTGTCGGGGGATTGAAAGGGTGCTCTCAAGAAGAATTTTTCATAAAAATTGGTAAATGGTATTGACAGATACCTTGCATTGCCATATAGTGAATTGTATGGATACTAAGATTTTTGATAACTGGACCAGTCAACTTCGTAAAGGCGTACTGGAGCTTTGCATCCTGAATGATATCCGGAACAGGAAGATGTACGGATATGAGATTGTCAGAAGGCTCCGCAAAATCGAGGGACTGATTATCAGCGAAGGTTCGATTTATCCTATCCTGAGCAGATTAAAACGCCAGGGGCTGGTAGAAACTTCCATACAGGAATCACCCGAGGGACCGGCGAGAAAATACTACAAGCTTACGCAGGAAGGTGAAGATATGGTTTCCCGGATGAACACCTACTGGCAGGCGATTAGTGGTGTGACAGACTCTATTGAAAAGGGGTAAAAGATGATGGTTACTTTCAGCGAAAGTGCCCAGCGAAATCTGCGTGATTATCTGCGTCAGGCAAGGCAGTGCCTTCGCGGCTCAAAGTCAGTCGATGCGGATGAGGTCGAGCAGAATATAACTGAGCACATCGAAAGTGAGCTCGAAGGGGTGAGCGAGCCGGTGTCCTGCGATGATCTTAACGCCGTGCTGCAAAAGCTCGGCAGCCCTCAGCAATGGGTGCCGGCGGATGAGCTGCCGTGGTGGCGGAAGATAATCTTCAGGCTGCGGAACGGCCCGGAGGATTGGAGGCTGGCGTATATATCCTTCGGCCTGCTTGTCCTGGGCTGCGGCCTGCCCTGGACGCTCGGCGTGTTCGTGCTCGCCAGTTTCATAGTCTCGCGGGCGGCATTATCAGAAGCGGGGGATACCAGTGTGCTAAAGGGCCAGAGATGGCTTCTTTATCCGTCTTTAATAATTGTATATGCATTTGTGCTGCTGGTGTTACTGACGTGGCCTCTGTTGCCGCTAATCCCTTTGGCGGACGAATTTGAGCATGTTTTTCGGGAATCCTCCAGCCGTTTTGATGAAGACCGGATTTTAGGTATTTCGATTGTTGCGGCCGGGCTGGGTTTGTGGTGGACCGTTTTGGGTTTGATATTTTTGAAACCGCGAAGAGTGCTGCGAATATTCTTCAACCCGTTCGCCGACGAGTTGTGTTCGAAGTGGCCGCTTCGGCTGTTGCTGGTTGGCTTAGGGCTTATGATACTGTCTGTGAGTGCATGCGTGCTCTACTACAAGTACATTATTTGAGGCTGACCTGGTGGAGCTTTTCGATCAAGCGAATGATTTTCTTTGATATTGTGGCTTTGGCGGCGTTTTCGATTTTGGACCAGGAAGAGTCCGGGGATTTTATCTGAACGCTTGATTTTTCGGCCCCGATTGCCGCCGGGGTGTTGGCGATTATCATATCAAGGTTCTTCTGATTCAGCTTCTCTTCCGCGCGAATGTGTACTGCTCTGTCTTCAAGGGCAAAACCGACGACGATTTGATTTTTCTTTTTGTGCCTGCCCGCCCATTTCAGGATATCAGGTGTTGGTTTCAGTTTGATACTCAGATGTTCCGAGGTTTTTTTTATTTTGTTTTTGGCAGGTTTTTCGGGGGTATAGTCGGCCACGGCCGCGGCCATAATAAGGCAGTCGCATCGGCCGAAATACTTTTTGACCGCCTCGAACATCCGGGCCGTGGTTTCGACCTTGACTATATTCGCCGTGCCCGGCGGCCTTTGAGAGGCGGGTGCGGTGATGAGTGTCACTTTATGGCCGGCCCTGAGCGCTGCGCGAGCGAGCGCGTAACCCATCCGCCCGCTGCTTGCGTTGGAAATAAAACGAACGGGGTCAATGTATTCACGAGTGCCGCCTGCTGTGATTAAGATTCGCATCTGTTATCTCGTGAAGCGAATGTTGTGCCTGGCTTCACACTTTACGCTTTTCGATGTTCGAGGCGATTTTTTCGATCGTCTCTAAAATATCCTGCGGCTCAGACATTCTGCCGAGTCCTTCGGCGCCACAGGCGAGGCGACCTTTAACGGGGCCGATAAATTGAAAGCCCATTTCCTTTGCCGTGGTGACATTGCTCTGCACGGCTGGGTTGGCCCACATATTATTGTTCATCGCCGGAGCCAGTAGTGCCGTCCCGGATTCAATCAGGGGCCAAGAGGCGCAAAGGATGGTGCTGAGCAGGTCGTCACAGATGCCGTTTGCAATTTTGGCAATAATATTTGCTGTCGCAGGAGCCACCGCAATAATATCAGCCCAATCAACCAAAGCTATGTGGCTGATTTGGTGTTCCTCCGAAGTGCTCCACATGCTTGTAAAAACGGCTGAGCAGGTAACTGCTTCGAAGCTTTTTGGGCCGACAAATTTGCAAGCGGCCTCAGTCATTACTGTATTTACACTCGCGCCTGCTTTGGTCAACCTGCCGGCCAAATCGACCGCCTTGTATGCAGCGACTCCGCCGGTAACACCCAGCACAATATTCAGATTCTCAAGCATCTCGTATCTCGTTTTCGACCGAGCCGCAGCAGAGAGTTGAATTTACCTTTAGTTTTTCTCTGGGGTCTCTTCGGGTCCTTTAGTTATTCCGTCGTCGATGGCTATCTTGTCCTGCAGGATTTCCTGAACAACAATTTCGAGCATTGTTTTGCCTTCAGTATCTTTAATTAAGGGCCGGGAACCCTGCAAAAGCTCACCCAACCGTTTTTGAACCAGCGCGGTCAATTTGAATCTGCCGCCGACTTTATTAATAATTTTTTCACTCTTGAGTTCTTCTATCATCTTTTATATCTCGTACTTTTTTATCCGCCAGACAGAGGCGGACTTATCAGTTTTGTTTTTCGCTATCTTGCATTTGTTTCTGTGCGTTCTCGATAATCTGCACACATTCGATTACTGCCTGCTGCAAATCCTCATTTATCACCATATGCTCATAATATTGCCAGGCGGCGGCGATTTCAGCACTTGCCTCACCCAGTCTTTCTTCAGCAATTTCAACGGGTTCTCTACCTCTGTTGTCCAGTCGCTCTTCCAGGACTTTTGCACTCGGTGGTAAAATAAAAATCATTACCGCATCAGGGAAAACTACTTTGGCTTGTTTGGCGCCTTGAACATCAATCTCCAAAATAGCAACTTTGCCGGCCTTCAGGGCTTCGTCAACCTTGTCTTTCGGCGTGCCGTAAAAATGACCGAATACCTCGGCGTGTTCCAGCAACAGGTTCTTATCGATTCGCTCCTTGAACTGCTCTTCCGAGATGAACCAATAATCCTTGCCGTCAACTTCGGCTTCGCTCCTCGGCCGGGTAGTAACTGAGATGCTAAGGTAAACATTATCAAGACGCTTAACTACCTCTGTGCAAATAGTGCTCTTGCCGACACCGGATGGCCCGCTTACTATCACCACTTTGCCTTGTCTGTTCTTTGTATCCGTCATAGAAGTTTCAGCACAGACCTTTAACAGCCTTTACGTTTTACTCCTTTCTACTCTATATTCTGAACCTGTTCCTTAATACGGTCGATTTGGCATTTTATATCGACCACAAGACGGGTAATTTCAATGTCAGAGGCCTTGCTGGCAATGGTATTAGCTTCTCTGAGCATTTCTTGGCTAATAAAGTCCAGCCTTCGTCCGGCCAGGTCATTTGCCCGGCAACACTGATCAAATTGCTGCAGATGTGAATCCAGCCGAGCGACTTCTTCATATATATCCGATCTGTCAGCAAAAATCGCCACTTCTCTGGCAAGAATTTCTTCATCCAATTTAAGCCCTGCATGTGCAAGCAGCTCATTGGTCCTTTTCTTTAGCTTCTCTGCGTACTCCTGCGGGACAATGGCACTTCGAGCATGTATTTGCTCAAGATTCTGCTCTATTGCTTTGCAGCATTTTTTCAGATCAGTTTCCAAAAAGTTTCCTTCAGTGGCGCGCATTTGCTTGATCTTATTAATTGCCTCCTGGCTGGCTCCCAGAATTACTTCTCTAATTTGCGCGGCTATTTCTTTGTCCGGCAACGCCGGGCGAATGATGCCGGGCAAACTCAACAGGTTGCCAATATCAATCGTTCCCTGAAGATCACCCGAGAGCCCAACCCGGGTTAATCTCTCCCACACAGTTTGCAGCGCCGTCTCGTCTATATCAAAGAGCGCGTTTGCCGATATATTTTTTAACCGAAGTACGTAGGTTATCGTTCCACGTGAAAGGTTCTTTCGCAGAAGTTTTTCAATATCATCTTCCAGAAACGCTGCCAGTTCCGGCAACTTAATGTTGGTCTTGAAGTAACGGTTGTTTACGGTCCTTATTTCAATAGAGTAATTGATACCGTTATTCTCACCCTGTGCCTCGCCATAGCCGGTCATACTATTTATCATAACACTACACTTTCAAGCCAAATTTGGCCGTGCTCACAGACATTCTATGTGCGCTTAAAAAAACAATCCCCTCATCAACCACCGGGCGAATTCACATCGGTACTGTCGGTAGGAATAGCTTCATCCTCGGCCGATGGAGGCATTTGCTCCGGGTTTGCCAGAGGCTCTTGTTGAGCCGGCGTGCTTACATCGTCATAAACACTGGTAGTGCTCGGTTTGTAGAATTTGGCCAAAACCACGGCGAGGCTTAGAAACACGCCGACCAGAACTATTGTGACCCATGTCAGGAAGTCACCGGTCTTGGAGCCTAAAATTCCGCTTGCCATACCGCCTCCGAACGCCCCACTCAAGCCGCCGCCTCTACCCTTTTGGATTAAGATAATTAGAATTAGCGCTATGCAGCAAATAATAAACAAGACGGCCACTACATTCATAATAAAACTTATTGCCAACATTGGAAAAACAATCATATTTGTTCTCCGGACTCATACCTTGTGAAGCATATCAGGTATCACGCTTCACGTTTCATACTTGACGTTTTACAAACTACACAGATGCCTGAATTATTGCGAGAAAATCATCTGCCTTCAAACTTGCCCCGCCAACGAGCAGGCCGTCTACATCCTGCTTTCCCATCAGCTCCGCTGCGTTGCCCGGCTTTACAGAACCGCCGTAGAGGATGCGAATCTCCTGAGCTAATTGGTCATCATACATCTGCCCAAGAAGATTTCTTATGAAATCGTGCACTTCCTGGGCCTGCTGCGGCGTTGCCGTCAGTCCCGTTCCTATTGCCCAGACCGGTTCATATGCAATGGTTATCGCCGGGAGCTTTTCGGCACTTAAGCCAACGAGACCTTCTTTTAACTGACGGGTTACAACCTCGTTTGTTCGCGAAGCCTCGCGCTCGGCCAGCAGCTCGCCCACACATAATATAGGCAAAAGTCCGCCGCCAATCGCAGATGTAACTTTCTTGTTAATCAGCTCATCAGTTTCCCCGATCACGTGTCGGCGCTCTGAATGGCCGCACAGACAATAAGTACAGCCAATATCCTTCAGCATTGAAGCACTTATCTCACCGGTAAAAGCACCGTCAGGCTCAAAATAAATATCTTGAGCACCGATGGCAATGCTCGACGGGCTCAAGGCCTTGATCACTGCCTGAAGATACACAAAGGGCGGAAAAACCGCTACGGTTACGCTCTGACCTGCTGTCCCCATAGAACCGGAAGCAATACGCTCAGCTAACGCTATACTAGTGTAACTGTCAGTGTTCATCTTCCAGTTACCGGCCACAAATGGCTTTCTCATAAACTCTCCTATAATCGAGTTCCGTCGCTCGTGTCACCGGTTACAGGCAACAAGCAGCAACTATAATAAATCTGTTGCTCTCGGGAAACTACCCAATATCGAAAGCTGTAAACAATGTTTACGCGATTCTTCCAGTCCCTCTTGGATATATTTTTCTGTCCTGTGTCCTAAAAAATTCACGAAGAAATAATATTCCCACTGCCTTTTCCTGCTGGGTCTGGATTCTATATTTGTCAAATTTATATCGTATTTCTTGAATACTTCAAGCACATCGGCCAAAGCTCCGGCCTTATGAGCAGTGCTGAATAATACAGCGGTCTTATCTTCGCCGGTCGGTTTTGCATCTTCTCGGCTGATTACCAGAAATCTGGTTACGTTGTTGGCAATATCCTCGATGTTCTCGCAGATAGTCCGCAGCCCATACAATTCCGCAGCAACGCTGGAGCCGATCGCTGCGGTATTCGGCTCATTTGCAACCATTTGTGCAGCCTTGGCTGTAGAGGCTACAGGGATAGTCTTGGCCTCCTTAAAAGTAGCACTTAGCCAGTTTCGGCACTGGGCAAATACTTCGGGCTTGGAGTAAATCTTCTCGACCTCCTCCAGTGAACAATTGCCCAAAAGATTATGATGGATCGCCATTTGAACCTCGGCACAAATCTTCACATCCGAATCAATAAGCGCATCAAGCGTTTCTATCACCCCGCCGCCCATTGTATTTTCTACCGGCGCAAGGCCCAGGTCACAGTGCCCCTTGCTGACTTCATTAAAGACACTCGTGATATCCGCCAGCGGTTCGTATTCGACACTTTGACCAAACTTGAGCATCGCTGCCGTATGGCTGAAACTGCCGCCTGGTCCGAGATAGCCAATCCGCAACGGCCTTTCCAGCACAAAAGAGCCGCTCATTAGTTCACGCCAAATAGCCACTAAACATTTATCCGGTAGAGGGCCCTCATTGGCCTCGGTAATCCTGGTAAAAACGTCTTTCTCTCGGTCCGGGGCATAGACCGGCTTATCGGTTTTGTTCTTGAGCTTTCCTATCTCCACCACAACGCGCGCTCGCTCATTTAGCAGCTTCACAAGCTGATGGTCAAGCTCATCTATTTTCTTTCTCAGATCTTCAAGAGACATAAGTCAAACAGGCTAAAATAAAAAATCAAAAGTTTAAATTATCCTAATTACTTGTTTATTACCCACATTCACAGGGATAAGTTCATTGCTGTGCAAGCATAGGTTCTACATCTACTTCGCTTCCTTCGCCACCAACAAGATCGAGCCGTCTTTTGTAAAAACTAATATATTTAACAAAATTTTACTCTTGCGTCAATGAATTTGAATCATTTATTATTTTAAGGACGCAATATAGGTAAAAAAATGCAGAAAATAGTAAAATATGTGATTTTTAATACAAAATGGGGCTACTTCGGCCTTTCCGGCACCAAGTGTGGTCTGTGCCGAACTCAACTGCCAAACCCGAATCACGAAAAAATAAAATCCCTGCTTCTAAGAAATATACCGGCTGCTCATTTTGACAAGACATTGTTCAAAACACTTCAGGAACAAATAGTCGCCTATTTTGAGGATGCTCGGGTGAATTTCAGCAGGGATATTCCCCTGGTCCTCGACGGGTTCAGTCCGTTTGGCGTTTCTGTTTTAACCACCTGCAGGAATATCGAATTCGGCGAGACAATAAGCTATTGCGGATTAGCGCAAAAGGCCGGCCGACCAGCCGCAAGCCGGGCCGTCGGCAATGCCCTGGCCAAAAACCCGCTGCCACTTATTATCCCCTGCCACCGTGTGCTCAGAACCGATGGCAAGATGGGAGGCTTCTCCGCCCCCGGCGGTATATCCTTCAAAAAGAGGATGCTCACACTTGAATACAAGGCCCTCAAGGCCTGATATTTTCCATATTTCCCACGTTTCACGACATCATACGGCATAAAATTTTTTATAATAATTATATTATTAAGGTTGACAATTCAATTTTAATCGTGTATAAATACACGTAAATAGGTTTACTAAATAAGAAAGGAGAGACGATATGAACGAAATTACTGAAAAAAACAAGCGGTTGCTGCATTTTTACTGTGAAACTCTTAGAACAATAGCATCGGTAATTCTGATTTTGTCTTTTTTGGCTTGCTTTGCAATGACCATTTTCGCACTTTTATCAAAATTCGGGTATTGGCCTGCTACCAGGCCTTTTAATATGTTCATGATCGCCTTTTTACCAAGTTACCTCAAGGCTATCTTGTTCTGGATAGGAATACTGGGCCTTGCACAGTTTGTAAGATATCTATACGAGAACGACTACCAACCCGGCTGGATACTCCGTCATGGAGACATGTTTTTCTACCTGTATGCACTCCTGACCATCTTAGAGGCCGTTTGGATATATACGACGAATGACCATTCTCCGTCTCTTGATATCCGGGTGAATATGGGATTTGTTTCAGTGTTTCCTATTGTGGTAAAAGTAATAGTAAAAGTTATGGTTCTGGTCGGACTGGCCCGGATTTTACGGCACCTCATGCCCGTTATTGAAGAGTCAAAATCGCTCGTCTAAAAGGAGCTCAACAAATGATTAATATTCGACTCGATTACGTACTTTTGGACAAGCGGATGAAGCTGAAGGATCTGGCCGAGGTGACTGGGCTTGCGGTAAACAACCTTTCCGTTCTTAAAACCAACAAGGCCCGCGCGATTCGCTTTTCCACGTTGAACAGCTTATGCAAGGCGTTAAACTGCACGCCCGGCGATTTGTTCGAGTACATCCCGGATGAGAATGAAAATACATGATTTTATTCCAGGTGTACGACGCCGGTCCTGCGATCTGCTGCGAGGCTGGCCTTCTTTATAATGTCATAAAGTTCGCGGGAATCTCGAACCTTTTCAAATACGAACTCCGGGTCCGTCTTGTCGGTCGTGATCAGCGCCACTCTGCCCACTCCGAAAATACAGTCCAGCAGACTCCTGCGCAACTTCAGGTCAATCACCCGAAACATATCCACATTGTCAACTCTCCTGTCAAGGATTCCTCTGCTCCACTCAATCCTGTCGGCGCTGACCTCATAATAGACCATCTTAAGCTTGATTATTTTCAACAGGAGTATAAGCGTAACTATTGCTCCAATCACGAACCCGGCAATAATCCTGTATTCTCCAACTAACATAGCCTGATCTTCCGTAAGCTTCAAACCCAGTTTATGGACCGCCATATCTTCCAGAGGGATTTTCACTAACAGCCCTGCGAGAACAAGAAACACCAATCCCTTGACCATAGCCGGCGCCATTCCCCACAGAGACGGTCTGCCGGCGAACAGGACATTATCATCTGTTTCTTCGTACCCGGATGATAGCGAATTCGGCCGGGAGCGGGCTTCAAGAGCCCTGGCCTTTTCGCTGTTTAGAAATTCATCACAGAAGCGGCATTTAATAGCCTGAGCCTGTATCGTCTCGGCACAAAACGGACAAGATTTTGTCTGTAAATCTATAACTACCATTAACTATATATATCGGAAAGACCCCCGGAATTTAAACAGCAGATTCTTATCTCGAAACAACTCCCCGGCCGGAAATTGGCTTTGTTTTTTCGCCGCCCCGGCCCATCATAATCTCCATAAACCTTTGTTATTATTGACTTAACGTTATTTTGCCCGTTCGTAAATTGGCTTTGTTTTTTCAAATCGTGTTCTAAAAATGTCTTTGTTTCGGATTTAGGGCTTCGTGCTTCGGATTTCCGGCCAAAGCCCGGCAAATTGGCTTTGTTTTTTCAAATTCCTTTTCTGTCATTGCGAGGCCCGAAGGGCCGTGGCAATCTTCTGTGTTATAAGTAAAATCGATCTTACTCCGTTTAATATTGGCTTTGTTTTTTCCACGCCCCCATCCGTAAAAATATTCATAACATCTTATATCTGAGATACTTATATTCATTTGTGCCCTTTACAAATTGGCTTTGTTTTTTCAAATGTACCCTTTCAACTCGTTTCGGATTTCGTGTTTCGTGCTTCGAGTTTCCGGCCAAAGGCCGGTTTTGGCTTTGTTTTTTCAAATTAATCTCAATTTTACTCACTATTTTGCCTCATTTTGCCGTGCTTTCTGCACTATTTGGCTTATTTTCGCGCGTTTTGGTTGTGGTTTTGTCTTGAAAATTCAGGATTTTGAACATTTGATATTGTTTCCCCCGTTAGGGGTCCTGTGGAGGATCCCCGTTTTCACGGGGACGAGTTTATCCCTGCGTAAGCAGGGGTGCTTCGAACTTCCGGCCAAAGCCCGGCGATTGGCTTTGTTTTTTCAAATTAATCTCAATTTTTCTCCCAAATTGCCCCCATTTTTGGCGCTTTTTGCCCCATTTTTCGCACGTTCCTGCGCAAAGACTTTGTTTTGTAAATTGTGTATTTTGGACATTTGATATTGTTTCCCCCGTTAGGGGTCCTGTGGAGGATCCCCCTTTTCACGGGGACGAGTTTATCCCTGCGTAAGCAGGGGTGCTTCGGATTTCCGGGCTTTGCCCGGCGATTTGTCTGAAATCTGATGTCTGTTATCTATGAACGATGAACTATTCAATTTGAGTATATATTATAGCATAAAAGCGGCCAAAACTCAAGCAAATTCTGTATCCTGTGTTCTAAATTCTCTTCTTTTGTTTTTTGAGATTTGAATTTGAAATTTTATATCTACATTTTCTATTCCACAATCGCCCATATTAATAGAGAGTAGAATATGCGCGCTGACGTCGACCTCTAAAGAAAAATACGTATTTACCATAATAGATTTAAATCGCCGAACCCTGGTATGATAGGCAGATAATGGGCGTTTAGATTTGTGACGCTTGATTACGACTGGTATAATGTGAAATGGCGAGCGAGCAATAAAATGTGTCTTTTGCCGTGGTTCGACATACGATATGCGACATACGAACGACGAAATGTGCTTCGTGCACATTTGCAGATAGATGCGAGTTTTTTAGAGCGATAGATGGGTTCTGTCAAGAAAATGTGACGGTGACCTTTAGTGATCCTTATTAGTTGGATCAATTTGATTATTGTTCGTTCGAGAAGGAAAAGAGAATTGGAGAAGTCTGAGGCTCAGAACGAGGTCATCCAGTTCCTCCGGAGACGGGATTATGTTTTTGTGAAGGAATTGGGTCAAGGAGCTTGTGGCAGGACAGTTTTGCTCCTTGACGACCAGATACGCGAATACTTCGTCTGCAAAAAGTTCACCCCGTATTCAGAAAGTAATAGGGAGGAGTTGTTCGCCAATTTCGTCCGTGAAACCAAGATTCTCCACAGAGTGTACCACAACAATGTGGTTCGGGTATTCAATTACTACCTATATCCGGATAAGTTAACCGGTTTCATCCTGATGGAGTTTGTTGACGGCTTAGAAGTAGGGGATTACCTCACAAAGCAACCTGAGATGATCAACGAAGTTTTCCTTCAGAGCGTCAATGGCTTCCGGTACCTCGAGGAGAATAACATCCTTCACAGAGACATCAGGCAAGGAAATCTGATTGTGCGTGAAGATGGTACTGTTAAGATAATTGATTTCGGATTCGGAAAACAGGTTCAAGACTCGAAGGATTTTGACAAAAGTGTGAGCTTGAATTGGTGGTGTGAGCTACCGAGCGAGTTCTCTGAACAGGTCTACAACTTTACAACGGAGGTATATTTTGTTGGAAAGCTTTTCGAACGTATTATTCGAGAGAACGAAATTGACAATTTCAAGTACAAAAGCATGCTCAATAAGATGTGCGAGCATGAACCAAGCAATCGCATTCAACGGTTTGCCGAAATCACGAAGGGAATCCAGAGCGACATGTTCTTCGAAATCGGATTCAACGATCAAGAGATGGCTTGCTATCGCCGTTTCGCTGATTCACTAGAACAACAGATCACGAAAATTGAAAACCAAGCCAAATACGTGGAAGACATCGATCGGGTTCAGGCCATGCTGGAGAAGGCATATCGCAGCTTCATGTTGGAGGAAATAGTGCCTGATTCAGCAAGCGTGACAAGGTGTGTGGTGAGTGGACCATACTATTACAATAAGAAGGGCTTTCCAGTGGAAGACGTAAGAGATTTCCTCCAAATGCTCAAATCAGTCGCACCCGAAAAGAAGCGGATCATTCTGTCCAATCTGCACACACGACTCGATGCAATCGCGAGATATGACATAGAAGAAGATGTCACCGACGATATCCCATTTTAAAATTATTAGAGAATAATTAGAGCTATTAAGCAGTTTCTGAGGTTTAAGGGGGGGGGTGTAAAGACGTATAGAAGCAGAAGAAAAAGGACTTCAATACACGGAATCGGTAAACGTTGCTATTTAACCCTATTTAACCCGGGGTGTACGAACCGGATAATATATACTATGTACCATTTGCGAGATCTGTTATCGAAAAAAACTATACTAGGCTGTCTGACATGTCGTCAGAGGCCGCTTATGGAAAGTGGTAAACCATGAATAATAAAAACAAAAGGTTTCTACTTGTGTTGTATTTAATGTCGGCCCTTTTTCTTACAGGCTGCGGATCATCTATTACAGTAAAAAAACTAGGTGATAAGGATACGGGTATTCCTTATTACCTGCCAAAGCCATACCTTCTTATCACTCGTGGTCTATCGGCTACAGTATATAAACCAAAGATTACAAAAACCGAAACCGAAAAACCGGATGGCACTAAAACCACTACTATAGTCACGGAGCAAGCACCGGTAACGTCCAACGTCGACACAGTTGAGTGTTCAATGCAAATTGTCTATTTACCTGATCTAAGGGATAAATACGGCATTACGATTAACCCAGGAAGCGGTAAATCCGAGACAAAGATCACGCTTGAAAACGGCTGGAAGCTCACTTCACTCGATGCAATTACGGATACTAAGGTTGCAGAAACCATTACAGCAACAGCGGGACTTGTAAGTGCAATAGGCCTGGGGGCGGTTACTACATCAATGATACCTAAAGGAGGATTTGAGGCCGCTGAAGAGGCACCTGAGTATTCAATAAGTATATATGAAATGGTATGGGATGGTGAGGTTATGAAATTTGATCTTGAGAATCCTGTATTCGACTGGCCCTAAGGAGTAATACAGATTGATAGCGGACAGTAATCTATTAAATCAACCTATAGGGAACAATTAGGGTCGTTTACCACTTTATGAGGTTGAAGGCGAAAAGGGATGGCAAAGCCGTATAGAAACAGAAGAAAAAGGACTGAAAACACGAAATCGTAAATGTCCTAATTTAACCAACAGGATGCCTTTCGGCAAAGTCTGAAGCCCTGCCGTCCATACATGACTTTTGAGTATTTAGTATTTAAACTGCTGTTGTTATTTAAATGTCACGTACGTAAAGCGCGTAGCTCTGCCACAGGTACGCGCTTTACGTATAAGCATTTTTCTTGAAGAGGATTGTTATCGAACAATGGACACAAAATATCGAATCGTTCCCTCCATAGGCGGATTTTATTAGTGACGTTTACCGATTCATGAGGTTGAAGGCGAAAAGGGATAAAAAAGGAGTTTCTGTCGAAATTTTAGCTCTGAGCACATCTCGTGCAAATCAGCTTAACCTCTTGTCAGTAAATGAATTGCGAAATAAAAGGAATCAATCTCCAATCTGCGGGATAAATTTTTTTGTAAAAAAATGTAAAACCTACTTGACATAATGTATAGTTTACTTTACATTTGTAAACATAGAGAAGCACAAAATGTAAAGTTAAGGATAAAGATTATGAACAGGTCACAGAAAATAGCACGTTTCAATTTAATTGTGATATTGACAGCTTTAATCCTAAGCGGAACAGCGATTGGCATAACTTACTTTGCAGGTAACCGTTCACAGGTATTTTGATGGTATTGAGCAACGCACTCAATGTCAAAACGCCTGTTTTCAACTTGATGAATTATAGCATAATCAAGGCGGTAGATCAATATTTTTCTCAAGCAAAGCCCTCA
>Ga0307378_10001161_pt1 | contig 43572 bp, 34 predicted proteins | sample UN1MG_FD_202238 | JGI IMG/M metagenome (GOLD analysis project Ga0307378, IMG submission 202238) | Soil microbial communities from Risofladan, Vaasa, Finland - UN-1 | ecosystem: Environmental > Terrestrial > Soil > Coastal area > Acid sulfate soil | place: Finland: Risofladan, Vaasa | collected... | reverse complement strand
TGCCTTTTAATACTGTTTGTTCTCACTATAACCTTAAAATAAGGATTCATACTTATATGTTTAAGGTGATACCAAACCTGTATCCCAAAGATCAGAAATAAATCTTTTGTCCACCTGTGTTGTGGAATGATTGCGAACACGGATAAGAGATACTACGAACTTGCTTCGATCCCCCCGGTGAAGAGCGCTAAAATATTCTATCGGGCGACCATCTGCGAGATAGCTTATGCTGTTTAATAACATTAAAGGAGTACCAACTTTCACTCCCAGCAGTGCGGCTGTTTGTCTATCTGCTGATACTGCTTCCAGGGAACGGCGGCCATGAGCGATTCTAAGAGCATATTTTTCTTCCAGGACACCATAAAGTGATTGGTTGGTCAGATTCTCTTCAAGTAAAGGTGGACAAATTTTGTAGGGGAGGTAAGTAGTTACTAAAGCAATTGGCTCGCTGCTAATGAATCGCAGTCGTTTTATCTTTATCACTGGCTCTCCAGGCTCTAGTTTAAGTCTTTTTAAAATTTCACTATCAGCTTCCCATTTAGTCTGTTCCAGTACCTTAGTAACAAGCTTTATACCTCGCGCCAACATATCCTCATAGGATCCTGTAAGGTTTTGAAAGAGGTTTTCTGTAATCTTTGGCTTGGTTACAAAGGTTCCTCTTCCCTTCTCGCGGTTCAGATACCCATTCTGCACCAGACTACTTATGGCCTGACGAACCACCGTACGGCTTACTCTAAATTGCTCACAAAGTTTAAACTCAGAAGGAATCTGCTGCCCTGGTTTCAACCTCCCTTTTTTAATCTCTTCTATCAACAGCTCCTTCAGTTGAAAATAATAAGGCAAAGGACTCGAGTGATCTATAATATTTATTTTATTTATTTTAACCTGCTCTCCCAAAATGCCCCCTTAATCCTGTTATCCTGTAATTACAAATATATTATATAAGACCAAAGCTGTCAATAGTTTATTTAGATTTTTTAAAATTAAGATACCTGCAGGTGGAAGATGAAATTATTTTAATTAAAACAAATAATAAAACTAGAAATTTCAAGTATGCGGCTTAAGGGAACTGCATACTGTTTATGAAATGATTATTAAAACCGGGAAATACAGTTAATTCAAGATATCTAATTTTTTTAGCTATTTTTTCAGCATTTGCCCTCTGCTTTTTGGAAATTAAAATCATCTTTGCCCCAACCCCTGCAGCATTGCCGACCTGTCTAATTTTCCTTATCGGAATATTGGGGAACATACCAATATTAATAACGTTTTTAGGATCTATATAAGACCCAAAAGCGCCTGCAATTATTATTCTGTCTATATCTTTAAAGCTTATGTCTGCATGTTCAAGTAATACTTCAATACCAGCCCTTATTGCCCCTTTTGCCAGTTGAATTTCTACAATGTCTTTTTGGTTTATTGAAATATCTTTTTCTCCGCACATCGGAGTAGAATGCTTACCATCCTCCAGGATATTACTATTTTCTCTTCTTCTGTTACCATCACCTGAAGGCGCCAGTATATAACTAAATTCTCCTTTGCTATCTCTGCATACACAATCTGAATCAACTTTAAATTTGCCGCTCCTGTTTATTATGCCAGCCTTTAACAGTTCCGCTACTGCGTCTAAAATCCCAGAACCGCAAATACCGACAGGCTTTATATCATTAATGGTCTGGACAGACGGTATACAAGTCTTAGAATCAATTAATACTCTCTCTATGGCGCCTGGTGCTGCTCTCATACCATATTTGATATGTGCTCCTTCAAATGCTGGACCTGATGCAGTAGAAACACTGGTGATTACTTTTTTGCTTTTTAATACAATTTCAGTATTGGTTCCGATATCAATACCCAGGTAGTTACCTTTCTTTTTATATATTTCTGTAGCCAGGATCACAGCTAAATGGTCAGATCCTACAAATCCTGCTATTGGAGGCGGTAAAAAAATATATCCGCCGGGCGCAATTTTAATTCCAATTTCCCTGGCTTTAATTTGTAAAGAGTCATTAGTTAAGGAAACAAATGGGGATAACCCAAGCTGATTTACAGGTAATCCCAGGAGCAGGTGATGCATAGCAGTGTTACCAACAATAGTCATCTCGGTTATTTCTTTATATGTTAAATTATTTTTCCTGCAAAGTTCACTCACTACTTCATTTATTTTAGTTACTAATACCTTCTGAATCTTATTTGCATTATCCTGACTCTGCACAGCAAAATTTAAGCGGCTCATTACATCTTCCCCATAACTAACCTGGGGATTCATAACTCCTTTACTGTCAATTGTCTTTCCAGTCACCAAATCAACAAGCAGAAAAGCAATTTTTGTTGTTCCCAGATCAATGGCCAGACCAAAATTATTTCCAGTCCTGTTACTGCCTTCAATCAGAATAATTTCATCATTTCTTACTGTAACCGTAATTTCCCATGAGTTATTCCTGATAATGGAAGGTATTTCAATCAACGATCTGTAATCAATAGAATTAACCTTCAGATCATATTTCTTTTTAAGAAAACTTTTAATTCTGTTAAAATCAGATTCTAAATCTCCGAGATTGGCCTCTTTTAATTTTACAAAATATTTCTTGCAGACAGGATCTACTTCAATAATCTTCTCCTCGCCCGTAACCTGAAGTTTCTGCTCCTCACTCAATGATGATGAAGGTATATATATAATGAGATCCCTATCGAAAATTTGCTGGCATGCCAGTCTAACACCATTGTCGATCTCATCAGGGCTTAATATTTCCTGTTCCTGTTTGCTGGCTGGCTTTTTTTCTTTATTTAGAATAACTATTCTGCATTTGCCACAGGTTCCTTTTCCAGCACAGACTGATTTTATACCCAACCCGGCATCAATAATTGCTTTAAGTCCACCTGCCGGTTCGTTTAGAAATATCCTTTTTCCTATAGGCTCAACACTTATTTTAATCTTTCCATTTTCCATACTATTCTCTTCACCTGTAATTTATTTAAGAAATTATAATTGTCCCGCTCTAATTTTCTTATAAATGAACTCTCTTAAACAATATCCGTAATATTATATTAATTTTTGTAGCGTTTAGAAAGACTTATCGAATCAGCTTCTTGAATAAAGATTTTATTTTCTATTTATAATATGTTATAATAAAAATATAAAATATTAATATTAAATATTAATATCATATTTATTGGTATTTTATGTTAAAATAAAATAGGTAATCATTTAAATATTGTCCAGTAATATAAGTTTATAAGTTAATTTGATTTTTACTTAAAAATAGTATAAAGTATTCCAAGTTTTTGATAGAGAATACAGTTAGGTAATTGATAAAATTTTTTAATAAAGGTAGGTGATAAAAACGACAAAGACCGGAGAAATTAAGAAAAAATCAGGGGAAATTGGAATAAATGGCCTTAATAGTATAAGCAATCTGGAAGCTGAAATAATGAAGATTGTATGGGGAAAAGGCAAGGTAACAGTAAGAGAAGTACATGAGAATATGCTTAGAAAAGAAATTGAAAGTAAGGAACAAGGATTTATTCCTTACACAACCGTAATGTCAACAATGACCACCCTGGCAGAAAAAAGGCTTCTGACGCAGGATAAAACTGCAAAAACCTATATTTATTCTGCAGCAGTTGATAAAAAAGAACTTTCAAAAAGTATAATAAAATCAGTTTCAGATAAATTGCTTGAGGAAAGTACAAAAGGCATGGTTTCCAGATTTTTATCTGACAGCAAAAACATTTCCAAAGAAGGAATAAAAAAATTATTGGTAGAAATAGACAAATCTTAAAAAGATTTGTCTATTTTAATTGAACCTGCCTGATATTTTATAAAAGGTTGAAGAAGTTACTGATAGTTAAATCATATTAAAAAATCCCAAAAAAAGTTTGTCTTTTAAAATTCTGATTTATATTAGTATAATTAAGCAATACTTTTTTTTATTTTTAGTATTACAATAGCAATAAATTTTATATAATTTATATTTATTAATATGGTTTTTTTAGAAATATTAACAAACTACATTTTACCTCTTATCTATAATAGTTTTGTGAGTCTGGTTTTAGTTTTATTCTTCTTATTTATTTCCAGGATAAAAGATTCGAATATCAGGATTCTATTTTTCTTCCTGCCACTTATAAAACCATTTATAATTATTGCTGAAAAAATTGACGTAAATGAGCTGGTATTAGAATATAATAAAACAATCTCTAGCGGTATGAGATTTCCAGATCCTATGAATTTTTTTCCCAGAATTACTTTTTATAATACTGAATTAATCAATTTTTCAAAACCTAATAACTTTATTCTAATGATAACTATAGTTAGTATAATTATTGTTCTGATAATTAGATGGATAAATATAGCATTATTCTATAGAAGTCTTGCTTATGAAGAGAAAGTAGGGAAAAAAGAAGTGCCAAAAATCTATTCTATTATAGATAAATACACTAAAAAAATGAAGACCAGAAATCCTGACGTAAGCCTTACCCATAAAAGATTTTTTACACCTTTTGTAGTAGGTATCAAGAACTGCACATTGGTTCTCTCACCTGTTCTTATAGAAAAACTAAATAACGAAGAAACAGAAACTCTAATTCAGCATGAGCTCTCTCATATAAAAAGAAATGACAATCTGATTGGCTGGGTGGCACTTATACTAAAAGATTTAAATTTTTTTAATCCATTTGCTTATATATCATATTATCTTATAAAAATTGAACAGGAAAAAGCAAGTGATAAACTGATGGTAAAATACTCTCAAAAATCTCCAAAGGAGGTAGCAAAAAATTTCCTGAACTCTATATTAAAGATAAATAAAATATATAATATGCCTAATAAAGAAAAAATCTCATCTATTTTCAGTTCCCCCTTTCATATCAGAACTATTTTTAACCATAAAATAATCCAGTATAGAGTAAAAAATATTCTAAGATTAAACCCTGCTAAAATTCATTCCTTGATTTTTCCTAAAATTCTAATGTATTTATTTTTTATAATTCTTCTATTAGTTCAGATAATTTTTATATTAAAACTTAATAACATACTTATATTCTTAAGATAAATCATAATCCCAAATTAGATTTTATTAGATTCAATCAATAAATTAATAATTTTTAAAATAATTATTAGTACTAATTAACAGTACCTATTGATATAATTTTAATATTGTCTTATTATTAGTAATAAGATAACAAAAACTATAGATACATATAAAGTAGTAATATATTATAATATTTTCATAATATATATTAATAGTAAGATTTTATAAAACAAATAAAAAGGAGGAAGCATGATATCTTTAAACAAAACTAAAAACCTGTGGAATAAAGATGTTACTATGAAAAATCTAAAAGATGATATTGGACCGCTGTGCTGCTGGTATTGGTGCTGGATAGTCGCATAGTTTTTAATCGAAATAACTCAGTAATAACATTAATTGGTTCTACTACAAACTGGAAAATGAAACTATATAGTAGTAAATATAATTACAGCAGCAAAATAAATTCCAGATATAGCCTTATAAACAACACTCTTACAGGAGCAGTGGATATTATTGAGAATAATATCTGGCATCTAGTAGAAAAAAGCAAATTTGAACTTCTAGAAAGATACCCTCTCTCTAACCTGATTGAGAGAGGGTATCTTTATGATAATCCTGATGGAGAAAAAAGACTTCTCACTAAACTATATAAAAGTTATATGGAAAAAGCCACTTCGCGCCCAATAAGGTTTGTATTCTGTCCTTCCTACTATTGTAATCTTAACTGTACATACTGCTTTGAAAAAAATTTTCCATATTATAATTCACACCAATTCATGAGTGATGTGATATTTACTAAATCTATAGATGCTATGGAGAAATTAGCAGAAAAATATTCAGGCAGAGTATATTCTATAGAGCTATTTGGCGGAGAGCCTCTCTTAAAAAGAACAAAAAGAATGGTTAAGAAAATTTTAGAATTAGCAAATTTTAAAAAAACTTCTGTAACTATAGTAACTAATGGTGTGAATATAGAAAAATTAATAGACATTATATATCCACATAAAAAAAATATAGAAATGATACAAATAACAGTAGATGGGCCACCTGAAATTCATGATAGAAGAAGAAAATATAGATCAGGTAGAGGAACCTTTAATATAATATCAAAAGGTATAGATCTACTTCTTAAGAATAATATAAGCACTAATGTTAGAATAAATGTTGATAACTCCAACATAGAATATCTACCACAGGTATATAAATATTTTAATCATAAAAAATGGACTAGCAATAAAAAATTTAAAATACAATTATCTTTAGTAATTGATCACACTTCTCTAGACTATAATGAAACAATAACTCCTTCTGAAGTTTTACTTCAAAAATTAATAAGAATTTATAATTCATATCCAGAGCTAGAAGAGGTATTTGGTTTCCATATTTTTAAACCCTTAAGACATCTACTAGACATAATTAGAGGTGCCCCTAATATTTCCCCAAAATTTATAAATTGTGAGACTAATCTCTTGGAACTACATATCTTCTGTCCCGATGGCCTAATATACACATGTCCTGAATCCATTGGATATCCTGAATTTGCTATTGGTAAATTTTACCCTGATTTAGAATATTTTGAGGATAAAGTCAAATTATGGAAGGAAAGAACTATTTTTAACATTCCAGAATGCAGAGAATGCAAATTCTCACCAATTTGTGGAGGTGGTTGCTCCTACTCATCACTTTCCATTTATAAAGGAGATAAAATTCCGGTATGCGAAAGATATCAGGAAGTTCTGGATACATTCTTAAGATTAAGGGGAGAGAAAATACTGAAAAAATATATGATATAGAATATAAAATTATCTTTTATTTAAACCGGTTTCTATTTCATACCAACAATATTCTTTGCTGCCTTCAATGTATTACTGAGCAGCATAGCGATGGTCATAGGTCCTACTCCGCCCGGTACCGGTGATATATAGCTGGCCTTAGGTTCTACTCTTAAGAAGTCTACATCCCCAATTAATGTAGCGCCTTTATTTTCAAAGTCCTCTTTTCTCCATTCCAGCAGTTCCTGGTTCGCCTTATCTTTTGTAATCCTGTTGATTCCTACATCTATAACCACAGCCCCCTCTTTAACCATATCACCCTTAATTAGATATGGTACACCGGTAGCTACAATCAGAATATCCGCATCCCTGGTATGAATTTTTAGATCTCTGGTTTCAATATGGCATATGGTAACCGTAGCCCATTCATTTAAAAGAAGCAGGCTCACCGGTTTTCCGACTATTTCACTATGGCCCACCACAGTAGCATTCTTGCCTTTTATATCTATACCCTCTCTCTTTAACATTTCTATAATACCAGAGGGTGTTGCCGGCACCAAACACTCTTGCTGGGTTACCAACTTTCCTATATTTACAGGATGAAATCCATCCACATCTTTTTTAGGATATATTGCTTCCAGAACCTTTGCTTTATCTATCTGTTCCGGCAATGGAAGTTGAACCAAAATTCCATGAATATCTTCCCTGTTATTTAGTTTATCTAATTCTTTTAATACATCTTCTGTAGATACACTCTCATCCATTTTTATAGTTTCAGACTTAAAACCAACCTCTTCGCATCCTTTCTGTTTGCTTCCCACATACACCTTTGAAGCAGGATTATCCCCCACAAGTATTACTGCAAGACCCGGTACGATGCCTTTTAATCTTTTCATCTCTTTTACTTCTTCGGTTATCTCGTTTTTAATATCCTGCGAGATTCTGGTGCCATTAATTAACCTTGCTATTTAAATCACCCCTATCCTTAGAATTTATAATAATTTATATAAAATTATATATACATTTCATTTATAAAATAAAATTTTCTATTTAGAACAATCCAACAATATTCCCCTCATCGTCAATATCTACATTGGTGCCAGCCGGAACTTTTGGAAGTCCTGGCATAGTCCTCATCATGCCAAGCAATGGATACAGGAAACCTGCACCGGCAGAAACCCTGACATCTCTAATAGGAACTGTAAATCCGGTAGGCCTTCCTTTCAAATCAGGATCATGACTAAGAGAAAGATGGGTTTTAGCCATACATATGGGCAATTTATCAAATCCCTGTCTGGTATATAAATATATTTTCTTTTCTGCTTCAGGCAAATAATTTACGCCATCGGCACCATAAATTTTGGTAGCAATTGTTTCAATTTTTTTCTTTATGGGCCAATCCAGGGGATAAAGAAATTTGAAATCTGACGGCTTCTCTGCCGCCTTAACTACCGCTTCAGCTAATTCAGTTCCGCCGGCTCCACCTTTGAGCCACACCTTGCAGATTACTGCATCTTCTGCGCCTGCGGCAATAGATTTTTCCCTTATTGCATCAATCTCTTCCTGCGTGTCTGCTTCAAAATGATTAATGGCAACCACTACAGGAAGACCGAAAAGTTTCATGTTTTCTATCATTTTTTCCAAATTTTCACATCCCTTTGCAACACCCTCTGCATCAGGTTTATTCATAAGCTCCTCATCTACACCCTGTCCCGGGATAAATTTAAATACTCCTCCATGCATTTTCAGTGCCCTTACAGTTGCTACAATGACTACTGCATCCGGTTTTAATCCTGAATATCTGCATTTGATATCCATAAATTTTTCCGCTCCACAGTCAGCGCCAAATCCGCTCTCAGTTACAATGTAATCACCAAGCTTTATGGCTATCTGATCTGCTAAAATAGAACTATTCCCATGGGCAATATTGGCAAAAGGACCGGCGTGTACAAAACATGGCGTGTGTTCGATAGTTTGAAGCAAGTTGGGCTTTATGGCATCCTTTAGAAGTACAGTCATTGCACCTGCGCACTTTAAATCTTCGGCAGTTACGGGCTTCCCATCATAAGTTGACCCTACTACAATTTTTGCCAATCTCTCCCGCAGATCTTTAAGGCTTGTTGTAAGAGCAAGAATTGCCATTACTTCTGAAGCTACTGTAATATCATAACCTGTTTCTCTGGGAGCCCCATTTAGAGGACCTCCAAGACCTATTATAATATTTCTCAGCGCTCTATCACTAACATCAACCACTCTATTCAGAGTTATACTGAAGGGATCAATATTAAGTTCATTCTCTTTCATAATATGTGTGTCTAAAAAAGCAGCTAGAAGATTATTAGCTATACCCACAGCGTGGGTGTCCCCAGTCAGGTGCAGATTAAAATCTTCCATTGGAAGAACCTGAGAATAGCCACCACCTGCTGCCCCACCCTTTATACCAAATACCGGACCTAGAGAAGGCTGCCTTATGCAGGTAATAGCTTTTTTACCAAGTTTGTTTAATGCCATACTCAGTCCAATTGTAGTTACTGTTTTACCCTCACCGAGTGGAGTGGGAGTAATGGCTGTGACATCAATATACTTTCCGTTTGGCCTGTCCTTAAAATTCTCCAGAACCTCTAGTTTTACCTTTGCTTTATAATTTCCATACAATTCCAGATATTCTTCATCAAGACCGACTGACTCAGCAATCTCCCTTATATGCTTCATCTCTGCCGCTTGAGCGATTTCAATATCACTTTTCATAAGCACCTCTCATTTTTTCAAGTTAAATATTTAATAAAAAAAAATACACCACTGAATTATATAAAAATTACTATCTTGTTACAAATTAAATTAAAAAAATATTGACCGGGGCGATTTATTAACAGCATGAATTAATATTCATATATATATATGACTGATTTTAAAATGAAATTTACCCATAAAAAATAAAATCTAAGTCCTGGCTAAGCAATATATTCCTTTAAAAATTTAGGGACCTCACCAGCTTCTCTCGGACCAACAACAACTTTCCACCCATCTCCCAGCTCGTCTTCTAATTCGCCCTGAAGCTGCGCCACATAACCAGGTATTACAATTTCCTTTTTCTTTACTTTTTCTGCAATACCACTCTTCTTTACAAATTGAGCAATCAATTCTGGAACGAATTTCCCTGCTGCCCAGGCAGTAAGAACAGACTGACCTTCAACATCCATAACCAGGAGCCAGGATGGAACTTTGCTGCTTTCTACCTCACCTGAGATTATAAAATAGGTAAGAGAAAAATTAGTTGTAATTAAAACCGGTGAATTTTCATCAGGACTGCCAATTTCATAAATTTTCTGTTCTACCTGCATTGGTCTTCTGGGATCAGTGTATATATTTTGCCTGTATACCATCAGTGGAAAAATATTTTGATAGCTTGCGCTTGAAAGTACAATAATCGAACCATACTTAGCCACAAAAACAGAAGCGATTAAAGTTTCTTTTAAAGGATCATCAGTCATTTCACCGGGAAATACTATAGTGGGATAACCAAAAAGCCTGTTCTTCTGCTTTATTGCAGCCATCCTTAATATAATTTGATTATAAAAATCACCCTTAAAATCCCTTGATCCAATATCTATTACCAAATTTTTGATTCCGGCTTCACGCATTTTCCCGGTAATTGCTGCTATATCTTCAAATGACTTGCCTCTGACTGCTATTGGGCATCCCGTCTCTCTTCCAAGCGCGATAAAAAAGTCTATATTATCAGCAGTAGCTGCATGAATGAGTGGCTTATTTTCCTTGAACTTCCCAGCTGCGCTCTTTAATGTTTCAGGATCTGATGAAACTAATATTAACGGTATTTTTGTAAGTGTGGCAACTTCCCCCACAACTTTTAAAAATTTTTCCATATTTTTAGATTTATTTTTAATACAGATAGCATCCACTTTTAAAATTTGACCCACTCGCTCATATGCAATTGCGTTTACATCTTTAACCGTCTCTTCAATGCTGCCGCTATCCATATCATCTTCTATAGTTACCGCAAATGCATTTTGATTTACAAATGTTCTATCATGCCTGAACATCACCGTCTCTTCGCCAACTATAAAAGAGTCATTTCCAGCGCCAATTTCCACTTTCAGGATTGGCGGCTGAGAAGCTTCCGAGAGCGCTTCTTTTACTTCTTCTGAAATGTGGGGACATTTTTCCAGTTCTACTTTACCTGCTGCCAGCTGCATTGCAAATGCCAGACAGGTAGGAAATTTGCAGTCCTTACAGTTTGTTTTTGGCAACATTTTAAATATTTCCAGACCGCTCAATGCCATACTTTATTCTCCTTGCCTCACTTTATATACACTTCTATATTTTTTACATCATAGGTTCCATTTTAAGAACAGGATGATTTACCTTTTGTATCCACTCCAGTACTTCTTCTTCAGTCTCTGCCTCTTCCTCAGTAGCAACTTTATCCAGAAAATCTTCCATTCCCATCTCCTTAGCCCGCTCTTCAAGAATATCCCTTATCTCCTCTTTTAGTGCTTTGGGCATCCATACCAGCCTTTCCAATCCGCCATCGGCTTTTATAAATTTTTTTGAGCTAATAAAATATTTGCTTATACCTATAAAACCCGGGGTCTGGATTCCCCCGCCAACCATTCCAGCCATAGTGGAGAACTTCATGCCGCTCGGTGTAATACCCGGGTGCTCCCTGTTTACTGCCATTACTCCATTGGTAGAAGGAAGAATAGTTACAATCACCTCGAAACAGCCGCACGAAGTCATCGGGTCTATCATCATGGAATATGCTGAAAAAGATTCCAGGGATTGATTTGAGGCATTGTAGACAAAATTATTTACTCCCTTCCATATTCCCAGCCTTGCATCTATTGTTTCACCTATTTTGATTGGCTGATTTGGTCCGGTGGGGTTAATCTCATAGGAAGCCTTGCAATCCAGCCAGTTACATGCACCGCACAAGCCCGGTCTTTCCGGTGAGACAGCGCAAACATGATTGGGGGCAAATGACTGGCAAAGGGTACAGGAATAAAAAGTATCCACTGTTTCATCAGTCAGATTCTTGAGCCTTTCATCTCTTGTTCTAAAAATCTCCTTTGCTCCTTTTTTAAGCGCTGCTACGTCTTCCAGGTTGGTGTAAATCTTTACCTGGATCTTATCCATAATATTACTAAAATTAGAATGCATTTTAGCGTGCAGTATGGTTCCTAAATGCTTTATCTTAAAGCCGCTTTTTACCGCTTCCTTGCTGAATCTAACCCAGGTAATGTCCCTCTGACCCATATGGAATATACCTGTGGCATAATTTGTAAAATAATGTATCTGCCTTTCCATTACCGGCTCAAAATCTTCCTGCATTTTTCTTCCATAGACCAGTACTTCAATTCCCAGAGGAAGCACATTACCTTCTTTTACATCATCAACTTCAGGACCGAAAACTTCTATTTTACCATCTTCAACTTTTGAAGAATCAGCCATATGGAGAAACTCTACCGCTTCGCTCCTATTGCCGCCAAATTCAATATAGGTATCTTCTTTTCTTACTTTTTCACCTTCAAAAGCTGGACCAAAAGCTACGGGAACATCGATTTTATCCACAGTAATCTTAAGACCCCTCACTTCTATAGCTTTTGAAACAATTTCATCATCGGCGATATTGGAAACTACATGCTCATAGGTGCACACTCCTCTGGGAAGTATTTCTGGAATAGCTGTATCGGCAATAGTGGGAAATCCGTAATTTATGGCGCCAGCAGCATTTGCATATTTCTCTTCATCTACTTCACCAAGGGCCAGAACAAATGCAAATATCCTGTTTTTGTTATAAAGAAGCATTCTTCTATAGTCTCCCGGTTGAACCCCGCCAAAGCTTAAAGCAGCTCTCGTTGCAAAACCTGCCGAATAAATAGTGGAGGTTATATCTTTACCAAATGGGACCAGCCTTGTATTCCAACCTAATTCTACTCCCTCTTCAGCTAGTTGCTCAGCCATAGTTTTTCCATCAGTGGACGCGGACATAAAAACATAAATATTTTTTTCCTGGAGTTCTCTTGCAATTTTAACTGCAGTCTTGCTATCCTTGCATGCTCCCACACAGGCAGCAAAGCCTGGCGCTGTCCCATCAACAAATTCAATCCCTCTTTCCCTGATAATCTTGTCTGTTGCTGCACCAAGCCAGATACCATCAACCGGAGAAGGTCCGTCTATATACTTTATGGCTTCTATTATTTCTTCCACCCATAGAGTGGCAATCCCTGCATCTAATGTATTTCCTAGATACGGAAGCCATAATTTCTCATCCGGAACAGGAGGAAGCAATTTCTTTGCCTCATCAAGAACTTTTTCCGCATCCGATAATTTTTCGACTTTAATTCCTGTCATACTGTATATAATCGGAAGATAATATCCTGTATCAGGGAATTCTATTTTCTGGTCTTTGCCATGTTTTTCAATGCATTCTTTTAATGTTTTTTCTGCACGTTTAAAAATTTTATATGCGCCCTTTATGGCACTGGTTGCAATGATTTTAGACATCTTTTAAAGTCCTCCTTGCTTCCATATCTAGTAAAACTCTTTCCTTTTTTATATCTATCCTAAGCGCCTTTCTTTTTTCCTGTATAACACTTATTACCTTGTCCAGTAACTCTTCTATATCTGCAATATACTCCAGCTGACCTCCATATTTTTCCTGCCACCCTTTTGTCATTATATCTTTTACTTCACTGCTGGATTCTACAGGTATTGGCTCACCGCTAAACGCTACATAAGCACCGGAAGCAGCAAAATAAGAACCTATTGAAAGTGCTTTCTCGCTCATCCATTCAGGGGCAATTCCGGCTATTGGAAGGTCGCTGATATCTTCACCCAGTCCCCCTTCACTTACCACCTCGGATACCACTGTTAGTATTCTGGAATTATCTACACATGATCCCAGATGAAGTACGGGAGGTATACCCACTGCTTCACAAATAGAGCGCAAGCCCTCACCCGCATATTCTAAAGCCTCCGGTATCATCAAGCCGCATTTAGCTGTTGAAAGAGCTCCACACCCTGTAGCGACTACGAGGTAATCCCTTTTAATCAGCTCTCTGGTTAAATAATTATGGTATTTATCCTGGGTTATTCTCGCATTATTGCATCCCACTACTCCAACCACACCCTGTATTCTTCCATCAATAATGGCATCATTTAAAGGTCTGAAAGACTCTCTGAACTTCCCTCCCAGCATATACCTGATATACTCATGTGAAAAACCGCCAACCAGGTCAGATGTAATCCTGGGAATATATACTTCTTTCTTCCTGTTTTTAAAATTGTCTATTGCCATCCTGATTATTTCAGTGGCTAGCTTTACACCATTATTTTCTTCAAACTCCATGTGAATTGCCCCGGGTATTTTACATTTTGGCGAGGAAGTTATAAGTTTGGTATGATATTTTTTGGCAAGTTCTCCTAAAGACTGCATTATACATTGAATATCCACAACCATAACCTCAACTGCCCTGGTCATTATCGCCATTTCCTGAGAAAGGAAATTACCTATTGGCGCTATACCCTGCCTCATCAAAATTTCATTTGCAGTGCAGCATATTCCAACAACATTAATACCACTGGCGCCTTTACTTTTTGCATACTCTAACAGTTTTTTATCATCGGCAAGCTCTGCGATAATCTCTGAAAGTGTGGGCTCATGGCCGTGCACCACAATGTTTACTTCATCTTCTTTTAGCATTCCCAGATTAGTTTTAGCCCTTCTTGGTTCAGGAGTGGTAAACAGGATATCAGTAATCTCGGTACCTATCATAGATCCTCCCCACCCGTCAGACAAAGCTGTCCGAAGGGCTTGATCCAGGATATGTTCAGCATCCTGGTCCACTCCCATATTAGTGCGGTGCATTGTCTCCACTATTTCTCTATCAATACCTCTGGGAACAATCTTATATTTTCTCCATATTTCCTGCCTTTTTTCAGGAGCAATTTTTACCAGATCAATCTCGCCAGTCTGCTGTCCAAAAAGTGACAGAGCTTTTTCTGAAGCATCTTTGGCAATTTCCTTTATATCCCTATCATCAACCTTAATTCCCAGGTTTTTTGCAAACTTCATTAATTTAAATTCATCTTTTATTTTTAATCCTTCAGCCTTATCCTCCGCAACCAGCCCCAGCAGATGAGCCAGATCCCTTCCATGATCAGAGTGGGCTGCAGCGCCCGCTGCAATATGGCGGGCCAGATTTCTGGCAGCAATAGTCCCCAGAGTTGCACCACACAGGCCGGTCTTATCTTCTCTCACCCTGCAGGGGCCCATTGCACAATTCTTACAACAAATTCCCGAAATTCCGGAACCAATAGGACAGTATTTCATTGACTCAGACCTGTCAAAAATGGTAGATACTTCATCACCCATCTTTTCCATAATTTCGATAACTGCCCTGTCTTCGGTTATCTCCTTATATTTTTTCTCTTCTCTTTCTTCTTTCATCTTATTTATCACACTACCCTTTCCGGCTTAAAAGTTACAATAAATCTTTAATAATTTCTTTGATTAAACTTATTGCTCTGGGATGTCTCATTACAAGAATATCCGTTCCTGAAAGCAGCATACTCATACATGAAATTGTTTCCCAGTTTATTCCCCTTTCTTCCTGACTGCCCCACTGGGGATAGTTCTCTTCGCTTTCCTTAACTTCTTTCACTTTCCAGACTTCGGGAGCAATATTATTTATAATTGGCATCTGGGTCATCTTATCGTCCTGTATAAGTGCGGCAATCTTCAATCTCTCCATAGCAGAATAGCAATATTCTATTCCATAACCAAGGCCTGAACTTGAGGGATCCATAGCTATCCTATCGGAAGATAAGCCTAATTGAGTAAGCAGTATATTTAACTGCTTTGCCATGTTTACATCAAGCGGATTTAATGCCACAACATTATTATTGTAAGCCATAGCTGCAGCAGCTGTGGTCTTATAATTATCTTCTTCTACCCAGCCCATCAAAATATTACTGTCTTTATTTTTTTCAGAAACCTTTTTCATCACCTCAGCAATCTTCTCCATTGGGCCGGTTCCGTATACTATTAAAGGTCTGTCGATGGATTCCCTTACAGTTTTAGAAAGTTCTGCAGCGTCTTCCGGGCTCATATCCCCGGCATCCGGGTTTACCCTGGTAAGCTTAAGACATATAGCATCTGCATCATACTTGCTAATACTCTTTTGTGCCCATTTTACAGGATCATCAAAAACATCGCTATAGTATTTGCTAAAGACTTGCGGCCAATCGGTAGGTTTACTGTCATAAACCTCAATAGCAATAATGGGCTTGTTGGGAATTTCGCCTTCAAAACTATAAAAAGGTAGGGCAGCTTCGCCACCCACTTTAATTCCTATATTATCTTTACCCAGCTTCAGTACATTGATCTTTCCGGTATAAGTATTTTTTGGAACCTGAAAACTCAACCTTCCCCCCTCTATCAATTAGTAATTTTACTGATTATAAATAATTTACCCCGTAAACCAAATGATAATTTAAAATATTCTATCACTTTTAATGGAAAACTGCAGTTTATTTTTGCGGCTTAACCTACAGTTTGTTTTTTGGCTCAAAATATATAAAATAACCTTCAAAAAACATCCCTTTAAAGGTTATATTTTAAGCTTTTCTATTAATTCTTTTACCTGTTTTAATGCCAGGCTGTTTTCCGGGATATTAAATATTGTCTTTCCGCTGATATCCATTTCATAAATATTATCATCCATATTTATAATACCCAGCAAATCAAGCTTTTTCTCCTCTATATATTCCTTGAGCCTATCATCTAGTTTCCCATTAACCCTGTTTACTATCAGAAATATTTTTTCCGTATTAATGTTTATCTCGTCCGATAGATCCTTTATCCTTGATGCAGCAAGAATTCCCTTTAGAGAAGGGTCGGATATTATAAGCAGATAATTAACATTGCTGGTTGTTCCCCTGCTTAGATGTTCCATTCCGGCTTCATTATCCATAATAATATAATCATAATTATTCTGCAGGATATCTATATATTTTTTAAAGAGATTATTAGCATAGCAATAGCAACCGGGCCCTTCTCCTCTACCCATAACCAACAGGTCAAATCCCTTGCCCTCAACTAATGCCTGATGTATATTCATCTCCACCAGTTGATCTTTATAAATACCCCCGGCAAGACGCGGCGCATTTTTCTTAAAATCCTCCCTGATCATACCTATGGTACTTGAAACAGTAACCCCCAGGAATTCATTAAGATTTGAGTTAGGATCGGCATCCAATGCCAGCATCGAACCCGCTTTTTTTTCAATCAGGCTCCTAATAATAAGACTACCAATGGTAGTCTTACCTGTGCCTCCTTTTCCCGCCAATGCAATCTTAACATTCATTTATATAAACTTCCTTTTAGTTAGTTTATTTTTTTAGCTTGGTATCAAGTGAGTAAAGACACTCCTCTACTGTTGGGAAATCTTTCATATCAGTATAAGGCAAAAACAGGCCTGCCACATACCTATCCATAAATTTCATATTGACACTTAGCTCAATATAAGTAATATGCTCTGCAATTTTCGAACTTTGTCTGTATTTATCTTCCGAAAGCAAGCTCAGATAAGCTCCTGTAACCGAAGTGTTTCCAAGAAAAAAATATTTACCGACATCTACATCTGGAAGCATTCCGATAATTACAGCATTCTTGATATTGAGGTATTTCCCCAATCCACCTGCTATATATATCTTATCCAGATCATATATGCTTAAATCGACTTCCTCCAGTAGTGTCTTAATTCCTGCATAAATAGCTGCCTTTGCTCTTATTAAATTATCAATATCAACTTCACTAATATATATATCTTCTCCCGTTGCACTATTCTTACCATTAACTAAAATATACTGGCAATCATTATCTACACATTTAAGATATTTATTTCCTATGTCCTTATTAAATTTACCTTTCCTGTCAATAATTCCCTTCAGATACATTTCTCCAACCACATCAATCAATCCAGAGCCGCAAATACCTCTTGGCTTACCTCCACCAATGACCTCAGCCTGGCATTTATACGTTTTCTGATCAATTGACATCTTTTCGATAGCACCATCTACTGCTCTAATCCCGCATTTTACTCCTCCGCCTTCAAAAGCAGGTCCTGCCGAGCAGGAAGCTCCCATCATCCATTCAGAATTTCCTACTACCAGTTCACCATTGGTACCTAAATCTAAAAAAAGAGTTAACTCCTTCTTTCTGTACATATCTGTTGCCAGAATACCTGATGTTATATCCCCTCCAAGGTAACTGGCAACTCCCTGTATATTATACACGTAAGCATTCTTTATATGTTTTATGCCAACCTCTTTCGCAGTGGAACTTGAAAATTTATTGGCAACGGTAACATAAGGTTCTTCTCTTATATATCTGGGAGGAACACCATAAAAAAGATGCATCATTGTAGAGTTTCCGGAAACCATCATTGATACAATACTATCCGCATCTACCTGTGAATTAAACAGTAATCTCCATATTAAATTATTAATTGAATCTATTATTACTTCCTTTAATTTCCCAAGTCCGCCTTTCCTATTTGCATAAACTATCCTGTTAATAATATCCTCACCAAATTTTATCTGAGGATTATATTCTGATTCTGAATTTATTATTTTCCCATTTTCTAAATCTGCAAGGTATATGACCAGAGATGTGGTTCCAATATCCAGGGCTAATCCATAGCTTTTTTTACCTGCACGGCCCGGTTGAATGTCAATAAGAGTACTATTCTCCTTATCCACAGTTACTGTAACTTCCCAATCCTTTTCTCTTAAAACCAGGGGTAGTTTCCTTATTATATGAATTGGTACTATACAATTTTTTATACCTAAATTTTCCCTGATGCTTTTCTTCAGCCTGAAAAGGTCACTGGTTCCATAACTAAACGATGGTTTTTCAACAACTATAGTCCCCTTTTTTATCCAGGGTTTTATTTCAACAGCTGAAAGCTCGTCCTTGCTGATATCAGCATATATTTTAGATTCTATATCCACAAATCTGCCCTTTTCTATTTTAACCACAGCTTTCTTCTGCCTGGGTACTTCAACAATTAAATCGCTTTCTACCTTAGATAGACACGAAAGTACATAACCGTTTTCTTTTTCTTTTGAGGATATAAACCTGGACTTTTTGGTATTTACTTTTCCTTCCTTTATCCGTACTTTACACCTCCCGCAGGTTCCTACACCGCCACAGGAAGAATCAATATTGATTCTGCTGTCAAGTATCGCTTGTTTTAAATTGTAATCCGGGGAAATTTTGATAAATTTACCGCTGGGAATGAACTTTATCAAATATTTTTTTTGGTTGTTCATTATTAAAATCGTAACTCTTTAAACTATAAGATATTATAACTACCAGGTTATGGAGTTAAAAATATGAAACTATAATTACCAATTCTAGAAATTATATTATATACGCATTTAAAAATCAAAATGGAAAGGTAGCCCCTAAAAACCACCTTTCCATTTCTTTCTTTGTGTTTATTCTTTTATTTATATACTTTATGTATTCCAGATAGATTACCTTGTTTTTACTCACAACGGCTATAATACTACATCTCGCTTACAGCAAGCGTCACTACAGTTCCTTCATCTGATTCCATAATCAAAACAACTACACTATAGGTGCCGTCATTAGCAGAAATAGTAGAAGTGCTTTCACCGCCACTCTCACTTGTAAATTCACCTTCGATTTCCCAGCCTCCGAGCTCATCTTTATACCAGTTAAATATTTTTTCCCTTGAATCACTTGTCATTCCACTAATCGAAAAGTTCTCTTTTCCATTTTCTACACTTTTCCATGAAGATGAAATTTCTATATCAGGGTGCACAGGAACAACTTTAGGAAAATCATCAGGCAGCTCTGCACCTTCTCCTATAGTCATCTCACCTTCATCTGTCTTTATACTTACTCCTTCCTCACCTATATCAACCTCAGCCTCTCCGCCTTCACTTTCAATAGCTTTTTCAACAGCTTTCTCGGTAACCTTTTCTGCAACTTTTTGCCCCAGATTAAAACATCCACTGACAGAAAACAGCATAAAAATTGCCAAACTTATTACTAAAACCAGTGCAATTGCTTTTTTCATTTCAAGTCTCCTTACTACTTCCGGTATTATAATATTTATTTTACTAAAATAATGGTCTTTATAAAATACAAAACTTAAAACATTAAAAAACACACTGAGTAGAATTATTTAAACTAATAAAAATACTTTTCTTATGCTATTTCTCAATATCCAATTTATAAAAACTCATAAAGGCTTCTTGCGGTATTTCGACTCTACCAATTCTTTTCATTTTTTTCTTACCTAACTTTTGCTTTTCAAGAACTTTTCTTTTCCTGGTTATATCCCCGCCATAAAGTCCTGCGGTAACATCCTTTCTGTAGGGAGCTATTCTTTCCCTGGCAATAACTCTCTTTCCAATTGCTGCCTGTATGGATACTTCAAAGTTCTGCCTTGGTATTAGCTTTCTCAGTCTTTGAGTTATTTCCCTGCCCGCCTGGTAAGCCTTTTCCTTATGAATAATAATAGACAATTCATCAACCTTTTCTCCGGCTAACAGTGTATCCAGTTTCACAAGATCGGAAAGCCTGTATTCCAGAAGTTCGTAATCCAGTGAAGCAAATCCTGAAGTTATTGATTTTAAGAGATTAAAAAAATCCACAATTATTTCTGAAAGAGGTATGGCATATTTAATTTCCACTCTTTCTGGTGATATATACTGCATATCCTTGAAATTGCCTCTCTTCTGGTTTGCCAGCTTCATTACATCCCCGATATAATCTTTTGGAGTAATTATAGTTGCTCCTACATATGGTTCTTCTATTTTTAATATTTTCTCCTGGACCGGAAAATCAGAAGGTCTCTTCACTTCAATCACTGAATTGTCACTTTTAGTTATTCTGTAAGCTACATTAGGCGCCGGTGTCAACAGCTTCAGCCCATATTCTCTTTCAAGTCTTTCCTTTACGATTTCCATATGCAGCAGTCCTAAAAAACCACATCTAAAACCAAAACCCAGCGCACTGGAAACTTCAGGAACAAAATCCAGAGAAGAATCATTCAGTAAAAGTTTACCCAGGGCATCTCTTAAATTTTCATAGTCTCCCCCCTCTGTAGGAAACAGCCCGGAGTAAACCATAGGTTTCGGCTTCTTATATCCAGGCAGGCTTTTCTCTGCAGGATTTTTTAAAGCAGTTATGGTATCCCCTACCATTATGTTTCCTACTTCTTTAATCCCGGTAATAATATACCCCACTTCGCCTGCAGTCAGCATTTCCTTTTCTATCATATTAGGACCAAATATACCCACCTCTTCGACCTCACTTGTAAGATTTTCTACCATAAATTTAATTTTATTACCTTTATTTATAGAGCCGTTTACAACCCTTATAAGGACTACTATACCTCTATAAGAATCATAATGTGAATCAAAGATTAACGCCTGAAGTGGACCTTCAGGGTCTCCATCCGGGTGTGGTATATCAGTTACTATCCTTTCCAGTATTTCCTCAATTCCATAGCCTGTCTTTGCGCTGACTTTCAGTATTTTTTCTTCTTTTACCCCCAGCACACTGCCAAGCTCCATTGTAACTTCATCAATTCTTGCACTTTTAAGGTCAATCTTATTAATAACCGGAATAATCTCCAGGTTATTATTAACCGCCAGATAAACATTAGCCAGGGTTTGCGCCTGTATTCCCTGCGTAGCATCAACAACCAGTATTGCTCCTTCGCAGGCAGCCAGACTTCTCGAAACTTCATAGCTGAAATCAACATGACCGGGTGTATCAATTAAATTAAAAATATACTGCCTGCCGTCTGACTTACTATTATAAAGAACCCTTACTGAATGAGCCTTTATAGTAATTCCCCGCTCTCTTTCAAGTTCCATATCATCCAGGAATTGATCCAGCATCTCTCTCCGGCTTACAGTCTCGGTTATTTCTAAAATTCTATCAGCCAGGGTGGATTTCCCATGATCAATATGAGCAATTATTGAAAAATTTCTAATTAGTTTGCTGTCTGTCATAATTTAATAAAATAACCTATTTTAAAAACGATTTTCTTATCATTTAAGAAAAAATATCATAAACCTCATTATAATAATTCTTCAGGGTAAATAGAATCCTGTAAACTTATGTATTCTTTTTTAATTTCTTAAATAATCCCACTGCAAATTTTACCTCTTCCATTTTAAATAGAATAGTGCAGACTATATAAATACCAACCCCAGCAACAATTTCTAAAAATAAAAGCAGAATAAGCGGCCAAAGACCCTGATAAGCAAAATTTTCCAGCCATTTCCACGAAAAATATAACACAATACTCATAATGGCTGCTGAAGCAAAAATCTTTCCATACGATACAAATATTCTCCTGCCTCCAAAATTTCCTATTTTTTTCCTGAGTATTACAACAAGGATTACCACATTGCATAATGCAACCAGCGATGTGGACAGAGCAAGTCCACTAACACCCATAAACTTTATTAAAATCCAGTCAAGGATCAAATTAACAATAATAGAAAAACTTGCAATCTTAAGCGGAGTTTTTACATTCTTAAATGCATAAAAGATACGGTTAAGAATCATAAGAAGTCCGAAAAATATAAGGCCAAGACTGTGAAAAATTAGAATGTATGCCACTTTTTTTGTATCCCCTGGACTAAAATTATAGCGCTCAAACAGGACTTTTATTATAGGATAGCTTAAAATTACAAGTCCCGCAGTTGCAGGAATCATCATATATCCAATTTCCCTCACCCCCAGAGAAAAACTCTCCTTTATACCCTTAGTATCATCTCCCGCCGCCTGACGGGATAACAATGGATACAATACAGTTACAATTGCTACTGAAAATACCCCCAGCGGTAAATTTGCAACCCTCCATGACAATGTTAAAGCAGTAGTATTTCCTCCTCCCAGATTTAATGCAAAAAAATTATCCACACCATTATTAAGCTGAACCGCACCTAAACTCAAGAGGATGGGAAGCATAAGCGAAAAGATTTCTCTGACTCCCTTATGCTTAAAATTTATGGCAAACCCGTACTTTAGCGGCGAGGTTTTAAGCTGGGGTAGTTTTACAACAAGATGCATAAGCGAACCAACCATTGTTCCTATGGCCATACTGTATATTCCAAGATGTTGAAAAAGCAGGACAACAAAAATTACGGTAATTACATTCAGTACAAAAGGAGCAAGAGAAGGAATAGTAAAAATATTATGTGAATTTAATATACCGGTGGCCAGACTGGATAGGGACAACAGAACAAGAGAGAATATCATAATTCTGTTCATAACTACGAATTTATATACATCCATCTGGCCATTTGCGATTTTTGAAAGTAATGCTCCTATTTCAGGAGATAAAATGAATATAATAGTAGAGATTATAAGAAACACCAGAGCCATAATGTTTACAACCGAATTAACAAATATTTTCAAATCATCTTTTTGGTTCCTTTTTAAATATGCCGAATAAATTGGGATAAACGCTGCAACTATCAGACTTTCAGCAAAAAGCACCATGAAAAGATTCGGAATAAAATATGCCCAGGTAAAAGCGTCCGTATCATATGTGATGCCAAAATAACCGGTCATTATCTGGTCTCTTACCAGCCCGGAAATTTTTGACAGCAGAATAGCCAGGACTACAAGGAATGTGACATTAAAAATTCTTTTTCTTGACAGTAAATAATCTTCATCCATAGCTATATTATATTACAGTTATTATTAAAAAAAGTATTATATCATTTATATCGGCCTGGTAATAAATATTTTTATTTATCTAAAAAAATGCTAAAATGTATCTTCGTTTAAAATTGATAGTCATTGGAGAGGAAATAAATAAATGCCAAACATAAAGTCACAGGAAAAAAGAAACAGACAGAATATTAAAAGAAGAATTAAAAACAGGTTGCTTAAAACCAGAATAAAAACCGATCAAAAAAGACTTGCCGAAGCTGTAAACAGTAAAAATACAGAAGAGGCTGAAAAGAGTTTCAATATACTTTCCAAGCACCTGGATAAGGCGGTAAAGAAAAGCGCAGTTCACAAGAATTTTTCAGCCAATAAAAAATCTAAAGCAGCAAAGCTGGTTAATTCAATTAAAAAATCTTAAATAATCCCAACTAAAAAAGGACCAGAGTTATTATTCAGACATCTATATCTATAATTTCTGAAATTAACTTTTTAACCAGATGTTTACCTTCAATGGTATTGATTCTAAAACTGATATCATATTTATTTAAGATTTCAAAGACCTTAAGTACTTCAGCTTCTGTGTAATTATTGCTTAACTTAATATATTTGCTTACCAGCTTGCCAACAAAATAAGGAGGAACCTTCATATTATTTTCAATATAGTCCGTTACCGATGATTTGCTATTTCCCGATTTAATATATAAAAAACATTTAAACATCCTGTGAATCAATGTGACAAGTCCGATTAAGTTCTGGCCTTCCTCCAGTATAGATCTTAACGCTTTAAGGCTGTTATCTTTATCTCTTTTACCAAGATAATCCACTAAATCAAAAATTTTTAATGAATAAATACGGCTAACCAAAAATCTCACTGTATCTTCATCAATTACTTTTTTTTCTTCCGAACTTATATAATCATAGAGTTTTTCATACTCTTTCTTTAGTAAATTTAAATCCAGATTTACATTTTCTATAAGGAGCGATGCTGCATTCTCAGTAAATTTTATTCCATCAGATTCAGATCTTTCTTCCAACCATTTCTTCAGGCTGCTGCTTAAAGGTGATTTTAGCTGTACAACTTTTCCCGCTTTCCTGATTGAATCCAATAGCTCAGGATTAAATTTCTGCTTTAAGGCAGTAATAATAAAAATTATATTTGTGCTATCATTATCTTTTAATGATATTGAATTTATTACTTTTTTTTGCAGGCTTGTGGAAAATTTTTCAATATATTTTATTACTGCTATTTTTTTTGGAGAAAATAAGGAAGGAGTGCTTATATAATTATTGAATTCCTCTTCATCAATTTCTTCTGCTCCATTAAAAATTTTAAAGTCTGTATCAAAATTAATCTTCCCCTTAAGAAATTTTTTTACATTCTCAAGCTTATCCTCCAGTACCGAATCACTGGTACTGATATATAAATAACAGGATGAAAGCTCTTCTAATTTTAAAAGTTCTTTTTTTGAATTATCTGTTTTCATACTCATTAATATATTTTAAAAGATTAAACAAGTGAATCTACGTTACACCTGCCTTCTCTTGCTGATATCAATCCTTTTTATAATTATACATGCTGGAATTAATATGATTAAAACTATTATATAGTAAATTTTAATAATATTAAAAACCGCTCTTCTCGAACTGGAATCAAAGTTAAAAAGTAACTAATTTTACTTGTATGGGGCCTCTATGCATAAAGGTAAAACCATCAATTCCCATATCTCCAACTTTTTTAGGGTTTACTGTTCCACCAAAACCACCAATGTTGAGAAAAAAATCCAGTTATGATATAAATAATAGGTATTTATTGGAAAATTTAGATTAATCTGTTAGATTAGTCAATTTGTTTTTTTGAAATAAAGATGGTGCAGTATTCTAGTCAGTACTACCAACAATGAAGACGGGGCTAAAAATCCGTTGAGGGCATATAGATGAAGTCTCTGGTGTTGGCTGCTGACGCCCAGTCGGGGGCCGATGCTGGAGGTTAAGGTTGAAGGGCGATCCGCAATGGCATGCGGGCGTAGACCCTTCTTCCGTGGAGACTCCGTGTGTATTTAGCTTGTAACTGCATATGGAGGCAGACCTGCAAATGTTTTTACAGCTGCAGCGTAGCCTGCCTTGCGTGGAATAGGGGGAGAACAGAGTAAGAGACCAGGGCTTTTTAAATCAGAAGTTCCGGTTATCTTTGCTGAGTGAAACCTATTCTGCAAAAAAGGCTAGTTTTGGTTTGACTGTCGAGGAAAGCTCCTAGACTGTTCTTTTTTAAGAGATACGGCAGGGATTACAGTGTGGACTAAGTGGTAATCTAGTCCTATAGCTGGTGACACTATAGAGGTGAATTTAAAGGAAAACTGCTGATGTGGAAACATGTCAGTATCCGCCTGGGAAATCCTACTAGACCTAAGCCGCAAAGTTTACCTGCCGTATTACCATCTTTATTTATTTGAGGTATAGATATTGGCGAAAAGAAAAAACAGATCTAACAAGCAGCGCAAAAAAGTAACCCGCTGGATTTTAATAATTCTCTTGTGGACATTTGTTTCAGCGGCTTTTCTGAGTTTCATATCAGAAACGATTCTTAAAAGTGTAAATCTGATCGTTGCTTTTGTTCTTCTCATTATCATAATTTTCATAGGTTTATTATTTGACCTTATAGGAGTTTCTGTTACTGCGTGTTCCGAAGTGCCTTTTATTGCCATGGCTGCAAAAAAAATCAAAGGTGCTTACCAGGCTCTAAATCTGGTTAAAAATGCTGACAGGGTCTCCAATTTTTGCCTGGATGTAATTGGTGATGTTACTGGCATTGTGAGTGGTTCAATAGGTGCTACCATAATTGTAATCATTTTACTTAAGAATCCTGGTTTGAAACAGGTTATGATGAGTATAATAGTGACAAGTGGAATTGCTACATTTACTGTAGCGGGAAAAGCGGTAGGTAAAAATATTGCTATCAAAAATTGTGTTCCTATAATTAGGAAAACAGGACTTATGATATATTTTTTTACACAAATTTTTAAAAGAAGATAATGAAGACTTAAAAACAGGAAAAATTTTCGATACCTTTTTTATTTGGTAATTTTTGCCACCTCTTCCCTCTTATTTTATAGACTTTTTTGTTAAAATTTTAAGTTCCCTTTATGCATTTTTTTGCTGATATCAATTCTTTTTACAATCATACAGGCTGTAAATAATATGACTACAAATACTATATAGTAAACTACCACATTTTTTACCGGGAAACTATCAAAGTTTATAATACAAAAATCAAACTTACTTAAAATTTTAACCGTTTTCAAGATATATACAAAAAAAATAGAGCTTGGTTTTAAGAGAAGACCTCCCGCAGGCGGCCAGATTATAGTGACAAAAGAAGAAACCATTAAAATGGATAGAAGAATATAAAATACCGGTATTACGAGAATGTTAGCCACCGGCGAAATTAAAGAAACTTCTTTAAAAAAGTAAGCTAAAACGGGAAATAGAACTATCTGGATAGAAAGAGTAATAAGGGCAATTTTTATAAAAGAACTTCTCTTAAGCTTTAGAAACGGGAAAATATTTCCAGCCAATCTCATTGCGGCCGGGTAGATAAAAACTAATGCTGCCATCGAGCTGTATGACATCCAGAACCCTAGATCATAGAGAAAATAAGGATTAAAGATAATTATGATAACATAAGAAAGATATATTAAAATCTTATGGCTGTATTCCCTATTCCATTCTTTAGCTAAAAGTATAAAAATAACTGTAATTGAAGCTCTCAGTATACTGGCTCTTTCTCCAACTAAAAAATTGTAAACAACCAAAAAAATAACTGCAGCCCAGAATATAAAATAGGATGATCTTATCTTTCTAAAAAACAAGTAGACCAGAGAGATAAAAAAAGAAATATGCAGCCCTGAAATAGCAAATAGATGATACACTCCGCATCTTTTAAAAGATTCTGTCAGGTACTCAGGGACATTATTTCTGTTACCAAGTATTACTGCTTCGGCTATGCAGGCATCTTCAATTTCCAGGTTTTTATAAAAAGCATTTTTTAAACAACAGTAAAGCCTGCTTCTAAAACTAAATATTCTATAGCTTAAATTACTGCTCTCAATTTTTTTAATATCTCCACAGCCGGCTATAAAGACTACTTCATCATATCCGCCGGCCGTGAAGTTTTTAGAATCATTTTCATCTAAACTCCCGGCCAATCTGAGATGATCATCTCTCAATATCAATTCAATACCTGTGCTATCCAATTTTATATTTATAAGCTCTCCTGCATTAAAAAGACTATTTAAATTCCCGTTACAATCATAAATATATATTTTATCTGCCTCCAGCAAAAAACTTAAATTGCCATACTTGTATGTGGGATGGTTTGATACTCTACCCTCTATAACAATATTATCTCTGGCAAAACTTTTATTTTCGTAAAGAGATAAAAATATACTTTTACTTTCGTTATACTTATATATATTTATAATTGAATTTCCTATAATAAATAAAATTAAAAAGGGGATTATAACTAAAATAACCAACCTTGCATTATCCTGTTTAAAATCAGACCGTGATGTCTCCCTAAATGGAAGTTTGTTGCCCTTGAACTTAATATTGATTTTACCATGGTTGGAAATATTTAAAGAATGTTCACTTTTTAAAATCCTCCTGGTTATTAAAATACCTATAATCAGTATTAATATAATAACCACAATTTCAGCAATGAGAATATAAGGATTAAATAAATTATATTTACTACCGGTACATACTCCTACGGTCAAACCTACAGCCCAGAAAAGATAATATTCCCTGCATAGAAATGATAATATTTTCTTTCTTATATCATTCAAATGGATATAGACTGCTTGATTTCTTCATATTTTTTCTCCCCGATGCCTGTAACATTTTTTATTTCTTCTTTCTTTCTGAACAAGCCGTTTTTGTTTCTGTATTCAATAATATTCTTTGCAGTTACAGGACCGATTCCTGGCAGCGATTCCAGTTCTTTTACATTTGAAGTATTGATATTTATGGTTCTGTTTACCGAAGAGTTGTAATCATTTGAATAATCGCCGGTAAAAAATAAAGAACTGCCGCCACTGATTTCTTCCTGAGATGGAATATAGATTCTCTGTCCATCAACCACAGTCTGGGCTAGATTAATAACCTCAAGACAGGCATTTTCACCTTGTCCGCCTGCAAGCTCTAAAAGGTCTATTATTCTGGCTCCATCTTCAATCTCGTAAACACCGGGATTTTTAACTTCACCACATATATAGGCTTTTATGTTATTTTTAAATTGTGGCGAACTACTGGAATCCTGGATGTCTTCTATATCATCTAAAGGATTTAAGCCGGGATATTCCTCTTTTCCATCATCAGCTATTATTTTAATTTCATCAGGATGGGAAGTAGTTTCATTTAGCTTGTTGCTACCGGTATAATTTTCTGGGTAGTAACTTTTAAGAATATTTTCTTTCCTTTTTATTTCTACCTGTTGTTTTATAAAAACAGCAGTGAATAAAGTTATTATTAAAAAAAGTAGCCCAAAAATTGTCAGATAGAAATGTCTCCCTCTTTTATATTTAACTTTATCAATAAGGAATCTTATTCTACTTATTTTTTCTTTCATATTTAATAAACTCATATGTTAAGATTTGTCTATTTATGTTAATATGTATTTATACTTTAGCATAAATTAAGACAATATTAAAGTGTAAAATGATATTTATTTAAATCAAATGGATAAAATAATCTTTAGCAATCATTCAATAGAAAAGATAAAAATATTAAATAAGCATGGGTTTCAAATAAACAAAAAGATGGTAGTGGATATAATGAAAAATCCTGATAAAATAACCAATGGTTATATAATTACTTCTTTAAAAAAAATAATTTAAAAAGAGGAGTATACCATGGCTAAGAAAGTATTGTTACTGGTAGAAAATGAATTCAGGGACGAAGAGGTAATCTATCCATATTACAGGTTTAAAGAAGCCGGTTATAATGTAAAAGTTGTAGGCCCGGAAGCAGACAAAGAGTATAAGGGTAAATTTGGGGTGGTCTTTAAATCAGACATTTCTGCTTCACAGATCGATTTAGATGATGTAATTGCATTAATTATTCCCGGCGGAAACGCACCTGATAAAATGAGGATTCAAAAGAATATGGTTAACCTGGTTAAAAGGGCTTCCCGCCAGCAAAAGATTATCGCAGCAATATGCCATGGCGGATGGGTGCTGGTTGAAGCCGACATAATCAGGGGCAGGAAAGTTACCGGTTACAGGTCAATAGCTACAGATCTCAAAAATGCGGGTGGGCAGTACCTGGATAGAGAGGTAGTGGTTGACGATAATCTTGTGACTTCCAGAGTTCCCGATGACCTTCCTGCATTCTGCAGGTCAATCCTGGAACTGATAGAAGCTTATAATAAAAAATAATATATTTTACCTGTTCTTCTAATTTTGAACTACAATATTAATAAGCTTATTGGGTATTACTATTTTTTTAATAATCTCTTTGCCCTCAGTGAAATTTTTTACCTTCTCAGAGGAGAAAGCATATTTTTCAATTTCTTCTGAAGGAGTACCTACCGGCAGGTTCATCCTGTCTCTGAGCTTTCCATTAACCTGAAATACAATAGTAACCAGTTCTTCCCTGGCAATTTCAGGGTCATAATCCGGCCACGAAACTTTATGAATACTTCTCTCATTTCCAGCCTTAAGCCATAATTCTTCAGCAATGAACGGGGTAATGGGGGAAAGAAGCATTAGTAGTTTCTCAGTCACTTCTTTTACCAGAGCAACATTTTTCTTAACGGTTGTAACTTCCTCCTGGTATTTATAAATTAAATTAACCAGCTCCATAATAGCGCTTATAGCAGTATTAAAATTAAACCTGACCAGGATATCATTGGTCACCTTCTTTATGGTCTGGTGCAATTTTCTATATAATTCTCTCTCCAGGCCACTTAATTTCCCATTTTTAAATTCACCTTTAATATTTATTGCAATATCTCCTGCTTTTATATCATTTTCATCTTTAGTTAACTTCATGCTTCCAATCAACTCAATATTTCTAACTACAAGTCTCCACACCCTGTTTAAAAACCTGTTTGCTCCTTCTACCCCACTATCACTCCAGTCTACCGGGCTATCAGCAGGACCTACAAAAAGTATATATAGTCTTAATGTATCTGCACCATACCTGTTGTAAATCTCAGATGGATTGACAATATTACCTTTGGATTTTGACATTTTCTGCCCGTCCAAATTTACTACACCATGGGGAAAATATTTTATAAAAGGCTCCTTGAATTTTATCAGCCCTTTATCATACAGGACTTTAACAAAAAATCTCGAGTATATAAGATGCATAGCGGCATGTTCTATTCCGCCTATGTATTGATCCACCGGCATCCAGTAATCTACTTCTTTGCTATCAAAAGCGCACCTTTCATTATGCGGACTGCAGTATCTCAAGAAATACCACGAGGAACAAACAAAAGTATCCATTGTATCTGTTTCCCTCTTTGCTTTGCCACCGCACCTGGGACAGACAGTATTTACGAACTGCTCACAATAAAATAGAGGGGATAAGCCTTTTGGCCTAAAATCTATATCATATGGAAGAAGTACCGGTAAATCCTTCTCCGGTACCGGAACTATCCCGCACTTATCACAGTAAATAATAGGAATTGGCGCGCCCCAATATCTCTGTCTTGAGATCAACCAATCTCTTAATTTATAATTCACATGAAATTTCCCCATATTATTTTCTTCAAGGTAGGAAGTCACATCCTTTTTACCTTTTTCTGAACTGGTGCCACTGAACATTCCGGAATTAATCATTATCCCTTCACCGTCATATGCGGCACTCAGCTTTTGGTGATTTTTCCCATCAGGGGAGATTACTTCTTTTATGGGAATGCCATATTTTGATGCAAATTCAAAGTCTCTCTGGTCATGAGCAGGAACTGCCATTATGGCGCCAGTTCCGTATTCCAGCAACACGTAATTAGCAATCCATATGGGAATCTTTTGGCTATTTAAAGGATTTATAACATATCTCCCTGTAAAACAACCTATTTTTTCAATTTCAGCCGAACCCCGCTCAATGTCGCTCTGTCCGGAGATTATATTTTTAATCTTTTCAATTTCCTTTTTATACTCTTCATCCACTACAATTTTGTCTATAAGCGGGTGTTCAGGTGCAAGAATAAAAAAAGTAACTCCAAATAATGTATCCGGCCTGGTAGTAAACACTGGAATGGAAATATCTTCACTATCATCAAGCTTAAAATCAACTACAGCACCTTCGCTTCTTCCAATCCAATTCTGCTGAATGGTGAGGACCCTTTCAGGCCATCCTTTTTCCAGAAGCTTCATATCATCAAGAAGCCTCCCGGCATAATCGGTTATTTTAAAAAACCACTGGGATAATACCCGTTTCTCAACCAGACTCTCACATCTCTCACACCTGCCTGTAATAACCTGCTCGTTTGCCAGAACAGTCTGGCAGGAATTACACCAATTAACCGGAGCTTCTTTTTTTTTTGCAAGACCCATTTTATAAAACAGCAGGAAAAACCACTGGGTCCATTTGTAGTAATCAGGATCAGAGGTTATAATTTCATCACTAAAATCATAACTCATTCCCATCCGCTTAAGAGTTTTCCTCATTTTATCAATATTAGCCATAGTGCTTTTTTGGGGATGTATCCCTTCTTTTATAGCAGCATTTTCTGCAGGCAGCCCGAAGGCATCATATCCGATGGGGTGAAGAATATTGTATCCTTTCCTTGAAAGGACTTTTGCTATAACATCTCCAATGGTATAATTTCTTGCATGACCCATATGAGGTTCCCCTGATGGATAAGGAAACATCTCCAGAACATAATATTTCGGGTCATCTTTATCAGACTTAAGAGAATATATTTTTTCTTTTTCCCATTTTTTAGTTAATTTTTCTTCTATTTCTCGCGGTTTGTAAAATTTATGCACCGGCATTTTCTTCAATCTCTAGTCCTATCTAAAATATCTTGAATTAACTCTGTTTCCACTTTATTTCTTTAGAATCTTTCCATAGCCTTTCAAGCTTATAATATTCCATGAACTCGTCTGTAAAAATATGGATTACAAAATCATTATAATCAACAAGAATCCAGTTTCCTTCAGCCAGCCCACTGACATTAATAGGATACCGGTTATTGTTTTTTAGATGAATACAGATTTCTTCCTCTATCCTTCTGGTTAATCTGGTATTTTTTGCGCTGATTATTATGAAGTAATCAGTTATGATTAATCTGGATCTCATATCCAGTATTTTTATATAATCCGCTTTTTTTTCATCTGCTATTCTGGCGACTGTCTTTACCGCTGTAATTATATCTTTCACTTTTGATTTCTGATTACCAGTCTCTGCTATTCTTTTTATCACTTATTTGTATAATCACTCCCTAAAATTATACTGATATCCACATTATCCACATTATTATCCGAATACTCTATTACCCCCACACCCAGCCTTTCCTGCAATTGCTGGGCTAATGTATTTACTCCTTTTCCGGAGGTAAAAATTATTATTTTAGTCTGGGTATAATTCCAGTTATCGGCATCTTTGGTTTCAACAACCTCTAGAATTTTTCCGTCTTCATTAAAATGACTTTCAATTATTCCCTTAACCGTAAAAGCAAGTTTTTCTGTGCCTTCTCCGTTTAAAATATTTATTTTTACAATCTTTTCAACTTCTTCCGAAACTGCTGTTTCTGCTGCCTTAGCTTTATAATCGGCTCCCAGAACTATAATAATATCTGAATTTGCGCTCTCATCCTCTCTTGGCTCTATATTTTCAACTTCCAGTATATTCTTTATATCATTTGCTGCTTCCACTACATAAGACTGGCCAGAATATACTAAAATCTCAGTCGTATCATAATTAAAATTATCTGCATTTTCTGCCTTAAGTATATTATATTTGCTCTTACCGCTCTCAAATACCTGACTTTTTAAAAGTTCTGATACTTCTGCAGCCAGACCAGGAGTTCCTACACCATTTAATATGGTTAAATTAACTGTTTCCTCAACAGCAGCCACTTCTTCAGGTGCAGTCCCTTCTTTTTTAAAAATTTCGGCAAGTTTAGAGACATCCGGCAAATAAACAATGCCCTCTCCCTCCAGGTCCGCTGTAGATGATATATCCAGGGGATAAACTTCATTTTTACCAGCTTCGATGATTTTGGAAAATGTGGAGAATATTTTTAACCTTTCCTCCATACTTAAATCAGTATCAATAAAATCTTTAACTAAATTCAGGTTGGCAGACAGTTTTTCATCATTTTCACCTGCAATTTTACTGATAATTGCATCTAAAAGTAATTTTTGATTTGTAATTTTTTCTATCTGGACTTCCTTGTCATTACCGCTGAAATATTCAAGTAAATTAACCGCTTTAGTTCCATCAACCGGGTTTTTTCCTTTCTCCAGTTTAAAAGTTGAGCCATCATCATAGTTTTTGACTGTAATTTCCTCATCCAGCTCAAGGTCTATACCGCCCAATTTATTGACTACATTGTAAACATCAAGAAGAATATAATAATCTATTTTCATATCCATACCTAAATTATTTTCCAGGGTAAGACTGAGGTTGTCTATCCCCACCATCTTTACTGATTTGCCTATCAATTCCGCACCAATACCCGGTATATCCATCAATGTTTTTACTGGAATACACAATGAAATTAATGCCTCTTCGCTGCTATAATAACTTGAAAATATGATTGAGCTCACTTCAGGTTCCAGCAGATTTTCCCCCGCGCAGGCAATAACTAAATTAATATCCTGTCCCAATTCAAGGGATTCAGGTATACTTATTCTCTCTTCTTCCGGTATTTCCCCCACTTTAGAGAAAAACTTATTTTTTATATACCGGTAACCAAAAACTACCCCTGCTGCAACTACAACCAGGATAAGCAGCGCAGCAATAATTCTAAAAATTATTTTCCCCTTCTTCCGCCTCTCCTTTATTCTTTTACTTCTGAATCCCTCACTTTCTACTTCTTCATCTTTATAACTTTCAAGTTCAAAATCTTCATCCTTAAAGAAGTCATCTCCAGAATTGCGAGGCTTTTTGCCACCATTATCCATGTTATAAGAATCTCTCCCATCAGAGTCTCTACCTTCAAATTTTTTTTCATCTTCATCAAAAGACATTTTAAACACCTCCACAAATATTGTTCCAAATTTTAACCGTATCAGGATGTAAAAACCTATCTCTCTTTATAATATATATTATATTATTTTTATAAACTTCCAATAAGCATAAATTGATATTTTTTAAAGCAAGATCTCTAAGTTTTTTTACTCCATTATAATTCCTGCCTTTTTCAACTTTGTCAGCAATAAATAAAATCTTATCCGCGAGATCCATATTACAATATCCGGTCGCATGGAATTTAATTGCTTTTAATATCTTACTGCTAGAAATATTAAAATCCCTTAAGACCAGATAATCACCTACGAAGCTGTGCAATACTGGCGGGGAATTTAATTCAAAACTATCAACTTCAAGCTTATTTTCTTTTGCTATTTTCACCAACTCTTCATAATTGAATATTTTACCGTAATCATGCAGTATACATGCAACACCTAAATCAAAAAATTCTATATCAGACAAATATTTCTGTGCGATAGTGCTCGCATACTTTAAAGTATTAATAGAATGCTGGTATAATGAAGAAGACATAATAGATTTAATCTTTTCAGTCAAATCTTTAAGATATTCTTTTTGCTTTCCAGTTAAAGTAAAACTATTTATAAAGTTCATGTTTTAAAATATAATTGCTAACCCCCTCAGGAAGTAGGTAATCTATTGGCCTGTTATGCTTTACCCTATTTCTTATATCAGTTGAAGAAATAGAAAGAGCTGGTATCTCCATTACATATATTTTCTCATCAGTAGCCCCGGCTTTGCCAAAAAGTCTTTTTCTTAAATCTTCTATACGCGACAGGTTATACCCTGGCCTGGTTGCAGCTATAAACTTGCAGAGTGAAACTATCTCATCGGTATTCTTCCAGGTAAGTATCTCTAAAATGGCGTCAGCACCGGTTATAAAATATAGTAACGAATTCTTGCCATATATTTTCCTTAGCTGCAGGACCGTATCTATAGTATATGACTTACCTTTCCTGTCTATTTCCATTCTTGAAACAAAAAAATTACTGTTTGAAGAAGTAGCAATAACAGTCATTATATATCTATCTTCAGCACTGGCTACTTCATTTTCAATTTTATGCGGCGGGTTACCGGTAGGTATAAAAATTACTTTATCCAGCTTAAATTGACTTAGTGCTTCCCGGGCAGTAACTAAATGACCATGATGGATGGGATTAAATGTCCCTCCCATAATTCCAATTTTTTTATAAAATTTACTGCTTTTTTCCATTTTATTCCCTTATCTGACCCTCACCTAATACTATAAACTTATTAGTAGTAAGTTCTCTTAACCCCATAGGTCCGCGCCAGTGAAGTTTCTGGGTGCTTATACCGATTTCCGCTCCCATCCCAAACTGCTCACCATCTGTAAACCTTGTAGAAGCATTAACAAAAACAGCTGCTGAATCTATTTCCCTGGTAAAATAAATTGAATTCTGGTAGTTTGATGTAATTATAGTATCAGTATGATGAGAGCCATATTTATTTATATGCATTACTGCCTCTTCAATGCTGTCAACCACTTTAACTGCCATTTTATAATCCAGATATTCCTCATACCAGTCTTCTTCAGAAGCTAACCCTATAGATGAATATATTTCTTTAGATATACTGCACCCCAGAAGCTTTACATTTTTTTCTTCAAGTTTTTTAAGCACTGCAGGCAGTATTTTTTTGGCAACATCTTTATGTACCAGCAATTTTTCAGCCGCATTACAAACGCTTGGCCGCTGCGTCTTTGCATTTATTACTATTTCTGCAATTTTGTCCATGCTAATATTTTCCAATGCATTATCAATATAAACATGACAATTTCCAATTCCTGTTTCAATCACAGGCACTTTTGAATTTTCTACCACACTTTCAATCAAGCTCTTACCCCCTCTTGGGATAAGAACATCTATGTATCGCCGGAGTTGCATTAGCCTGACCACATCTTCCCTATCAGCGGATGGGATAATCTGTATTAGCTCTTGAGGAAAATCATTATCTTTTAGAGCCCTGCCCATTACCTGGACCAATTTTTTATTGGTATTAAGTGTATGGGAACTTCCCCTTAGAATAATACAATTTCCTGCTTTAAGGCACAGAACTGAAGCATCAATAGTAACATCAGGCCTGGCTTCATATATTATTCCCACAACTCCCAGAGGTACCCTGATATTCTTCAGAATCAAGCCATTGGGAAGATTATATCCAAAAACTACTTCCCCTACAGGATCGGTGAATTTGATAACCTTGTCTATACTTTCTGCTTTTTTTTCTATTCTTTTCCTGTCTAATTTTAACCTATCCAGTAAACTATCAGACATCCCTTCTTGTGTGGATATTTCTAAATCTTTTTTATTTTCTTTTATGATTTCTTCCGTACTGGCAATAAGATATTTTGAAATATCGGATAGTATTTTGTTTTTAATCTTCGTATTTGCATTAGAGATAAACTTTGTATTTTCTTTTGCCCTTTTTGCTATTTCTAAAACTATATCCATAAATTCCTCCAGCTTTTAGTTATTATAACACAAAACAGCCGGTTAAAATCATTCCTTAAAAACCACCAGACAATCCCTGTGGATTACTTCACTACACATCGAAGTATCAAATTCAGATAAAATCTTATCTCTGTTTTTCCCCTTTATTTTTTCTATATCCTCACTTGAAAAGTTGCTAATTCCCTTGGCAATCAATTTACTGTCAAGTGAAAATACCTTCAATGTATCGCCTTTATTAAACTTACCGTCAACCTTTACCACACCAACTGCCAGTATGCTTTTACCTTTATTTAACACAGCTTCTTCTGCTCCCCTGTCAATAACTATACCGCCTTTGGTTTTCATGCCGAAAGCTATCCATTTCTTTATACTTTTTACCTTCTTTACGGTCTGCGGGGCAAAGAAAGTCCCTACGTCCTCACCAGCGATAATTTTATTTAAAATATTTTTCCTTTTGCTATTTGCAATTATTGTTTTTATACCAGAAAAAGAGCAAATTTTTGCAGCTTTTATTTTGGATTCCATTCCACCAATGCCATAAGTTGAGCCGATTCCCCCGGCTGCTTTTTCAATATCTTCATTTATTTTATCTATATACGAAATTAGCTTCGCGTCACTATAAATCCTGGGGTTTTTATCGTACATTCCGTCAATATCAGTTAAAATTATTAAAATATCTGATTCTGCCAGAATTGCAACCAGAGCAGCCAGCTCGTCATTATCTCCAAATTTTATTTCATCTACAGCTACGCTGTCATTTTCATTAATTACAGGGACAATATTTAAACTGATTAATTTTTTTATGGTATTTCTAATATTAAGATACTGCTTTCTTCTGGTAGTATCCTCATGAGTTAACAGTATCTGGCCTATCTTTAAACCACTTGTTAAAAAAAAATTACTGTACAACCTCATAAGCTCTACCTGACCTATAGAAGCAGCAGCTTGAAGAAGAGTTATATCTTCCGGCTTTTTTTTGATACTTAAATTCTCCAGACCAGCAGCAATAGCTCCGCTGGTAACTATTATCACTTCCATTCCTCTTTTGATTAGAGAGCTGACTTCATTTACAAATCTCTTCACACTAACTTTATCCAGCCCGCCTGCTTTCGAAGTAAGACTGCTGGAGCCTATTTTTATGACCATTTTTTTAATATTTTTCAGGTACTTTTTTCTGTTTCCCATTTATTACCCCGCAAGTAAAATTTACTCAATAAGTGAAAAAACAAGGCTTCCGATAATTACAGTACTTCCTTCACTGACGCCCATCTTTTTTAACCTGTCTGCAATCCCCATTTTTTTTAGTCTATATTTTAAATAATCTAATGCTTCTTCATTCTCTAAATCAGTCATAGCCACCAGTCTTTCTAATTTTTTATTCTTCACGATATATTCATTATTATTTTTTTCAATTTTAATTTTTTCCATCTCCAGATTTCTTTTATCCAGGCTATAAACTTTTACTCTCTCCTGCTTTTTAAGCTCTATGTCTTTATCTTTCTGGAGCTCCTCTCTGTACCTTGCCACTTTCTTATATAAATCCCAGATTAACTTATCAAGACCCTGTCCCGTAATTGCTGATGTTAAAAAAACACTCTTACCGCTCTTATTTTCAAGAACTTTCTTAATTTTATTTAACTTATCACTATCAGCAACCAGGTCAATCTTATTTATTAAAACTACATAATCTTTTTTGTATACATCAATATTATATAGCCTTATCTCCTCTCTTAAAATATTAAAAGTCTCAATGATGTCCTGTCTCTCATCTATAATCCTCTGCCCATCTAAAACTACTGCCAGTATCATAGATCTGGTTATATGTCTTAAAAATTTATCCCCCAGACCCATTCCCTTATGCGCATCTTTTATTAAACCCGGGACATCAGTAACCACAAAGTTTTCATCATCTACAGTCACCACACCCAGATTAGGAGTTAAAGTGGTGAAAGGATAATCTGCTATTTTTGGTCTTGCTGCTGATATGCGGCTGATTATGGTAGATTTACCGGAATTTGGAAATCCAACCAGTGCGACATCCGCCACAAGCCTGAGCTCCAGATTAATCCAGAAATCTTCCATTATTTCACCTATTTCCGCAAATGCAGGGAACCTTCTATTTGAAGATACGAAACTTGAATTTCCCTTACCGCCTATACCACCTTCAGCTATAACAATTTCATCTCCGGGACTTCCCAGATCAACAATTATATTTTCCTTGACATCCTTAATTATGGTTCCTACAGGAACTTTTATAATCAAATCCTTTCCGTTTTTACCATTTCTATTATTGGGCTCTCCATTCTTACCATTTTCAGCTTTGAAATGTATCTTCTTTTTAAATACATACAAAGTGCTTAAATCCCGGGTGGCTTCTATTATTACATCTCCACCCTTTCCGCCGTTTCCCCCGCTGGGAATTTTCCTGCGCCCACTTTTTAAGTTAAAAAAGGTAACTATACCATTCCCACCGTTTCCTGATTTTATATTAATTTTTGCCTCATCTAAGAACATATCCATCCTAAAAAAATATTTACCATTAATTCTTATAATATCAAAATTCTAAGACTGCCATCTGCGTATTCTCTTCCTGCTTATAGTTTTTTAAGTTAAACTCTAAAAATTATACTAAAGCTATATTCTACTACAGTTTAAAAACCGCCTTATATATTTTCCTCTGAAGCATCAGGTCCAGGCCTTTTTTAAAATCTGAAAGCGGCATTACCTCTGATATCAGGGGAGATAAATTTATTTTTTTACCGGTTATGATATCATAAGCACGCTTTAACGTCTCAGGAGTAGCAGAATAAGAGCTAATTATGGACATTTCTCTTTTAAATACTCTTTCAAAATCAACTTCGAACTTACTTTCTTTCCCTGATGCTCCAAAAATATTAACTGTTCCTCCATCTCTAAGGTATTTAAGAGCTTCACCCAGCGTATATTTATTTGTTACGGTAAGTATAGCAATATCAACACCGATATCTGTAATATCTTTAATTTCCCGGACAACATTCTGGTTTGACGGATTTATGGTATATTCTGCTCCCAGAAATCTGGCCATGGATAACCGGTCATTATCCAGGTCAATAGCCACCACCCTTCCACCTGATAGCTTTATTAACTGGACAAAAAGCATTCCAATAATCCCGGTTCCCACTACAGAAAAAACATCATCTTTCCGGAAGGTAACTCTATCCACAGCCCTTATACAGCATGCAAGGGATTCTATAAATAATGCTTCCGGAAGGTTGGTGTCTGGGGGGATTTTAAAAGTAGTATACCTGATATGTTCTTTTGACAGCCTTATATACTGGCTGAATGAACCTGGATATATATTGGTTTCTTTGAAGTGTCTGCACATTGAATGGCTACCATGTAAACAATAATGACACCGGTAACAGGGTATGTGGTGAGCAGCCACCACTACATCGCCTGATTTGAACCTGGTTATATTCTTCCCGACTTCTACTACTCTTCCCACTACTTCATGCCCAAAGACCGCCGGCTTTTTTACTGCCGGGTCAAATATCTTTACAATATCAGAGCCGCATAGACCAGTATATATCATTTCTATTAACATCTCATCCTTTAGTATCCCTGGCCTATCTATTTCTTCCAGCTTAAATTCATTTTGATTGTAGCAAAGCAAAGCTTTCATAATGATTATGTTGTAATATTATATTTTATACCCTTCTGCTGACCCATGAGCTCCAGCGCGCTTACCAGTTTTTCAAGGGGCATATCAGCAGTTATAAATTTAACAGTATCAATCTGTCCCGAGGTTATTAGATCAAATGCTTTTTTTACATAGTAAGGAGTATGGTGGTATACTCCTTTTATAGTAAGCTCTGAGTAGTGCAGCAGTCCGGTATCTATATTTATAGAAGTGTCAGGCTCGCACCCCCCGAATAGATTTATAACTGCTCCTTTCCTTCCCATAAGTATAGTCATCTCCCATACTCCGGGGATTCCAGTAGCATCAACTGCTACATCCACTCCCCTGCCCCCTTCTGTCAGATTTTTTACGGCTTGTACCTGATCACCTGCTTTTGCAGCGTTAACAATATAATCCGCCCCAAATTCCCTGGCATATCCTAACCTTTCACCTGATAAATCCACTGATATCACAAGTGCGCCTTTTAGCTTTGCCAGGGCAATAAACATAAGTCCAATAGGTCCTGCGCCGTTAATCACCACCATATCATCAGTTTTAATATTGGACTCTTCTATGCCATGCACCACACAAGCCAGTGGTTCTAACAGCGCAGCTTCCCTGTAATCTATTTTATCTGGTATCCTATATGTATTTTTTTTCAATATATTTCCTGGTATCTTTATATACTCTGCATAGGCACCATTATTGTATATCAGATTCTCGCAAAGAGAATATCTTTCAAGTTTACAGTAATAACACTTATAACATGGAACACTATTTACTGCTACTATTCTGTCGCCTACTTTGAAATTATCCACTTCACTGCCTATTTCTACAATATCACCAGCCCATTCATGACCAAAAACTGAAGCCTTTTTTATCATAGCAGGATGGCCCCTCTTATAGGTCTTCAGGTCTGAACCACAGGTAAGGGCACTTTTTATCTTAACCAGTGCTTCATCATTGCCTATCTCCGGTATATCTATGTCTTCATATCTTACATCTCCCGGTCCGTAAAATATCTGTGCCTTCATTTTCCCCTTCATAGGTTATCCCCGTTTGAATTATTTTAAAAAATCTATCATTTGAATATGTTACTTAAATATTACAGGAAGAATTTACCCAGTCAAGAAAATAAAAATTGTTAGTTTCTAAATCAAAATTTATCGAGCTTCTAATGAAATTAAAATTATTACTATATTTGAGTATTTCCTTAATATATACCAGAAAATTTTTTACTAACATTTAATACTAAAATAACCATAAAAAGAAAAAACAACAATATAATATCGATATACAGGACACTGTTTTTTGAGAAGTGTTGAGAGAAATAACCGCCCAGATATTGAAAAATCATTATACCAAGATTTGAAGAAGCAAACAAAAATCCTGAGGTGGAATTAATATATTCCGGGAATAATCCAGTACCAATGGAATAAGTAATAGTAAAGTTACCAGCTATAGTCATTCCAAATAAAAAAATTAAAATATTTTTTAAAATTAAATTACCGGTAAAAAATGCTCCTGTTAGTGTCATAAAAGAAACAATAACACCAAATAATAATACTCTTCTTTCTTTAACATATTTGATTATTTTATTTTTAAGGAGCATACCAACCAGAACAGCTAATCCATAACTTGATAAAAATAGAGAACTTATATTTATATCAATATTAATAGTGGAAAAATATGTGGTAAACCAGGTAAAGAAAGTATTCATAACTGCAGTATGAATGAATACTATAATACATAATAATATAAATTTTGGATTAGATGATATTTTTTTATTAATATTAAAAAGAGATTTAAGACCTCCTTTAATCCTAACTTTTCCCGGTATTTTTAAAAGAAGTACCCAGGCCAGTAAAATTACCTGCAGAATAAGAAAATAAATATAAAAAAAACGCCAGTTTAAATTTATTATTAATATACAACTTACTAACAACGGTGAAACTATAAGAGCCAGTGCATTACCAATTACTACTTTTATCAAACTAGTAGTTTTTCTTCTAGAGTAATAATTCCCGACAAGAGATAAGGTGCCAACAAATATTATTCCGGTCCCAGCCTGTAACAAAAAATAAGCTATTAAAAAAATTGTATAGGAATATGAAAAATAAAGCCCTAAACAACCAAAAATACTTGTAATTGTTCCTAAAAAAATTATTCTTTTAAAACCGAATAATTCTATAAGACTTCCAGTAGTAAGTGATGTAACAAGCAAGCCGAAAACACTTAAAGATAATGCTGTTCCAATAAAATCTAACCCAACATTTAGGTCCTTGGAAATTATCGGTATAAGAGGTCCGATTACCATCAAAGTAATACCTGTTGTAAATAATCTAAAAAAGGAAAAAATTAAAATCTTATTATCTCTGTAATACATAATTAAAATAAATGAGATGGTGATTATATTAACAGCTAAATTCTTAGGAAGTAATCTGATATTAATTAATAGCGGTATATCATTCAGTAATAAATATAGTATTATTGAATTCCTTAAGAGCAGATAATACTGCTCATGAAGAAATAATATTTACTACTTTACCTTTTTTACTGTTTTTTATAAATTCAACTCTTCCATCAGCCCTGGCAAAAAGAGTATGATCCCGTCCTATGCCCATATTAATACCTGGTCTGAATCTTGTTCCTCTTTGCCTTA